>LNQE01000951.1_pt1 | contig 15733 bp, 14 predicted proteins | sample 603111 | NCBI WGS metagenome assembly LNQE01 (sample SAMN04260313, study PRJNA301899) | hydrocarbon metagenome | isolation source: hydrocarbon-contaminated ditch | place: Germany: Bremen | collected 1998
GTGCCTGTTTCAATAAATTCTGGCAGGACTCGATATCCGTCGGATCGGCGCCCAGCAAATATCCGCCGATAAGATCGCCCAGTCCTTCTCTTTCATAGCCGAGGGCGGAGCCTGCCGAATAGCCTTCAATGCCGTCGTCGGTTACCAGTTTGATCAGCGTGAAGCCGTTGTGCGTCTGGGGATAGCCGGGAATCCAGGTGGGCCAGAAGGTGTGTTTTAACGGAACCTGCACATGATAAAGCTCAATCAAAGATATTTTCATAACAAAACCTCCTTGACCTGTTTGCCTTAAAATCTACACCTGATCAGGTTCTTTGTCAAATTTGCTTGATAAGAACTTGCTTGTGGTGCACAGCAGTAAGCTTGAAACCTTATTGAAAGTGTAGATAAATAGTAATTTAATATGCCGCATTTCATAAAACGATTTGAAGATAAAACAATTGACAGACAAGCTTATTCTCAATATCTTCCGTACGAAAGAAATCGGTATTATTAACCTGATGAATTATTTTAAAAGATTTAAAAATATTGGCGTAGAAAAAGTATCGCAGGATTTAAACATTATTCCGGGAATGGCATTAACCGCGAGAGCTGTTAACAATGTTCGCATGAACGGATTCAAATCATTTATTGTAAATATTGTTGTGTTTCGTCTGCGCCGCTACGCATTCCAGATAAAATATTATATTGTTTCCGGAAACGATTTATTTCTTCCTTTTGATCCCCATTGTTCCGATATAAGTCGCTTTCTTCCTTTAAAGCCGGTTTCATCTGCCGGAAGGCAGGGAAAGCCTTCCGTGTGCCTGGTTACTTTCCATATGTGCGCCGGAGGGGCGGAGCGGCAAGTCGCTGGATTGGCCTGTGCGCTGAAAAAACTCGGTCATGATGTACGGGTTCGTGTTTTGCGTCTGGAGGGAGAATATGGTCATTATCTTCCGTATCTTCAGGAGCACGGTGTTGATGTTTCCGTGCCCCGGATGCCAGGTTTTTCTGATATTAAATTTATAAAGCAGCAGGGCGTTGATATGTCTCTCATCAAACATTTGCCGGAAGAAATACGCATTCACGCAATCGCTTTGACAGCGGAATTGCTCCGCCGGCCGGTTGATGTGATGCATTGTTATCTGGACAGGTGCTGCTGTTACGGAGGTTTCGCGGCGCTGTTAAGCAAGGTTCCTGTGATACGTCTTTCGTGGCGCAATGCGAAGCCGGCAAGTTTCAGTTTTTATGCTGACTGGATGCCGGTTATTTATAAATTCTTGCTTCAATTTCCTCACATTAAAGCCGAGAGTAATTCTTCTGCCGGAGCGTCAGATTATACAGAATGGCTGGAATTGCCCCCGGGAAAAGTTGACGTTATGCCCAATGGTGTTGACACAGCGTGGTGTTGTTCATCGTATGAAAAAAGCCGTGCTGCTTTACGGGAGGCGATTGAAGTTGCTCCCGAAACTCCTCTTGTGGTGTCTGTCGGACGACTGGTGCCCCAGAAACGGCATTTTGATATTCCGGACATTCTTCTGGCCTTGAGACAAAACATTCCTCATGCTTCCGTAATTCATATCGGCGACGGTCCTCTTAAAGATGATCTGCAGAAGCGTATTACTGCCGCGGGATTAAGCGGCAATTCGCATAATAACTGTGCGGATAAGGCAATGATTTTATTAGGGCGGCAAAGAAATGTTTTTGATTATTTGCGATGTTCGGATGTCTTTCTTCTGACATCCGCGTTCGAAGGCATGCCCAACGTTTTGATGGAAGCTATGTTGGCGGGCATTCCCGTTGTGGCAACTCGTGTAGGCGGCGTGCCGGATCTGGTTGAGGATGGCGTGCATGGTTATCTTCACGACGTGGGCGATATCGCCGGAATTGCCCGAAGTCTTGAGCGGCTGTTAAACGATCCTGTCTTGCGGCAGCAGATGGGAGAAGCAGGAAGAGATCGGATTCTTTCCGGATTTACAGTAAATCATTTGGCAGATAGGATAACAAGGGCTTATACCGCTCAAAGTTCCACTTAATAATATAATAATCAGTTTTTTCAATTAGCTGCTCAAAGCTGTTTTATAAGCCTGCATTGTTTCCTCGGAGCACTTTTGCCAGCTGAACTTTTTTGCCTGCGCGATGGATTTTGCGGACATGGATTTTCGCAAAGATGAGTTACGGTAAATATCCAGCATACTTTGACACAGGGCTTCACCATCTCCGGGAGAAATCATGATTCCGGCGGCACCGACGACTTCCGGCAGAGAAGATGTGTTGGACGTAATGACCGGAGTGCCGCACTGCATCGCTTCCAAAGGCGGAAGTCCAAACCCTTCATAAAAAGATGGAAAAACAAATGCGGTGGCGCCGCTGTATAAAGCGGCCAGACTTTCATTAGCCGCATATCCGGTGAAAATGACGCGTTCTCTCAACGTTGAATATTTTGATAATGCGTTGAAGATATCATCATAATTCCAGCCCTTGCGGCCGGTGATCACAAGACACAAATCCTTAATATTTTCCTGTTCGACCAGCTTTGCAAAGCACCGAATCGTATGAGCGATATTCTTCCGGGGCTCTAAAGTATTTAGACTCAGAATGTACGGAACATCGGGGATCTTGAATAGTTTTTTTATCGAAGAAATTTCTTCATCATCGGTACATGGATAAAAATATTCCGATGCGGCCAGGTGAGTAACAAAGACACGGGAAGGGTCAATACTATTCCGATAATTGCATAAATCATTCTTTGTTGAATTAGATACGCAGATAATGCAGTCATCCGGATCCAGATTATCTATCACTTTCTCAACCGACGAAGGGCGATTAAATTCAAAATAATTTGGATAAATAATCGGGATTAAATCATGAATGGTTACCATTTTTCTTATAGACTTTAATGCCTTTAAGCTCTCGGGAAAAGGATGAAATGGAGAATGGTATAAATCTATTGATGGTAATGTCCGCGGATTCAATATTTGAACGCTCTTGCTGGTGCTTGCCTTTTCGTAATGCAGAGATTCCCGTAATGATTTGAATGCGTTTCGGAAAGTGCTCAGTCTCAATGCACGTCCGGGTTGTTCGATGATTTGACTAATCTTGTCCGCAAGCTTTTCATAAAAAGATTTTTCAATCCCCACGGGAATAAGAGGGATGTGTTCCAATTGGTAATTTGCCTGTAAATAAGCTATGGCTTGATTCAAATTTTCCTGAGAAACACTCGCACAGAAGTGCAAGTCACAATCTCCTGAGGCCGCAAGTCCCAAGGCAATGTTTTCAACAACTCTGTGAATTCCCGTTTTGTAATGAAGATTGTAGTGTCCTTTACCAAGTACCGCGATGTCGTATAACACTTTCATGTTGGGGTGCCGTTTTTAATTTTTCTTATATTTATCTGAAATCATGGCTTTGATCTTGCCGGCAATGTCAGCCGTCTTTTTTTGAGCAGTCTGTTTCCTTGGCGCTTGATAACCGTATTGATTAATTTCCTGAAATAAACGGGCGTGCCACTTTCTGAAATCATCCCATGTATAGCCTGATACTTTAGACAATTTATGGATTTTGTTATTTTCTATTTGTTTCAACTGATATAAAAGATCAGCATAGTCGTTAAAAACCAAATCTTCTTTTGTCTTGATATCATCAAAATAACCGATAGACCTGGAGATCACCGGTATTCCCGCGTAAAAAGCGTTAATAACATCCATGGGTCCTCCCTCGATTTCAGAAACAGAAAGCCAGTAATCGAGTGATTGCCAGAATTGATTGCCGGCAACAACACAATCCGCGTCATTTCTTTGCATGTCTTTTAGTGTTTTGTCCCAGTAATTGTTGGAAAAAACAAATTGAAATATGCTGTTATTTAAATCCTTTGCTAGTTTAACCAATACATCCGGCCTTTTTCTGTTCGTATATTCATAGGGTCTGCCGGAAATTCCCAGTTTTATTTTTTTAAATTTTAAATTTGGCAGGGGTCCCATACCGGATATCGCTTTAATTTTTGTTAGGGGAATATTCTTTTCTATCAGGCATTTTAAACCGTGATTGCTCTGGGCTATAATCAAATCTGCTGCATCTAATATTTCCAGAGAGTCGTCTTTTTCAAGATGAGTAAAATAAACTATATCAAAATTTGATTTTATTAAGTTTGAATCTATCGACTTCCAGTGTTTCCAGTTAATATAGTAATTAATATCCGCCGTGAAATTTGTTGATCGGGAACGCGTCAGTTTGATATCGGCGAATTTTAATTTCATTAATTCATTGCCGATGGTTTCCAGTATCCAGCCGGCAGCCTGCACTACATGAATTTTCATAAAAGCTATTTGCCCGTACTATTAAGGTCTTAAGCTATATTGTTCCATGGCGAACATTGATGGCAACTATCTAAAATGAAGGGGACTGTTTGTCAACGATAATATCCGATGAAGGTTTGAAATCATTGGTATTTAAATCAATCGCTGGATGATGAGTAGAACCTGTGTTTCTTCATGGGTTTATTCATTTAACACAGACCAATAAATGCAAGGATAATAAACACTGACATGCAATTTGGTCTTCCTTATATTTCACCGATCAGAAAATGTTTATTAACAGAAAGGTTAATTGATAAGAACTTGCTTTCATCTGTCGGCAGGATGGAAAACGCCGTCCGGCGTGTCAGAATAATTTGGCTATAGGACATGGGGTGTGCGATCACAACCGCCCCTATATCAATAAGAACGACCTGGAACATCTATTCGCCGTTCTGGGGAGTCACCTGCCCAACAGGCAGTTTCGACGGAATTCAGACAAACTTGTCCTGCGCGTCTTAAAGGATTCTTCAAATAAATCAGAATGCGTTATAAATGAATGGAATCATTCCTTGAGTATTCAGGGTCGGCGTAGGCCTGTTGATGTGGAGGATGCGCGTAGGAATCGGAGGCTTTGGATTCGGATAATGTGGCGACAGAGATTTTCGGCGGCGGTCGTGACCGGATGAGCCAGAATCCCAGAGGTTTGAGGATGTCCCGGATGATCTGTAAGGGAAAAGATTTGACCCTGCCCCGGTCTGGTTTTTATCCATCCAGATAACAATAACTAATATTTAAAGTTATCAATCAAAAAATAAAAATATTTGCGTCCGGTTTCGTAAACAGACGGAAAATATTTTTTAAACCAGTCAAATATTACGAATTGCCGCAGTTTGTGTATTGATTTGATATTGATAACGTTTCCACCGTATTTCCTGGCTATAAGCTTTTCTTCCCGGATGAAATCATTTATCGATGTAATACTTTTTGAATTCTCCCATTCCCGGAAATTGGATAAAACATCATCAACTTTCAGGCATTTTGCCTTTTGAACAATTCTTATCCATAAATCAAGATCGAACGCATAGTGCAGGTTTTCGTTGATGGCTCCGGCATCGTAAAATATTTTCTTCGTATAGAAGGTCGAAGGCTGAAAAATAACACATCCGCGATTTAATAAAATATCGCCGGTGACATCTACTGCTTTACAAACACACTTTTCCCTGCCGCTGCCATTAATGACTCTTCCGCTGCCATAGATTAAATCAACATCGCTATGGGCAAGAAAATTGTCCCTGACTATTTGAAAAACTTTCGTATCATTGTAGTAGTCATCGGAATTGATCCAGGCCAATATATCTCCTTTTGCCCTTCCGAAAGCATTATTGAGCGCTTCCGACTGACCGTTGTCTTTCTGAGACCACCAGCTAAATTCTATTCCCCGGCATTTGCAGGTAAAATCTTTGCTATTTATCAAATCATCATATTTTTTTATGATCGCCACGGAATTGTCGGTCGAACCGCCGTCCGCAATAATATAATCGATATAAAAATCGCCTTCCTGCGTGATGACGCTATTTATCGTTTGTTCCAGAAATCTCCCCTGATTGAACGACGGGGTAACTATTGAAATTACATTATTCAATTCTCTTCTCATAATGTCTTAAAGAATTGTTGGACTGCCATACATACCATGAATAAAATAAACATAAAAATATTTCCCGTGGACCGTAAAGAATTCCTTTCATCTTTATTAGACCTTCATACAAAACCACCAGGCTTTCTTTGACTTTTTTAGACAAGGAATAACGTTCCGAATTTCCATAACGGGACTTTCCTTCCTTTTTAATATACCGGATATGTTTGGCAAATAGCTGCTGATAAGAATCGCTCCAATAATGTTTGATAAAATGTTTAGACGGCAGCTTAATTATAATAGGATTTTCTTTATTATATTTAATACCTCTATGAACATAAGGCAAAAATGTAACATTCCTTCTACTCAAAATAATCCTTTTCCGCTTATCATTACCTCCCCAAACCGTTCCTTTTAAAAATTTATTTTTAAAAATAAATCTCCAGGGAACACTTATTTCATCAAATTCATTATTCTTCGACAGAAAATCTTTAATCTCAAAAATCATTTCATTCGGCAAAATTTCGTCTGGATCTATAATCAGAATCAGATTGTTTCTTAATAGGGGGATAACCCGGTAGTGTACCTCTTCCACCAAATCCATAAAAGGCAGATTAATAATTTTTGTAGCGTATTGCGCAGCTATCTGTAAGGATTTATCACGAGAGCCCAGATCGGCAACAATAAGTTCGTCGCAAAACAACAGATGCTTTAAGCATTCATCCAAATATTGTTCTTCATTATAAACTACGACCAAGGCTGATATTAAAACTTTATCCATTTAATAATCACCTGTCGTAATCTTTGAATTCTAACATTTGATGATTGCATCTAATTGATTTATCGCATCATCTATCGTCGCGGTATTTAAAATGTAGGCATCGGCCAGAGCAATGGGAATAGCCGTGCCGTATGCAATTTCCCGCTGATCGCGCTCATCGAATGCTTGAGGCGAATCATCGGCTCTGCCTCTGGTGCAAATGCGTTCCAGGCGTAATTTTCTCGGCACCAGAAAAGCGATGACCACACAATCGGCCTTTTTACGAATCAGTTCAATTTCCGGCCATGACCGCATGCCTTCCAGAAAGCCGACAGCAGCACCGGAATCAAGAACCGCCTGAAGCGCAAGCCTGGTAACGCCCATGCCATCGGGCCCACGCAGCTCATCGGATATTTTAGCTGTGCCGGTAGCGCCAGCACCAACACCGCGTTTCTTAACTTCGGCACGAACAATGTCACCGGTTGCGTAATAAACCAACCCTTTGGATTCAGCATAAGTGCGGGCAATATTCTTCCCTGCCGCAGGCATACCTACGATTACAAATATTTTCATTCAACCCCCTAACCATATCAAATTATTATATACTGTCTCTTCAAGGGTCACTTGAGTAAAGAGAAAATCATAAGTATGTTTATTGTGATTTTCTGGCCCGGATTTTTGTGCCTTCACTGATTGAATCTTCGGGGTAAGCAACCACTTTTTCTTTTTCTCTCAAGCCGGAAATGATTTCCGCTGCCAGACCGTTTTTTTGCCCGACTTCAACCATACGCTTGCGCGCTTTTCCCTTCTCTTCAACAAATACTGCCCACTCGGCCCCAGACCGGAAAAGAGCACTGGCGGGAACCTGAAGAACATCTTTCACTTCCCAAATAATAAAATGAGCTTCCATGCGAAAACCATCGCCCAATACATTCCATTTTTCCGGCGGGGAAGTAATTTCAACAATAACCAGAACTCTCTGTTCTTCTACGCCCAGACTGGAGATTTTTGTAAATCCGGCCGGTTCAATCAGCCGCACTACGCCTGTAAGCGGTTCATCTTTACCCCATCGTTTGAACAAAACCGGTGTACCTTTTTTTATTTTCACCGCGTCGGAAGACAAAACTTCGACACGGACTTCCAGATTTTTGACGTCACCGATATCTATCAGCGGCTCGCCGACATTAACCGCACCTTCACTTTCGCGGTACACCCTGAACACGGCACCGCTCAATGGCGCGGATATTGCCACACTATCATGGCCACTATTTCGTTCTGTAAAATTCTGCAGTGTTATTTTGGCTCTTTCCAACTCGGCTCTGGCCACATTTACCTCGGCCGCAGCCGAACTCTGCAATGCTCTCGCTTTTTGTGCCTCTGAATCTATCTGATCGAACTGATCCTTGGAAATGGAACCTTTCGCATATAAAGCTTTTAATCTTGTGAGCCGTTGCTCAATGTAACCGGTGTCGGCTTTCGCCACCCGTTCTCTTTCCATGGCGGCCTTGAGTGCAGCTTCGGCAGAAGAAACGGCCGCCTGAGCCGTCGCGCGGCTGCGGGGATCAAGCGCCTGTGAGTGCAACGGTTCCAGAACAGCAACGATCTGTCCTTTCTTTACCGTATCTCCTACTTTTACATTGATACGCCGCATGTATCCCGCTGTGGGTGCAGAGATGGTGAAACGATCTTTCAGGCGGGTTCGTCCTTCTTCTTCTATCGTAATCTGGAGTGGACCACGCTTGACTGCAACGATATCCACATCCTGAGTTTTAGGTAGAAAGCCATAAATAAGCAAAACGATAACTATCGCTAAAACACTGATTACTAATACTTTTCTGCGTAACGAATGATTCATCAGACTATTCTCCGTTAAAATTATTGCATGTTTTTATCAATATACCACTTCGATTTGAAGTTGCCGCCTATACGGCGTCAATTCCCGCTAAGGTACAAACCAATTTTTATTGTGCTCCCTTCGGTTGCACATACGGTCAAAGGATAACGAGGCTGCCAACAAAATTAGTCACAGAAAGCGAATTTGTATATATCATTATTCTCTGGTTTTCAATACCTCCACCAAATCAAGATGATCCAGTTTTCGACGTACAATAAATCCAGATATCACAGCCGAAGCAAGCACTACTGCTGCCGCCTGAGCGTATGTATTTAATTCTATAATCATCGGCACCCGGAAAAGATCATTATCCAGAGCCTGAGCAATATAAGCGCATATCCAGTACCCGATAAAAAATCCAAACGGAATGGCAACAAGTGTTATCAACCCTAATTCTCCCAGAAGAATATAGCCTATCTCACCGCGCGTGTATCCCAGCACTCGCAGAGAAGAAAGCTCGCGGCTGCGTTCTGATAAAGATATTCTTGCGCTGTTATAAACAACACCAAACGCGATGGAACACGCCATTAATGAAGCAATAAAAGTAAAAAAGAGCATTGCTTTAGCCATCACGTCATACATATTAGTAATTTCATTTTTTCTGATTACAATTTCTGAAACACGCGGCATTTCTACAAAAGACCTGAAAAGTTTTTCCCTGTATTTCGAATCTGTGACAAGATAGGCACCGGATACGGTGTCTCCTTCATTCATCAGACGATTGAGTGCGCTTAAATCCATATAACCCATCACTCCCAGATATTGTTTGGCCAAACCGACAACCTCAACCTGACGAACAGTCTTCGAACCTTCCAAGGCTTCAACAGTTATAAGATCGCCGGCTTTAACTCCGAGTATCTTGCCCAGATAATCGGTCAGCAAGATGCCCGATGAGGGCAAAGGAATGGTCTTAAGATTTTTATCCAGCAAAAGACTAAGATGGCTGTCCGGTTCTATTCCATTGATAACGGTTTTATAGCTGCGGTGACCGAACTTAAATTTTACAGGAACTACCCGAAAACTTTCGCCGTCAACGATTCCCTGTGTTTCTTTGAGTTCGTATATCGCTCTGTAGGAGGTAGGTTCGGCAAAAGTTACGGTCATGTCTTCTTTCTGCGAAAGAACAAAATGAATATGCACCATATAATCAACGGAGTCTTTAAAAAATCCGCTGGAAATCATTGTAGCGCAGGCAACAGCAATACCGATGACCGAAAGAAAAGTACGGATCGGTTTTCGTTCCACATTACGGATAATTATCCTCGACGGTTGTGATAGCCAATGGCCGATACCTGTTTTCTCAATGAGCGATACTCTGTATTTTGCCGGAGCTTCCGGTCTCATTGCTTCTGCCGGCGGCTGCCTGGATGCTCTCCAGAGAGAGTGCGCTGTTCCGGCAAGCGCGGAGGCAATGCTTACAAAAACGGCCGCGGTAATCACCCATGGATGCAATTTGTAAATAAAAGCCGGGAAACGATATGTTTCCATGTAAATACCGCCAAGCATTTTTCCAAACCAGATGCCGGCGGTTATACCGCATAAAATTCCGGCCGTAATAATCAGGACAACCAGCTGCGAATAATGAAAGCCTATATCCGTATTGCTGTAGCCGAACGCTTTGAGCGTGGCAATTTGTTCGCGTTGAGTATTGATTGTTCTGCTCATGACAACATTCAGCAAAAAAGCGGCGACACAAATAAAAATTGTGGGAAATATTTTAGAACTTGTTTTGAGTTGCCGGAATTCCTCGTTTAACATACGGTGAGACATCTGATCTTTACGGCCGTATGCACCAAAACCACCGTATCTTCCCAAAATATTATCAAGGTCGCGTATAACATCGCTTAACATCACCCCGGGATACAGCGTCAGCACAACATCGTTGAACGCGCCGTCCATGTCGTAGGCTCTGCTGATGGCTTTGCGTGTCATCCACAAAGCTCCGTAACGTTTGAAATCGGGGCTCATTGCTCCGGCTTTCATCAAGAGAATGTACTCCGGAGAAAGCGCTATGCCGGTAATCGTCAACTTTTTCCACTTGCCGTTGATGACCGCCGCAAACTGGTCTGACGGATTAAGATTGTGCGCCTGAGCGAAAGTTTCATTGATGACAACTTCATCATCTCTGAAGGGATCTGGAAGCCTGCCTTTTCTGAGAAAAAGGCGGTTTAAGATCGGTTTGCCGTCATCGGGAATTGAAATTATCTTGCCGGTAACCGATTCGGTAAACCCCTTGATGTCCAACTTGGCCTGTGCGCAAACTCGTGTTTCCAGTTGTTTGATACCGTTAATGTTTTTAATTTTATCTTTGAGGTTTTCCGGCGCTCGCTTTAAATTAACAAAGACATCTGCAAAATTGTAATCATTGTAAAATTTAGCCCTGGTGAATTCCAGGGAATGAAACGTACTGATAAACATGATGAAGGTTGCCATGCCGCTGGTCACAACCAGAGTGATAGCAAAAACCTGGCCTTTCATGTGCCAAAGTTCGCGCCATAGTTTTCGGTTCAGCGCTTTCATAATGTTCGCTTTTGCTCACCAGTTCTAAGTTCAACGTTCTATGTTCAAAGTCGAAGTCCGGCGCATGCCGGATCAAAATAAATAGTTCAGGAGTAAATGGTTGTTATTGCCCGGCGGCAACCGAGTAATCAAGTATTTCTCCTCAAATAAGTGTTATATCCCCTGAATTTATCTTATTTTAAGACCTACTGTTAATTCGATAATTAAAAACATAAGTAAACCTAAACACACTAAAAATACACCTACTCTAAACATTTTGCGGTCAGTGTCTGTTACTTTTATCGGCACACCGCTGAAGTATCCTCTTCCGTCGCGTGTTGCACGACTGTGGCGTAGTATAGATAGTAAAGCAAAACCTATTCCTGTCAAAGCGATGCCTATATAAACGAAAATCGTCTTCATCATTTTGCCTCACCCTCCAATGTGTTTTGCGACAAAACATCTATTTGAGCAGCCGTTGCTTTGTGACCTTTGGAAATAGAGATAGCGCCCTATTATTTATGAGATAACGATAAAAATACTGGATTCCCGCCTTCGCGGGAATGACAACGTCCTTGCTGCTTCACTCCTTGCCCCTTGCTTCATTTACCACTGAAGTTCGCTTGCGGATTTCTTCACTTTGTTGACTTCAATACTGGCGATGTGACCATTGCTTAAATGAATGATACGGTCAGCCATGCCGGCAATATCCACGTTATGAGTGATAATGGCCGTTGCTGTTCCCAATTCGCGATTGATACGCTCCAGAGCCTGCAGCACCACTACACCCGTTTGGGAGTCGAGCGCTCCCGTAGGTTCATCGCATAGAAGTACTGCCGGATTTTTGGAGATGGCGCGCGCTATGGCCACACGCTGCTGCTCACCGCCGGAAAGCTGGGCCGGAAAATGATTAAACCGTTCAGTCAATCCGACAAGATCAAGAGCCTTATCCGGAGCCATCGGCTTTTCGGCAATTTCCGTCACCACAGAAACGTTTTCCCTGGCCGTAAGACTGGAAATCAGATTGTAGAATTGAAAAACAAAACCGACATGAAAACGGCGATATTCCGTTAGTTCTTTTTCGGTTGCTTTGGTTAACTCTTTTCCTCTGTAAGAAACGACACCACCGGTCGCTGTGTCAAGACCTCCCATTATATTGAGCAATGTGGATTTTCCACTTCCTGACGGACCAAGTAAAACAACCAGCTCGCCGGCGTATAGCTCCAGGTTAACGCCACGCAGCGCGTGAACTTCCACCTCTCCCATTTTATAGACTTTAGTGAGATCCCGAACCTGAAAAAATTTTTCTTTTTCTTGATTCATTGCAATGGACTTTTTGCTTTTTTTGATGCCTATTTCCATTCGACATCAGGAAACAATTTTAATAAGTGTAACTTACGGCAGCACCGGCGGAGAATCTATCCGTAAATTGTCCTTCGACATTCAAACGAAATCCTTTGACCAGCGGTATATCTACTCCCGTAAATCCACCCACAATTGCTTTGTTTCGAATGGTATCATCTTCGACCCTGTATTCAGAACCGGAAACACAGGAATGTAAAGATACTTCTGCCTCCGAATAATACACATAAGGACCCGCGTAAACCTTTATGCCGAGCGGAAGAGTAGCCTGAATCCCTACACCAAAATTCGCATTCCAGAAATTTTTTATCTTCAGTTCAGATATAAAAGGCGCCCCGCCCTCGGTTCCCGAAACAGTATCCACAAAATTACTGAAATAATATGTCCCCTGAACAAAAGCGCCTATGCCCAATATACTGTTTATCGGATAAAAAGCCTTTGCCCCTAGTGTGCCGAAAAATTCCCAGTTTGCTTCAAAATTATTCCGGTCGGTCTTAACGGAAGTATCCGTTGAACTGAAAACATCAACAATCTTCATATCCGCAAGACCTACGCGTGCGTATATTTCCCAAATGTTTTTCGCGCCATAAGCCGCCTGTGAATAAATTTCATTTAGTCTTACTGTATGATCAACACCGTTCTTATAAGTATCTTCATGGTAGACGTAACCTATTGCCGTGTTTAATCCTCCGGCCTCTTTAGAAACAGTTTGCAGAGGACCGAATATACCAGTAGCCATTGCCGCGGGTTTGATTGTAAAAATAAACACTGCCGTTAGCACGATGACCAAAATATTTACTGTAAGAAATCTTTTTAACATTTAATTTCCCTCTTGCGGCGGTGCCGGATTGATGGGAAGAGCTTTTTCTTCAGTTGATGCAGCTGAATTTAATTTGGCTTTTCTGGCCTTTATTTTCTTAAAACGGTACTGGGCATATGCATCGCGAAACGCGATATAGGGATCAATGGCCGCTTCTTTAAGCGCTTCATAATCGCCGATTCTCAAGGAGGTGGCATTGACTTCCTCGAAAACTCTTACTCCCACACCGGCGTACCAGGGGCTGATGTAGGAAACGGGATATAGGAAATAATCGCCGGCGATAGTTACTGAATCGCGGGGGCTTGATGGACCAAACACCGGCCAGACAATATAAAAACCCTGTCCCACACCCCAGACTCCCAGTGTCTGCCCCAGGTCGGTATCCTGCTTCTGGAGATCAAGTTCCTTACCGGAAGAAGGATCGAGAAGTCCTCCGATACCCCAGACGGTGTTTATTGCAAAACGTCCGACTTCCGTGGCCGCGCCACTTAGATCGGTCTGAAGAAGACAGCTTAAGAATCTCGCCGGAAATGCCAGATTGGAAAAAAAATTCTTCACGCTGACACGAGCAGGTTCCGGAACTATAAACTTATATCCCTGAGCAACCGGTTTGAGCGCCCAGAAATATAATTTGTCGTTGAACTGATGCATTGCTCTGTTGAATGGTTCCAGCGGATCAGGAATCTCCACTCTTTCTTCCACTATAGTAATGTCTGCGTAATTATCAAATGTTTCATCTTCCTTGTATTCTTCGTCAATGGGATTAACCGCATCGGTAGCTGATTGTACCGTATTAGGCTCAGACGCCGAAGCAAGTAAAACATGTTGTGGGATAGATTTCTTAGCCGGCAAAGCTCCGGAAGAAGTAACGGGGTTGTGGGCACAGCCCACAGTAAGAAAAATAAGCGACAAAATCAAAACAAGGTAGTATTTCATTTAACGAAACCAAGCCTTAATGCCAAATATTATAAGTTTTAAGTGTCCCCCGCTGGCGGGGGCAGGGGGTGGATGGCCGCATTGATATTTCAGGCGGTTCTGAATTAATCACAATATTCTTTTCCCACCTCCGTCACTTCGTGACACCTCCGCCAGCGGAGGAGACGAAATGACGTTTTTTTAGTGCTTACTTACCTTCTTGCGCAGGGTTTCCAAAAGTTGCTCCGGCGTATTTTTTGCCAGTATATCGTTAAACTGCGTGCGATAATTCTGAATAAGGCTTACATTCTCTACGACAACATCATAGACTTTCCATTTACCATCTTTTAAAATCATCCGGTAAAAAATTGGTATCTCTTTGGAAGATGTAATAATCTTTGTCTGAACTTCTGCCTGAGTATCTGAAAGCATATTTTCTTTATAGAAATCCACCTTTTCATTCGTGTAGTCCAGAATTTTGTCCGCATATGATTTTTCCAGTATTTGTTCAAAGAGTTTTATAAATTCAGCACGTTGCGTGGGATTGAATTTGTTCCAGTTACGTGACAGGGTACGTTTGGAAAATTCGACTTCATCAAACATATCCTCATAAATAACCCGTAGTTTTTCCTTCTTTATTTCTTTGGCCGATTCCGCTTTAAGTTTGGGATTACGCAGTATATCCAGAACATTGTTCACATTTACTTTAACCGTATCCAGTGGAACTCCGGCATAAACCGGAAGAGAAAACATAAAAAGAGTCAGTATGATTATCCATCCTGTGTGTAGTTTTTTCATTTCTTAATCCTCCTCAGATTCCCTTATACCAATTTTATTGCTTTTTTACATCACCAAAGGCATATTTACTGATAAGTCCAATTATATCCACAGGTGCCTGGGTTTCTGTTATTGTTCCGTTAGTTCCTAAAAGTGTGCCGGATCCTCCCGGATCAATGCTGATGTATTGATTACCCATCAATCCTTCCGTTTTAATGGAAGCAATGGCATCATCATATATTCTTATACCTCTTTTAATTTTCATTTTCACGACTGCCTGTTGGTTTTCCTGGTCCATAATAATTTTTTCCACCTGCCCGACTTCAATACCCATAATGTCAACAGGGTTCCCATCTCTCAGTCCGGTCACGGAAATGAATTTGGCAGTCAATGGATATGAATTATCCTGTAGAAAAGAAACTTTACCGAGTTTCACGGTCATGTACCCTATGCAGAGCAACCCCAGAAAAACAAAAATGCCGACGATGGTTTCTATTTTGTATTTATTCATATGTTCACTCCTTGGCGTCGCATCGTAAACGCCCTATTTCTTTTTGTTGAGATTTGGCCAAGTCTATAATGGAATCTATTTCAGCAGCGGGCTGTCCTTCGGCAATTCCCGCCCTGATCGCAAAATCAATACATTTATCCGAAGGCGCAGATTTCTGAGCTTCTTTCCAGATGTCGCTGATTCCCTGTTCCTGAAAATCTCTGACAAAATCATTCATAATTGTCTCGGCTTCCGTCATATTCGAATAAGGAAGCACTGTGACAAATTCACTTGTCTTACGGCGGGTGG
>LNQE01000954.1_pt1 | contig 15707 bp, 17 predicted proteins | sample 603111 | NCBI WGS metagenome assembly LNQE01 (sample SAMN04260313, study PRJNA301899) | hydrocarbon metagenome | isolation source: hydrocarbon-contaminated ditch | place: Germany: Bremen | collected 1998
CGAAAAGCACGGAGCCGTGAGCGAGGAAACGGCACTGCTGATGGCTGAAGGCATGCGCAAACTGGCGGGCACCGATCTTGGGCTTTCCTCCACCGGCATCGCCGGGCCGACCGGTGGGAGCAAGGAAAAACCTGTAGGCACTGTTTATATCGCGCTGGCCGATTCTCAAAAGACGATTTGCCGCCACTACTCATACCGCTGGGATCGCAAAAGGAATAAGGACATATTTGCCGAGACGGCGCTGTTTTTACTGAAAAATTATTTGCAGGGAAAATATTCATGACGATGTAAATGTAGTGTGTACCTTTAGGTGCGCTTATTCTTAAGTGTGGTGTTTCAGTAAAAGATTTACAATATGTCATTTCGAAGCGAAGCGAGAAATCTTAATGATTGTTAAAGTATAAAAGATATCTCCCGTTGGTCGATATGACAAAGGGAAATTTAGTCCATGGCCGATAACGAAAAAAATATCCGCGCTTTTCTGGCCATTGAGCCTCCGGAAGATATTTTGCAAAAGATATCCGGCCTGCAGGATAAATTGAGACGGGAAATCAGCGGCCGGATAAGTTGGACAAGGCCGCAGGGTCAGCATTTGACCTTAAAGTTTTTCGGCGATATCTCCAGAGAGGATATCAATAACATTAGTGCCGCCGTGCAGAAGCGGGTGGTTGCAGAGCGGAAACTGAATTTGAAAGTTGAAAAAATGGGAGTTTTCCCGGACGCCCGCAAACCGGGGGTGCTGTGGTGCGGAGTTACTGGTGATGTGGAAAAACTTATAGCTCTCCAGAAAAAACTGGATAGCGATTTCGCAGCCCTTGGCTTTCCCGCGGAAGAGAGGTCTTTCAAGGCGCATCTGACTCTGGCACGGATTAAAGACCCGCGCGATATCGCTGGAATGAGCGAAGCATTGAAGAAACACGGCGAGTTTACAGCCGGAGATTTTGTCGCCGACAAATTGTTTTTGTTTCAAAGCAATTTATCGCCGCAGGGTGCTGTTTACACAAAACTGGCGGAATTTGCTTTGGGTGGATAAATATTAAAAAATAAGGTGGACGAATAACGTAACATGGTTAACAGTATTTTTTCATCAAAAGATTATAGAAACTGGCTAAACGAAATCAAGTCGCGGATAGTTGCCTCGCGTATTCATGCTGCTCGATCCCTGAACACAGAGATGATTAAATTATATTGGGATATTGGGAAAAGCATTGTCGAGAGTCAATCAAAGCATAGGTGGGGACAGAGTATTGTTGAGCAGTTGTCGCGAGACCTTACCGGCGAATACGAGAATTTCAGAGGGTTCTCACCGGATAATCTGTGGCGAATGAGAATGTTTTACCTTGCTTATCAAGATCATCCAAAACTGGCACAGCTTGTGCCAGAAATTCCATGGGGACACAACGTGCTCATAATGCAAAAAGTGAAAGACCTAAAAGCCAGAGAATATTATTTGCGCGCATCTGCGGAAATGGGCTGGTCGAGGAATGTGCTCCTTAACCAGATCAAAGCTGATGCGTATCGATTAAGCTTGAAGAAAAAAAAACACAATTTTGAAAAAGCATTGCCTGTTCATCTGGCCGAGCAGGCAGATGAATCGCTAAAAAGCGTTTATAATCTCGATTTCCTCGGAGTGATGAGACCTATTCTGGAACGAGACCTAGAAAAAAGGATTGTAGAAAAAATTAAACATTTCATACTGGAATTGGGTTCGGGTTTTTCTTTTATCGGCAATCAATACAGACTTGAGCTGGATGGTAACGAATACTTTATCGATCTTTTATTCTTCAATCGTAAATTAAAATGCCTTGTGGCCGTGGAACTTAAAACGGGCGAATTCAAACCTGAATACTCAGGCAAAATGGATTTTTATTTGCATCTTTTAAATGATAAAGTAAGGTTTAAGGACGAAAATCCGTCCATCGGAATTATTCTTTGCGCGCAAAAGAAAAATATAGTTGTGGAATATGCGCTAAGAAGCACGAGAAATCCGGTAGGCGTGGCTGAATATAAATTAACCAAAAAACTACCTGTCGGCTTGAAAAAGTATTTGCCATCTGAAAAAGATTTGATTGCTCAGGTAAGCGAAGAAATGAAGGAGAAATAGATTAACACCCTTGCATCGCAGGGTGCTGTTTACACAAAACTGGCGGAATTTGCTTTGGGTGGATAAATATTAAAAAATAAGCGGCGCGTTTGAGAAACGCGCTACAATAAAATGTAGGGACTGTTCCCCGAACAGTCCGAAAACTTGGCGGGAAACGAAAGAAAACGCTCAATCATAATTGAAAAAGAAACAGCCAATGGATAAAAATATTATCGTTAAACTACATTCCAGTTTTGAAGACATGGTTCAGGTGAATCCTGATACAGGTATCGAATTCTGGTGCGCCCGCGACCTGCAAATGTTGTTAGGCTATTCGCAATGGCGTAACTTTGCTGCTGTCATTGACCGAGCAATAACTGCATGCGAAACAGCCGGTTATGATCCACGAGACCATTTTGCGCATATCAACAAAATGGTTGATCTGGGTTCCGGGGCAAAACGCGAAATTGAGGATATCGCCCTTACTCGGTACGCCTGTTATTTAATCGCCCAGAATGGCGATCCGGCAAAAGAACAAATAGCATTTGCACAAACCTATTTTGCCGTCCAAACCCGCAGGCAGGAGTTAATTGAAAAACGACTGGCCGAAGCGGAAAGAGTCAGCGCGCGTAAACGACTAAGCCAATCGGAAAAAGAATTATCAGGAATTATCTTTGAGCGGTTGAAAAAGAATGAAAGCTTTGCCCGCATCCGCAGTAAAGGTGACTTGGCTCTCTTCGGCGGCAGAACCACACAAGATATGAAAGACAGACTGAGCATACCCAATGCCCGTCCTCTGGCTGATTTTCTGCCGACCATTACGATCAAAGCCAAGGATTTTGCCAACGAGATTAGCAATTTCAATATTCTGCAACGTGATCTGAGAACAGAACCAGGCATTGCCGACGAACATGTAAAAAATAATCGGGAAGTGCGCAACCTCTTAGTGGCTCGCGGCATTATTCCCGAATCACTGCCGCGTGCTGAAGATGTTAAGAAAATTGAGCGCCGCCTGCAATCGGAACAAAAAAAGTTGCCGAAGCAGACTATAAAGCTTAAAAATTATGAAGATGTTGAAGAATGAGTGAAAAGATAATTCTCCAACAAGCTGTTGGAGAATTAAATGATAATTAAGGCGCTGTTTATACGAAACTGGCGGAATTTGCTTTGGGCGGATGATATATTAAATAAATGTCATTCCGCGTAGTGCCCTTCAGGGTAAATCCCGATGTGTCGGGATGAGGAATCTTAAAGCAAGACTTCTCCCTCTGGTCGAAGTGACATAATTGGTTGAATAAATAAAATAAATTCTATAAAAATAGAAATAAGGAGGTCATTATATTATGGCAGACATGGATAGATCAAAGGCTGTTGAGTTGGCGATTACTCAGATAGAAAAACAGTTTGGCAAGGGCTCGATTATGAAGCTGGGCGGTTCGGAAAAAGTGGATGTTCCTGCCATTTCCACCGGCTCGCTGAGCCTCGACATTGCGCTGGGAACGTTCGGCGTTCCGCGCGGCCGCGTGGTGGAGATTTACGGGCCGGAATCCGGCGGTAAAACGACGCTCGCCCTGCATATCGTTGCCGAGGCACAGAAGAAAAACGGTATCGCCGCTTATATTGACGCGGAGCATGCCCTGGATGTGACCTACGCTAAGAAAATAGGCGTGAACACCGACGACCTGCTTATCTCTCAGCCGGACACGGGCGAGCAGGCGCTGGAAATCGCGGAAACGCTGGTGCGCAGCGGCGCGCTGGATGTTCTGGTTGTTGACTCCGTCGCCGCGTTGGTACCCAAGGCGGAACTGGAGGGTGACATGGGCGATGCACAGATGGGCCTGCAAGCCAGGCTTATGTCGCAGGCACTGCGCAAACTCACCGGCTCGATCAGCAAATCCAAAACCACAGTGATTTTCATCAACCAGTTGCGCATGAAAATCGGCGTGTTCTTCGGTAATCCCGAAACGACCACCGGCGGCAACGCCTTGAAATTCTATTCATCCCAGCGGCTCGACATCCGCAAGATGACCTCCATTAAAAACGGTCAGGACGTCATCGGCTTTAGAACCAAAGTTAAGGTTGTAAAGAACAAGCTGGCTCCTCCCTTCCGGGAAGCAGAATTTGATATAATCTTCGGCGAAGGCATCTCCAGAGAGGGCGACGTGCTGGATCTGGCAGCGGAAAACGGCATCATCGAAAAGAGCGGCGCCTGGTATTCCTACAAGGCTGACCGCATCGGCCAGGGGCGGGACAACTCCAGAATATTTTTAAAGGAAAATCCCGATGTGATGGCACAGGTTGAAAGCGAAGTCCGCATTAAGTTGGGCGCCCTGCCCAAAGATCAGGAAGAGGATAAGTGAAAGTTATCGACTTGGAGGCGGCAAAGCAAAAAGCTTTTCGTCTTTTGTCTTTGCGGCCGCACTCGGAAAAAGAGCTGGAAAAGAAACTGCGGGAAAAAGGTTTTCCCGCAGTTGTCGTTAAAGAAACACTGGAAAAACTCCACGATTTGAAGTATCTCAATGACGCGTCCTTTGCCAATCAATGGGCACGCAATCTTGTTGTGAATAAGTTCTGGGGAAACAAGAAGGTCATCGCCAGCTTACGCGAAAAAGGCGTTACGGCCGAATTGATCAATCCATCCATTGAAAAGGCGCGCGAAGAAGTCTCCGAAGAAGAGGCGATTGAAATTTTAATCAAAAAGAAAGCGGCCCGAAGAAAAACAGACGCTTTCGATTTTAAAGAAAAACAAAAAATTTTTCAGAGCCTGATGGGACGTGGTTTCCCGCCGGGACTGATTTTAAATAAACTGGGAAGGATAAAAAAGGAATATATTGATGGCGAAGACCGGGAATGAAATAAGGGAAAGTTTTTTAAAATATTTCGAAGGCAAGGGGCACACCAGGGTGGCGAGTTCGTCGCTGATTCCCAAGGACGACCCCACGCTGCTTTTCACCAACGCGGGCATGGTGCAGTTCAAAAATGCTTTTCTGGGGCTGGAAAACAGAGGATACACCAGAGCGGCAAGCTGCCAGAAATGTGCGCGTGCCGGCGGCAAGCACAACGATCTGGAAAATGTCGGCGTTACCGCCCGTCATCACACCTTTTTTGAAATGCTCGGCAATTTCTCCTTCGGTGATTATTTCAAGGAAGAAGCCATCGCCTGGGCATGGGAATATTTGATTGACGTTGTCAATCTTCCCAAAGAAAAACTATGGATAACAATCTTCAAAGAAGACAATGAGGCTTTTGAAATCTGGAACAAAAAAATGAAAGTCCCCGCGGAGCGCATCGTCCGCATGGACGAGAAAAGCAATTTCTGGATGATGGGCGAAACCGGTCCCTGCGGTCCCTGCTCTGAAATCCTTTATGATCAGGGGAAAGACACCGGCTGCGGCCGTCCCGAATGCAATGTCCATTGCGACTGCGACCGTCATCTGGAAATCTGGAACAACGTCTTCACGCAATTCGACCGCGATGAAAGCGGTAAGCTGACACCGCTGGCCAAACCAAGCATTGATACCGGCATGGGACTGGAACGCCTTACCGCGGTTATTCAGGGCAAAAAGAGCAATTATGACACCGACCTGTTTACACCAATAATCCGTTTTATGGAGAAAATCTCCGGAAAGACTTACGGTAAGAACGCCGAAAATGATATTTCCATCAGGGTCATTGCCGATCACAGCCGCGCAGTTACTTTCCTTATCGGTGACGGCATCACACCCAGCAATGAAGGACGCGGTTATGTGTTGAGACGAATTCTGCGCCGCGCCGCCCGCCACGGCAAAATGATCGGTATCAACAAACCATTTTTGAACGAATGCGCTCAGGTCGTGATTGATATGATGAAAGGTGTTTATCCCGAACTGGTAGAAAAGGCCTCCTTTATTACAAAAATGATTTTGAATGAAGAGCAGCGTTTCATGGAAACGCTCGACGCGGGATTGCGTATCCTCAATGAAGAAACAGCGGTTCTGAAAAAAGAAGGTAAATCGGTTCTTCCCGGCACACTGGTTTTCAAACTCTATGACACGTACGGTTTCCCCACGGACCTGACGGCGGATATCATCAAGCGTGATGGTTTTACTCTGGACAACGAAGGCTTTGAATCAGAAATGGAACAACAGCGCGAGCGAGCCCGCGGCGCCTGGAAAGGCAGCGGCGAAGAAGCGGTTGCCGAATGTTATCTCAAATCTTCCAGTGCGGGCATCACCACCGAATTCTGCGGCTATGAAAAAATTAAAAAAGACAACGCGGAAATACTGGCGATCTTCATCGGCGGCAAGCCGGCAGAAACAGCAGGCGAAGGACAGAAAGCGGAAATTGTTCTGGACAATACGCCCTTTTACGGAGAATCCGGCGGGCAGATAGGCGATACCGGTTTCCTCAAGGGAGCGGGATTTAATTTCACGGTTGAAGACACGAAAAAACCCGTTGAGAATTTTATCGTGCATAAAGGTATCGTCAGCAAGGGCGAGATTAAAGTCGGCGCGAAGGCTAAACTGGTTATTGACGAAGAAAGACGCAAAGCCATCGCCACCAATCATTCCGGAACGCACATTCTGCAGGCGGCGCTCAAAGCGGTTCTGGGCGACCATATCAAACAGTCCGGTTCACAGGTCACGGCGGAAGGACTGCGGTTCGATTTCAGCCACTTTTCCAAAATCAGCGATGAGGAAATGAAGCGCATTGAAGAAATCGCTAACGATATGATTCGTAAAAATGTGGATGTAAAAACGGAAGTCTGCACGCTGGAAGACGCGCTCAAGACCGGCGCAACGGCCGTGTTCGATGAAAAATACGGCTCCACCGTCCGCATCGTGAAAATGGGCAAGATGAGCATGGAGCTTTGCGGCGGTACGCATGTCAAGCGCACCGGCGACATCGGCCTGATAAAGGTTGTGCATGAATCGGCCATTGCCGCGGGCGTGCGCCGAATCGAAGCCGTCACCGGCAGGGAAGCTTTCAAGCTCTTCCAGAGAGCCGAAGAAGAATTGAAGCGCACAGCCGGATTGTTCAAAGCCGGTCAGTTGGAAGTTTACGACCGCGCCGAAAAACTACTGAAAGAAAAACGAGAACTGGAAAAAGAAATCGAGGCGCTCAAAGGGAAACTGGCCGCCAAGGATTCCGGCGATTTAATGAGTCAGGCAAAAGAAATCAATGGCGTGAAAGTGCTGGCCACTGAAGTAGGCATCACCGATGTTAAAACACTGCGCGACTTCGGCGATAAACTACGCGACAAGCTGAATTCCGGCATTATCCTTTTAGGCAGTAAGGCCGGAGAAAAAGTAATGCTTCTGTGTATGGTGACCAAGGATTTGGCCGGAAAATATCATGCCGGAAATATTATCAAGGAACTGGCGCCGTTGGTCGGCGGCAGCGGCGGCGGACGTCCCGATATGGCTCAGGCCGGCGGCACACAGCCGGATAATTTAAGCAAAGTTTTCCCGGCACTGGAAAAGTTGCTGGTAAAATAACAAAAGAGAATTCTTTTGTCATACCGCACTTAGAATAAGACGAGAGCCTGTTTGATTAAAAATTTAACTTTAAAATACCTACTTACGTTAAGTTAATAATATTACTTATAGAATAACATTGTAAAAATTAATCCTATGAATTCAAATAAGGGTTGACATTTGTCAACGAATAATATTATGGTAGCTAAAAGGAGAAAAAGCAAAGGTGGCTTCAATAGGGAACCAAACTTCCCGTTGGGTTTGATAAAAACGCTCGCAAAATCTGATGCTACTGTGACCATTAGGAAAAAAGCACTTGAGACAGCGCAAAAAGATTTTGGTTGGGGTGTTGACGATATAAAGAGTGCTATTAAAAAACTTCATAAAAAAGACTTTTGTAAAACGGAAAACGATTACTATGACAGCTCAATTAAAATAGATTATTATAAGTCATATGGTCTCAATGGGGAGAATGTTTACACACACTTTACTATTGATAAAGATTCGGATGGAAATAAGATTTTAAGGATTCAAAGTTTCAAAAGGATATAATTTAGATTATGAAATGCTCAGAATGTTCTGGCGAATATAAAATCACAAGAGATGCGCTTGAAATCAACGATGATTATATAGGTAAGTTTTTTACCGATATAATTGATTATTATAAGTGTACATCTTGTAATGACACCTTGTTGCCAAGCAAATCAGCCAAAAGCATTGAAGAAAAGAGAAAGAAAATATTAAATGATATTCTTCAATCTTTTCCAATCAAGGACTTCGTCTCATCCACAGAGGCTTCTGATATTTTAAATATATCAAGACAGGCATTGCACAAACATAGGCGCATACGCAATGGATTAATTTTCAACACATCTTTTGGTGGCAAAACTGTTTATCTTAGAGAATCGGTCTTATTATATAAGCAAAAAGAGGATGGTCGTTTCCCGTTAGTTTTGAATATAATTGGTGTTAATATCGCAAATATACATTACATGCCTATGCAACGTAATACTCTAAAAAGTGTTTATACAGATCCAAATTATATAATTCCTACAAGCGGAAGTATTCCTTATAGTTCCCATTCTGCATCATCAATTAATATAATCATAGGATTACAACAACTTACATATACACTTATTGATACAACAAAAGAACCTTACATAATGGAAGCAGGAGGTAATTATGGCCGAAGTTAAAACGTATACTTTCAAGCACAAAGAAGTGGTTGAGGCATTAGTCAAGAAGCAGGATTTACATGAGGGGATATGGGGAATATATATTGAATTTGGCATCAGCGCAGGAAATGTTTCCAATCAACCAGACCAAGCAGACATGACGCCTGCAGCTATTATTCCAGTGCTCAAAATTGGGTTACAACGTTTTGATAAAGAAAATAACCTATCTGTCGATGCAGCCGAAGTAAATCCAGTAAAGGGGAAAATAAAATAGCCATTCGAATATAATGAATTGCTGTTCTAATAATGAAGATACTCTAATAATTGCAACTCTGTTCGCCAACTACAATCGAGTGCTATTTTGAGAATATTAATCCATTCATATCTAATAATAATTGGCGAGCACTAATTAAATGCGAATCTCCGTCATCCTTGCCCATCCTGACCCGAAAAGCTTTAACCATGCCATCGCACAGACGGCAGTTGAAGCGCTTAAAGCTAATAGACACAAAGTATTTTTTCACGATCTCTACAAGGAAAAATTCGATCCCCTTCTTCCCGCAGAAGAAATACCTGAAGACGCCAAGCTGCCCGCCATAATTAAAAAGCATTGCGAAGAAATCGCTTCCGCCGATGGAATCATTATTATTCATCCGAATTGGTGGGGACAGCCTCCGGCAATACTCAAAGGCTGGGTTGATCGCGTGATTCGTACCGGCGTTGCCTATGAATTTCTGGAAGGCGACTCGGGTGAAGGCGTTCCGAGAGGATTGCTTAAAGCAAAAGCAGCGCTTGTGTACAATACGTCCAATACGAAGATTCAAAGAGAAAAAAATATTTTCGGCGATCCGTTGGAAACCATCTGGAAGAATTGCATCTTCGGTCTCTGCGGCATCACCAACTTTCATCGCCGGATGTTCAACGTGATTGTTACCAGTTCAGAAGCCCAGCGCAACAAATGGTTGGATTCAGTTAAAAAAGATATTAATAAATTCTTTGCCAAAGCCCGATAATCGGCTAAAGTTGTTCTGCAAATTTCAGGAAGGTATAAATCATGGAATCAAAATTTAACATTACTTTTGACGGTAACAAAAAAATTTCCGCACATTTTCGGGAATTTACGGTTCACACCGATCAACCCGTGGCGGGTGGCGGAGAAAATACGGCGCCCTCTCCTTTTGAAATGTTTCTGGCATCTATCGGTACCTGCGCCGGATTTTATGTGGCTTCTTTCTGCCAGTCACGCTCCATTACCACAGACAACATAAGCATCATCCAAACGGTTTTTCGCAATGACACCACGCACATGGTGGAGAAAGTAACTCTGGATATAATTCTGCCGCCTGATTTTCCTGAAAAATATAAAGCCGCAGTTATCAAGGCTGCCGATACTTGCACGGTTAAAAAGCATTTTCTACAGCCGCCGGAAATACAAGTCAAGGCAAACATCCAGCAAAAGGAGGCATGAAATGACAACAAGAAAAAAGAAGAAAGAAAATCTTAAACCTCTTTCCGGAAAAACAGCAATTGTCACCGGTGCCAGTTCCGGCATTGGATGCGCCACCGCCCTGACACTGGCAGAGGCCGGCGCAGCAGTAGTTATTCAGGCACGGCGCAAAGACAGACTCACCAAAGTAGCATCGGATATTCAGGCAAAAGGTGGTAAGGTTCTAGCGTTGGAGGGTGATGCAAGCCTGACCTCCGATATAGACAGGTTGTTAGAACAGACATTAGAATGGAAAGAAGGCGGTCGCAAATACGATATTGTCGTGGTCAACGCCGGTCGCGGATTGGCAGGCGGAACACTCACCAGCGATAACTATCAATGGGAAGATGTTTATCATACCAATGTGCTTGGCGCTGCCTACCTGATGCGTTCTGCAGCTAAATATTTTATCGGACGCAAGAAAGGAGACATTGTGGCCATCGGCTCCGTGGTGGGGCGAAATATCTCACCATTTAGCGCATTTTACGGCTCCAGTAAATTCGCCATCGGCGCCATCACGGAAGGACTGCGTCAGGAAATCTGCAAGTACGGAGTGCGGGTATCGTTGGTTATGCCCGGCATCGTAGTCAGCGAATTTCAAAAAGTTGCCGGTTACAATGAAGAGAATTTCTATAAAGGCATCTCTCATATGGGCAAGCTGCTCAAACCGCAGGCAATATCTGATGGTATTTGCTGGCTGCTTACTCAACCGCCTAATGTGAATGTGAGTGAGATTATCATACGACCAACAGGCCAAAACTACCCATGATTCCGTATAAATCAAAGCGCTATCTTTGTTGGCAGCGTCGTCGGCTTCCTCAACGTATGTGCACAATACGCCTCGTCGCCTCCTCCTTGCCGCCTCGATATCATCTTTGATTTATGCGGAATATTGATTATAAGATACAGCTGCGACATACAAAAAGGAGATGGCAATTGTTTTACAAGGCGAATCAAGAAGGATTCAAGGAAGTCTTGCCGGGAATAAAAATTAAGACGCTTGTATTTGGGGAGAAGACTCTTTTTACCGAATTCAGAATGAATGCCGAGGCGGTGCTTCCCAGACATGCCCACGTTCATGAACAGACGGGTTACTTAAAGAAGGGAAAAATCCGGCTGACAATCGGTGAGAAGGTATTCAACGTTGAAGAAGGAGACAGCTGGTGCATCCCCGGCAACACCCAACACAGCGCTGAAATTATAACGGACTCCGTAGCTATCGAGGTATTTTCGCCCGTACGCGAAGACTATCTGCCGGAGAATCAATGAACATGAACGCAAACGAAATCAGCAATCGCCTTAAGAAAATGGGCAATAAGGAAGATGCCCGATTTTTGCAGGGATTTTTCAAGACAGGGCCGGGACAATATGGAGAAGGAGATATTTTTCTGGGCGTCCGCGTTCCGGCCGTCAGGAAGCTGGCCGGTGAATACAACGATCTGTCTCTGAAAGAAACCTTATCGCTTTTAAAGTCTCCTTATCACGAAGTAAGGCTGTTCGCGCTTATTTCACTTGTCAACACCTTTGCCACGACTGATGAATCAACACAAAAGAAAACTTATGATCTCTATCTGGCAAATACAAGCCACATAAATAATTGGGATCTGGTGGATATTTCGGCGCCCAATATTGTAGGGGCGTATCTGTTTACCAAAAGCAGAAAACCTCTTTATCAACTGGCAAAATCAAAGAGCCTCTGGGAGCGTCGAATTGCTGTGCTCGCAACTTTCCATTTTATCAAGAACAATCAATTTGAAGACTCCATCAGGATTGCCGAAGTTTTATTACACGACAAAGAAGATTTAATCCATAAAGCGGTCGGCTGGATGCTACGGGAAGTAGGCAAGCGAAACTCCGAAAGTGCCGAGAAATTTCTACGAAAATATTGTCGGGAGATGCCCCGCACCATGCTGCGCTATGCGATAGAAAAATTTACGCCTGAAAGAAGAAAAATGTTTCTCAATGATGGAAGAACAAGGGGCACTGTTTAATACGATTGATAATAATCACTCTTTGATATAAACATAAATTAAGCAAAACGGCCTTGCTGTCATTGCGATGAGTCCCGACATGTCGGGACGAAGAAGCAATCCCGTTTTATAGCTTATCAGATCGCCACCCGGCATGCGCCGGGCAGGCTGTCATCCAAGGGATTCCTCGCGATGACAAAAATGGTTTTAACTGATACCCTTATGTAACACAGGTAAAATGAATTTAAAAAGAAAGCAGGAAAATATATGGATATTTTAACCAATAAAGCAAACGGCATCCTCGCCATCACTTTTAACAGACTCGAAAAGAAAAATGCGATTACTGCGGCAATGTATCAGATTATTGCTGATGCACTGAAAGACGCTGAAACGGATGCAGAAGTGCGCGTAATTTTAATTGCCGGTAAACAGGGAATATTTACGGCCGGCAATGATCTTGATGATTTTCTGCAAAATCCACCTCAGAGTATCGATAGTCCTGTGTACCAATTCATTCAGAATCTCATTCATGCCACCAAACCTGTAATCGCAGCTGTTACCGGCCCGGCAGTGGGAATAGGTACAACTATGTTGTTGCACTGCGATTTAGTTTATGCCGCGGACAACGCTAAATTCTCCATGCCCTTTTCCAAGCTGGGGCTCTGTCCGGAATTTGCTTCCAGTCTTTTGCTGCCGCAAATCGCCGGTTATCAGCGTGCAGCGGAAAAATTAATGTTGGGGGAGGCATTTTCTGCCGAGGAGGCATGCACATTAGGATTTGTAAATAAAGTATTGCCGTCCGGTGAAGTCCTGCTATACGCACAGGCACAGGCAGCAAAAATTGTGGAATTACCGACATCGTCAATGCGTGCGACCAAACTTTTGATGAAGAATAAGTTAACTCCCGCCATCGAAAACCAAATAGTAGAAGAAAGTATCCTTTTCGGCGAAATGCTGGTGTCGAAGGAAGCGAAAGAAGCATTTATTGCATTTTTTGAAAAACGTAAGCCGGATTTTACCAAGTTCAAGTGATACCATTTTACTTTTATCGGTAAATTTATCTGATGAAAAGAATTTGGCAGGAATGAAAGTAATATAATAATCAACGGAGGAATATCTATCCCTAATAGTGACGACAGAAGTGCCGTCTCTACTAGGAGATAGATTATATCCGCCTCTTCATTTGAGAGAACCTGTTTGCTTATTATTTATCAGGGGTATACTTAAAAGATACTCTTAATTTTGCCCGATATTCGACAACCTTTCCTTTCTCAACTCTCATATCGAGTTCTTTAACTTCGGCAACTCTTATTTCCTTCAAGCTCTTTGCCGTTACTTCGACAGCTTTCTTCGCAGCATCTTCCCACGATTTATCACTGCCTCCAATGATTTCGATTACTTTATAAACGCTCATAAATTTCCTCCTTTCTTTTTGGTCTGGTTTGATAAACAAAGATTCCCGTCAACACACTTCTTTAAACCGAAACAAAATCAGCATGGGAAATTCAAGGCAGGTTTTGGAAATAGATTCCGCAGCAGAATGTTAATATTATACCATATTATTTTCAAAATGTTACAACAGAAAAAAACGAAGCACTTAAGTTTCGATCATAGGCATAAATGAATACAGCTTTAACTTCCCCTGAATGCCGTCCAAAATTTGCGAACACGAATTATTATCAAAGCCTTTCATTTTAAAGCATACTATGTAAGATTTTAATAATATTAATCTTTTTAGAAATACATCTGCCATTATTTCCATTAAACAATACAATTATGAACCAAAATAATTAAATTAGTACAATTTTTGTTTGACAATAATGTTATTTATAAGTAGGAATACGGCAAACGATTGCCGATGGCCTTATGAAACAACTTTTTAAACCGGAAGACATAGAAAGAAAAGTTATCCTTATATTAAAGATTCTGAACGAAAGTCCGGAACCTATGGGTGCTCGTGTAATTGCCCGGCTGATGAAGGAACGCAATGTTCAGTTAAGCGAAAGGACGGTCCGCTACCATCTTGGACTTATGGATGAAAGAGGACTGACCAAACTTGTCGGCAGGCGCGATGGAAGAATCATTACCCGCCTGGGACAAGACGAAATCAACAATGCGCGTGTACAGGATAAAATCGGCCTTTCCATCTCCCGCATCGATGTACTTTCTTTTAAAACAACTTTCGACCTCAAAAAGATGCGCGGCTTGACTCCTATAAATATTTCATTCTTTCCGCAGGATCAATTCAAGAAAGCTCTGGCATTGATGAAACCGGTTTTCAAGAAGGGACTTGCGGTAAGTTCCCGCGTAGCAATTGCCACGGAAGGAAAATCTCTCGGAGATATTGTTATTCCCAAAGGGAAAATAGGTCTGGCAACTGTATGCAGTATCCTGGTTAACGGGGTTCTTTTAAAACACGGAATTCCTATCGATTCCAAATTTGGCGGAATTCTCCAGGTAAAAAACGGCGAACCATTAAGATTTGTGGAACTGATTCATTATTCCGGATCATCACTTGATCCTACAGAAATATTTATCCGCGGTAAAATGACATCGGTTGGAGAAGTCGTGGAAAAAGGCGAAGGGAAAATCCTGGCTAATTTTCGTGAAATACCCGCGCTGAGCCGCGATCTTGTTGAAGATATCAGAGGCCAACTGGTCAGGGCCGGAATCAACGGTATTCTTTCCATCGGCAGCACCGGGAACCCAATTGGGCAAACAACCGTTGATTTAAACAAAGCCGGAATGATTCTTATCGGCGGATTAAATCCGGTGGCCAAAGCTTATGAAGAAGGATTTGATATAGATAATAAGGCCATGTCCACCGTAATGGAATACGAAAATCTGCAAAGCATTGAAGAAATTTAATTAATAAATATTTTTAAAGGAGGATTTAAACATGTCAGTAATTAAAGATGTTATTGCCAAAGTAAAACAAACCGATCCCAACCAGCCCGAGTTTCACCAGGCTGTCGAAGAAGTTATGGAAACGTTGGAACCCACGGTAAAAAAACATCCGGAATACGTCAAAGTCAATATCTACGAACGAATTGTAGAACCGGAAAGAGCAATGCAGTTCAGAGTTCCATGGGTAGACGATAAGGGTAATGTTGTAGTCAACAGAGGATTCCGCGTCCAGTTTAATAATGCCATCGGACCATTCAAGGGCGGTCTGCGTTTCCATCCATCAGTTAATCTCGGAATCATCAAATTCCTGGGCTTTGAACAAATTTTCAAGAACGCTTTGACCACCCTGCCGATGGGTGGCGCTAAAGGCGGCTCCGATTTCGATCCCAAGGGAAAATCAGACGGAGAAGTAATGCGTTTCTGCCAGGCTTTCATGCGCGAATTATTCCGCCATATCGGTGCGGATGTTGACGTCCCCGCCGGCGATATCGGTGTCGGCGGCCGTGAAATTGGTTATCTGTACGGTTATTACAAAAAAATCCGCAACGAACATACCGGCGTTCTGACCGGCAAGGGAATGTCCTACGGCGGAAGTTTAATTCGTCCCGAAGCAACCGGCTACGGCACAAC
>LNQE01000881.1_pt1 | contig 15493 bp, 11 predicted proteins | sample 603111 | NCBI WGS metagenome assembly LNQE01 (sample SAMN04260313, study PRJNA301899) | hydrocarbon metagenome | isolation source: hydrocarbon-contaminated ditch | place: Germany: Bremen | collected 1998
GATATCCTGACTCTGATTACCATTTGCTGCCATTTTGATAATTTGGGCGCGCTGGACGAGGCGCATTGGGTAACTTCTTCCCCGTGCCCAGGCGTCCAATGTTGATTGTTCTTGGAGACTCAAAATAATCGGTGTTGTTGTTCGGCTCATGAAAGAAGCATACATGATTTCTTAATTATATGTCAAGTTATTTATGACGCACTACACTAGATTGTTTTTTTGATAATACCGATAAGACAATACAACACGCTCGATAAAAGCGTTTAATTAAGACAAATTGATCGCCGTCTGTATGTTCTTGTTTGATGAATTAATATATTCGGTAAATTTTTCGGCAATGGTTTTTATCACATATTCGAATTCCGCTTCGTCTTTATCCAATAAAGTCATGCGGAAACCAAGCAATGACGTAAAGAAAGACGTTAGCGGAACCACACAAATGCCTGTTGATGCGAGAAGATAATAAACGAATCTTTTATCGTGTTCGATAGGTTCCTTTACCAGAGTCTCCACAAACTCTCTTACTTCCTTATTTTTAATATGAAGCTTCTGATTGCCGTTCAGACCGGACTCATTGAAAACAATAGTCATATAAAACGCGCCATTGGTTTTATTGACCATCAAACAGGGAACCTCTTTTAAAATGTCATAAGCTATATGCGAAAGTTTCTCATAGTGTTTTTTGCGTTCATCCAGGTAATCCTGATATTTCGGATGCGTCATTATTCTGGGAATCGCCAGTTGCGGAAGGGTTGTTGAACAAACCTCCGACATTTTCTGATGCAGAATTGTGTTAATGAAGCGGTCGAAAATAGGATCCTTACCGGCGTTGTATACTTCCATCCAGCCGCAACGCGAACCGGGCCACGGAAGCTCCTTGGAAATTCCTTTCATGCTGATTGCCGGAACATCATCGACAATATCGGAAAGCGGGACGGTTTTTTTACCATTAAAAACAATATTAATGTAAGTTTCGTCAAAGACAACAAAAAGATCGTTTTCTTTCGCAATCCTCACAACTTGCCTCAATGTTTCTTCAGGATAAACAAAACCGGTAGGGTTATCGGGATTAATAACCAGAATTCCAACAATCGCTTTGTGGCTTCTTACTTTCTGTTCCAGTTCCCGCATATCCGGAGACCAGCCGTTATAGGGATTCAAACGATAGGTATTAGGTGGAAACGAAGCGTGCAGAACTTCCGCCATGAAGTGTGTGGAATAGGTAGGCTCCGGCATAATCATGCGGGCGTCAACCTGAATGGAGCTGTAAGCGCGCGCGATGGCATCACCCAGGCCGTTGAAGAAGATGATATCTTCCGGTGTAATTTGCACCTTACCTCGACTGTTAAGACGATCGGCAAGAAATTTTCTTGTGGAGTCTACTCCTTTTGTCGGCGAGTATGCAAAAGATGCGTCATCCTTTATTATTTCGGTAAGAACTTCTTTCATCCAATCGGGAATTTTTTCCCCCTTCTGCACCGGATCACCGATGTTTTCCCAAATTATATTAATGCCTAAATCTCTAAGTTTGTTAGCAATAAGAACTATATTACGGATTTCATAAGTCAGCCCGCTACCGCCGCGGGAAATTTCAAAACGCATAAGTATTCTAACCTCTTACATATTGTTGGCTGTTTCATAATACATATTTGTTCAAATATCCAGAAAATTTTAGTGAAACTCCAATTCCGAAAGTGAAATGCATCGGAATTGGTTAGTTGAACTATCCCGCACAGCGGTGGTAGTGAGTCCCAAACTGTAGAAACGAAGTGCGCTAAAGTTTGTTAGTCGAACTATCCCCGGAACGTAGAGAACGGGGATAATGAGTTCCTTAACTTTAATTAAAATAATAAAAAACCGGGCGACAAAAATTTTTTTTTATGTTATCGGAGCACCAAATCGCATCAGAAATGTGGCACTAAGAGAGGAACAAAATGGAAGAAACAAAAAGTTTTTCAGAATTACTTAATGAAACAAACCTCGCTCCCCGGCGTTTTTCCGCAGGAGAAAGGATTGATACTGTTGTCGTAAAAATTACATCGGATTGGATATTTATAGACCTTGGAGCAAAAAGCGAAGGTTACCTTGATAAAAAAGATCTCTTGGACGAAGATGGCAATCTCACAGTAAAAGAAGGCGATTCCATTACAGCCTATTTCCTTTCTTCGCGCCACGGAGAAAAACTTTTTACCATCAGGCTTTTGACCAGTAAGAATGTCAACGATTTCCTGTTTGATGCGTATAAAAATCAGATGCCCCTCGAAGCAACCGTGGAGAAGGAAATTAAAGGCGGATTTTCCGTAAGGATTAATCAGAATGCCGGCGGTTTTTGTCCTTATTCGCAGATGGACATCAGAAAAATTGACGATGCCGCCGCCTACGTCGGCAAGAAGTTCGAATTTGTCGTTGCCGAATATTCGGAAAACGGGCGCAATATCATTCTTTCGCGCCGTCCGCTTCTCGAAAAGATAGAGCAGGAAAAAATCGCCGGGCTTAAAAATTCATTGCAGCCGGGCATGACCGTCAGCGGCGCGGTAACCAGCGTCCAGAAATTCGGCGCGTTTGTTGACCTCGGCGGTATTCAGGCTCTTCTGCCTGCTTCAGAAATGGGATGGGGGAAAATTGATGATCCCAAAGTTCTTTATTCTTCCGGCGATAAGGTTGAAGCTGTCATTATTAATCTTGATTGGGAAAATAATCGTATTACTTTATCCGCCAAAGCAACTCTTCCTAATCCGTGGGATGAAGCAATGAGAAAATACGCTGAAGGAAGTGTGCTGAAAGGCAAGGTTTCTCATTTAACCAATTTCGGAGCTTTCGTTACAATAGAAGCCGGAGTAGAAGGCCTTTTGCATATTTCCAAACTGGCTCGCGGTAAAAAGATTAAGCATGCGGGCGATGTAATGAAAACCGGCGAAGAGATAGAAGTTAAAATCGAAAAGATCGACCGGGAAAACAAGAAAATCTCACTGGATCTGGCCGGAAGCGACAAGGATACTTCCGTCGCAGGTGATGAAGACGATTTTCGTAAGTATATCGCAAAATCGCCCAAAGCCATGGGCACTTTGGGCGATATGTTTAATAAATCAGGGAAGAAACATTAACCTGTGTCAGCAGAATTTCACGCGATAGAAAATATCAAAGCCAGTGCTTTATTGCTGATAAAAACCTTTTAAATTTCTATACTCTGACCGGGATCCAGAACATGTATCTGTGATGTCTTAATCGAAAGCAGTTCTTCCGCATCCTTTTTAGTGCCGGCCACTGCGCCATAATGTATTGGAATCACATGCCCCGGTTTTATATCATTAACAGCTTGTATTGCAGAGGCTGCGTCCATTGTAAATGTGCCGCCTACAGGCAGACAAGCGACATCAACCTTCATCTCTTTCATCTCTTTCATCTCGGGTATTCTGTCTGTGTCACCTGCGTGATAGATACGCTTGCCTCCTATTGTCAAAATATAACCAACCCATCTGTTTTCTTTGGGATGAAACTGTTTATCAACATTATAGGCAGGAACAGCTTCTATTACCATATCTTTTACTGTAACTGATTTTCCGGGGCTAATCTTATTTTTTGCCAGAGGTACATCCTCCGGACCAACAATAATTGTATCGGCAGAAGAAAGATTCTTTATTTCATCATCCGAATAATGATCAAAATGACTGTGAGTTATCAGAATAATATCAGCCTTTGGACCCTGAACATTCCATGGATCGATGTATATTATTTTTGTTCCGTGTTCTACCTTTACGCTCGCATGTCCAAGCCATGTAATTTTTACGGTCATAGCAGTGTTCTCCTTTTGTATTAATTTTATAGATTTTTACATTTTCAATCGAGGAGCGTCAAGAATTATTCTTCTCTCAGCACAATCAAAGCGTCGGCAACAACCGGTTCTGCCTCATTTATGATAATCGGGTTAAGATCGATCTCCGCTATTTCCGGATGCAGCAGGGCGACACTCCCCACCGCCTGAATTATATGACAAAGCTTGTTTGTTTTAACCTTCGGCATTCCCCTGAACTCATCCAGTAGTTTTTTAGCGCGGATATCAGCAAACATTTCCTGAGTATCGGCATCACCCAGCGGTGCCAGACGTAAAGTTGTATCATTGTAAACTTCAGTAAATACTCCACCGAGACCGAAAATAACGCAGGGGCCGAATCCGGCAAAACGTGTCATACCGGCCATAAATTCTCTGTTCCCTTTCAGCATTTCCTGAACCAGAACCGGCACCTTTTCCCCTGCATTATTTTGGATATTCTGAAATTCCTTTTTCAGTCCGGTTTCGTTTTCCACATTCAACGCAATAAGACCTTTACCGCTCTTGTGCATGATGTCCCAGCGGCAGGCCTTCATCGCCACCGGATAGCCGATTTTTGCGGCGGCGGCAATTGCCTCTTCCATTGTTGCTGCCAATTCTTCCTTCGTCACAGCTACGCCATACGAGGAAAATAATCTTTTAGCCGCATATTCATCCAGGGCTTTTTGACCATTTATTTTTGCCTGTTTAATCAAATCGCACGCTAGTTTGCTTCCTGCTGGAAGATCGGTTTTACAAACCGGCTGACGTTCTTTTATCTGTTTGTAGCGATAAAGAGAGCCCAATGCCCGTGCTGTATCTTCCGGACAATAAAAAATCGGCGTATTTGTATCCCGATAACCTGTCATATAATTATCTTCCCAATCAAAGAAAGTAGATATCAACAACGGCATTTTATACTTATGAGGCAGTTCAAATGCTCCAGGGACAACAGGTTGTCCAAATTTTAAAAATTCCTCCAGCGAAATGTTGCCGGCCATTTCCTTAAGGCTAGGATAAATTTCGCGCATGTAACCGGTCATCATTACACCATGAAGAACAAGAGCATCCACTTCGCCGCTTTTTATCATAATTTCCGGCAGGGTTACCGTAAGGTTTTTCATACTCAAATCGAAAGTCATATCGACGGGATTGGCGGAGGACGCATGCGGTTCAATATGTTTTCTAATTTCTTTTTGCAAAGCCTCTGAAAAACGGGGGACTTCCAAACCGACCGAATCGCAGGTATAGGAAATGGCTGTTGAAGGGCCGCCGGAGTTGGTCATTACACCGACGCGTTTGCCACGCATCTGCGGCTGTGTTGCCAGCGTCCAGCCATGCGAGTAAAGATCTTCAACAGAGTATACCCGAATTATGCCGGCTTGTTTAAAAATACCACTGAAGAGGAAATCAGGACCGGTCATTGCTCCTGTGTGGCTGAGGATCGCGCGCGCGCCGGAGGCTGAACCGCCTACATATTGCGCCACGATAGGTTTATGCGGTGTAATCTTGCGGGCAACTTCCAAAAATCTTTGCCCTTCGCGGATTCCTTCTATGTAAAGCATGATGGCTTTAGTTTGTTCATCTTCTCCTAAATATTCCAGAGCATCAACAATATTTATATTGGCTTCGTTGCCCAGACTGATAGCTTTACTAAAGCGATATCCCCTTTTTTTCATGTACGGCAGAACCTGACTCACATAAGTACCGCTTTGAGAAGCAAAACCCAGCGGACCAGGTTCTTTGACCATAGGCAACACTGTTGTGTTTAAAGCAATTTGAGAGTTGATTACTCCCATACAGTTGGGACCGACAAAACGCATCCCGTAGCGCCCGGCTATTTCACTGATCTTTTTTTCCATTTCCCGTCCTGTCGCACCTGTTTCCTTGAAACCGGCAGTTATAATGATTGCTCTCTTCGTGCCGATTTTGCCGAAACTCTCCAAAACATGAATGATGGATTTTGCGGGAACTATCAGCATTGCCAAATCAGGAATTTCGGGCACATCCTCTACAGAGGCGTAAGCTTTAAGTCCTAAGACTGTTTCTTCTTTGGGATGCACCGGAAAAATTTTCCCCTCATAGCCTTGCTTCAAAACATTAAGTGCCATTGCCGTGCCCATTTTTGATGGACTATTGTTTGCTCCTACAACCGCTATAGATTTGGGATTCATAAGTAAATGCAGTGGATTTTCAATCATTACCGGTTTCCTTTATTAATATTAAAATTGGATTTATAACATACAACATTTTTAGCATTAATCAACAAATTTAGGAAAACATAGAACTATCATATAAAATATTTTTCAGGACAATCTTTTTTAGCTGCTTTATCTAATTTAACAACTGATTGATCAGGACTATAAAATTCTGAGGTTCAAATTTTTTAGCACGGTTACACTCGCATCTTTTAATTTTGCAATTACGTACTCCGGGTAATATCGCCATGTGCCAGCCACTGGAATATAATTTTTTCTGCCATCAATAATTTCAACAAAACGAGCCAGTATCGCATCATTAGTGAGATAAGGAGGAACACTATCATCATGAAAACAGGGAGCCGATATCATACGGTTATAAAGCTCATCGTTCTGATCTATTTCAATGACTCTTTGCAGTGCATCATCAACAGTGGCAAAATCGTGTAGGTTAACGAAACTCTCAGGATTGAATTCATTGGCAATGTTCGGATTACCCCAATAAACAGGTATGCTCCTTACAAACATGGGCTCGATTATCTTTTCTGTTGTGTATCCGGGATATGAGGAATTTTCAAAACACATCGTGAACTTGTAATCTTTGATGAAATCCAGTTTATTGAGCACAGGACTTCCGATATTGTTGAGATATCTTCCTCCTGAATCAACTTTTTGATATTTCGATAATTTATAAAAGAACTCTTCACATTTTTTATCTCTTTTGGGATTAGACACCACCATATTACAGAACTTTGTTTTCTGAAGGCGGATTTTATCCGCTTCAGCTTCGTTTATTTTTCTGTTTGTAATGCAACTTAAATCACCCAAACCGTAAGCATGCGGATAATGAGCATAGAGCGGCAATCTGTAGTTTTTGCGATCCGGGCTGTGTTCATCAAAAGTAAAAGCAAAATCGCACTGATTGAAATTCGGTCTGCGGTTTTCTCCTGTCCAGTAAATTTTCAGACATCTGAAGTTTACATGAGATCGGCCAAAAGAAGTATAAATCAGAATTTCCGGTTGCTCCGACAATTGCAGATCATATTTTACAGATAAAAGATCCCGGAAAAAGTTTTTCTCAGGATCAAATCCTTCATAATGATCGACAAATTTTATTTTTAGAATCTCTTTCATGAATGATCATCACATGACTGTCTTGTTGCTCGATTTAAACCGATACACAAAAATCAGCAAGTTATAATTTAACATCAGACCATGAAGTAATTTGATTTATGTTTCTATCTTTTCTTCGATGCAAGTAAGATTTCATTGACTTAAATGAACGTTATTCATTATATTGCTCCACATATGAAAAATATTATGCAACAGCTTAGTGTCTCCGTTATTATACCAACATTTAACCGGCCGAAATTGCTCGCTCAAGCTGTAAAATCTGTTTTGAAACAAACAAGCCCTGCTTCGGAAATAATAATAATTAATAACGGATCGAAGCCGGAATACTTAAATGAACTTTCCAGAATCAAACATAGTCACAACTCTATTAATCTCATCCACGTTCAGTCAAATAAAGGACCAGGGTACGCGCGCAATATTGGAATTGAAAATGCTAAAGGAGACTGGCTATTGTTCTTGGACGATGATGATGTTCTTGCTCCTGATTTTATTGAAGCGTGCGCTGAGAGCATCAGGCCTGAAGAAAAAACAGAGATGGTTATTGCGCGAGCGGTTTGTTTTAGGGAAGGTTTTGCTGTTTTTTACCCACGGGACGCCATCGGAGCAATCAATCTTGAACCATACAAGAAAGACCCGATAACGACCATGCTTATTAACGGTATTACAATAGGGTCATGTATACTCAGTAGGAGGTCTATTGGGTCGCTGCGGTTTAGAGAAGATATCTGGCATGGCGAAGATATGCTGTTCTGGTTTTCGCTCATGCAAAAAATAAAAAATCTGACAACATCTGATATCGCATTTTCCGGTGTGCGGCAACATAGTGATAAAATCACGCTAAGGAATAATCCTTTCCATCCAGACGGCTCTCCGACACGCTCCAAAGAAACTTATATCAGGCTTATGCTTGATTCATTGGAAAATAAAAATCGATGGAATGAATTTACACTGAAAGTCATATTTCAAAGGATAGCCGATAACTCCTGGTATTCACCATCCATGATTATTCTATTGATACGAAATCCTCTTTATGGAACGAGAATATTAATCCTGCTTATCAGGAAAAGACTTTATCGATATGTAATGACGCTGACCGACAAAATCTTTAAAAGAAAATCGCTGGATTTTACATGGCTTCAAAGTTGACAAAACCCAAACTTTTATTTATTTCTCCAATACTTCCTTCGTCCGACGGGCCTGGCCTGGCTATGCGGCCATATTATCAAATTATAAGTCTCAGCCGTATATATTCAATCCATCTTCTTGTTGCGGGCATTACTCCCGCAGGAACTTTCTATGACAAAGATATAAAAAAATATTGTGAAAATATAAACTATATTTGTCGCTACCGGTTCTCGGGATGGAAATTCAGTCTGTGGCATCGTCTTTATCGTTTAATGGATAACCTTAAACATTTTGTTAAAGGAAATGATCTTACTTTTGTTGCAGATTCAGGAGATAAAAATTATTTGCAGCACGACAAAACTCTGGCAAAGATAGCCGGTTTGAACTTCGACCGCGTGCATGTATTCAGGCTTTACTTGACATTTGTAGCTGAAATATTAAAAAAACACGGACTTAATTCTTTTTATTCCCTAGATATGGATGATATCGAATCGGAAACACGAAAATCTATCAGCGAATTATACTTGCAAAACAAAGATTTTATATCGGCATCAAGAATAAAAAATGAATCAAAAATATTTTTTAACATGGAAACAAAAAATATTCACGAGTATAATCAAACGTTTGCATGCTCTCTTCATGACAAAAATATCCTCCAAAAAAGATTTCCCGGCAAAGTAATTTCTGTACTGCCGAATGTGATGCCAATTCATAAGAAATCAAAAACCAGATCGGCTAATCATATTTTTACAATTCTTTTTGTAGGAACATTGGGATACTATCCCAATGTCGATGGTTTATTATTTTTCGCCGATAAAATAGTACCGATTCTTAGAGAAAAATTTCGGCAACCATGGCGATTGCAGGTTGTCGGAGCTCTCCCGGGAAACAAACGGATAAAGCAATTAGAAAATTACCCGGAAATACAATTTAGGGGCTGGATAAGTGATCTCTCTCCTGAGTATGAAGCAGCGGATATTGTTATTGCTCCCATCCGTGGAGGAGGAGGAACCAGAATTAAAATACTGGAAGCATTTGCCAACGGAGTTCCCGTTGTATCAACCTCCAAAGGAGCCGAGGGGTTGGACGTCGAAAACGGAATACATTTAATTATTGAAGATGATGCCCGGCTTTTTGCCCAAGCGTGTATTCAGTTAATGACAGATGATAGACTTGCCAATGAACTATCAAGACAGGCCTTGGATATTGTGGCTTTAAAATACAGCCCCGAAATTATTAACCAAATATGGACAAGTCAGTTACCGCATAACGGCGTGAATTAGGAATATGAAAAAAACACCTCGTATATTTCATTTTGTATTCGGACTTCGCCCGCAAACAGAACCTTTCCATTTGATGCACTATCTTTGTATTGCCTCCTGCCTGCATATCAATAAACCGGACGCTGTTTTGTTTCATTATCAGCACATGCCGTGGGGACCATGGTGGGAACTAATCGCTCCGTCTATACAACTGCATAAAATTGAACCGGACAAATTCATTTCTTCATTTTTATACAATGATCCTGCCATTGGTCAATACCGGTATGCCCATCTATCGGATATCGCCCGTCTGGAAATTCTGATTAAATACGGTGGAATATACGCCGATATAGACACACTCTTTATTAATAAACTCCCGAATCACTTTTTTGAGTATGAATTTGTCATGGGCATGGAAAAAGTCGATTGGACAACTATTGCTGCCCAAACAGCAGGAGGATCTCTCTGCAATGCCTGGATGATGGGAGAACCAAATTCGGACTTTGCTAAACTTCTGCTTGCGCGTACATACGAATCCTTTGACGGAACATGGAGCGCTCATAGTACTTTTCTACCTTACCGGTTGAGCCGCGAACATCCGGACTGGATTCATGTGGAACCCCAGCGTTCATTCTTTTTTTATGACTGGACAGGAAAAGGAATCAGGGGAATTTTTGAAGAATCACTGCCGAATATGGATAATGTATACAGTATCCATCTTTGGAGTCACATGTGGTGGGACCGCAAAAGAATTGATACCTCTTATTTTCATGCCGTAAGATTGACACCTGAATATGTAAGATTTTCCAAATCAGCTTACGCCGAACTAGCCCGGCCTTTTTTGCCTGAAAGTATAACGTATAGCCGTTTGCGATTTGAATTACAGAAAATAAACATTGTTTGGGAAAACGGAGAATTTGCCAGCAGGAAATATCTTGAAAAAATATATAGATGGGGTAAAAATATCTTGCGGGAATCTGCGCAGACAGCAAAGATTGAAGAAAAATCACCTGTCAAAAAACAAACAAAAATCTCTGTGAAAGATATGAAAACAATAAAGTATATTGGATTCAATGATTCAACAGGCTATAGCATTGCGGCCAGAACCATGGTTTCGGCCCTGCGAAAGGAAAACGCAACTGTTCATTGGGTACCCGTTGTGTGGGGCTCTTCGGCATATAATCCACATTCGGTAAAGCAAATCAGAGAAGGTTATAGAAACGTTATTATTCATACGGTACCCGAGTATTATCCATACTGGCTTAATTTTGAGCAGGAAGAGAAGACGAAATCTAAAAAAATATGGGGCTATACCGCTTGGGAAACTGATAAAATCCCCAGTCACTGGGCGAAGCTTTTGAACATCATGGACGGAATATTCGTACCTTGCCACTGGAATAAGGAAGTATTCCGCAAGTGTGGTATTCAAACCAGGATTGAAGTTTTACCGCATATATCCCAGTTTCACGGCCAGGTTCCGGAGGTTTCACCTTCTCCAAAATTGAATAAATTGATAGACCGAATGGGTACAAGGTTTGTTTTTTATAATATTGGAGTATGGAGTGACCGTAAAGCGCCCTGGCTTTTAATCGAAGCTTTTTTGTCGGAATTCAGTCCGCATGAACCGGTTACTCTTGTTGTCAAAACAGGGGAATATGATTTCTCGAAATATAAACGCAAATGGTATAAACCATGGCAATTAACACCACATAAGACTGTGAGCACATTCAAAATAATCACGAAATTCCGAACAAATGGGCCGGAGATTATCCATCTGGATGAAGAATTTTCCGACACTGATATCGCGTGGCTACATAAAAGAGGCGACTGCTTTGTTTCTCTCGCCCGCGGTGAGGGCTGGGGAATGGCTTCATACGAAGCGGCCTGGTGTGGAAAACCCATAATTATTACCGGTTTTGGCGGCGTTCTTGATTATCTGCCGGAAAATATTTCTTACCACGTGAATTATCGGCTGATGCCCGTGCATCTTGAAGCAGACAAACAATCATATACTCCTGACCAACTGTGGGCAGATCCTGACTTAGCTCATGCCCGGCAATTGATGCGTCAGGTGTTCGAAGATCAAAAAGGCGCAGCGGAAAAAGGTCTGCAACTCAGGAACTATGTTAACCGGAATTTCAATTCCGCCCTGATTGCGAGAAAGTGTCTTGATGCACTAGAGGCGGAATAATTTGAAAATATTACAGAAACAATTTAAATTATGACAATGAAATCCAATCGCCTGCTTAACGAAAAAAGCCCTTACCTTCTGCAACATGCGTATAATCCGGTTGACTGGTATCCTTGGGGAGATGAGGCTTTTAAAAAAGCAAAAATCGAAGACAAGCCTGTCTTTCTTTCCATCGGATATTCTACCTGCCATTGGTGTCATGTCATGGAGCATGAATCGTTTGAAGACGAAGAAGTAGCCGGATTACTCAACGATTCATTTGTAAACATTAAAGTCGATAGGGAGGAACGTCCCGACATAGACGCAGTTTATATGAAAGTCTGCCAACTCATGACGCAAAGCGGCGGTTGGCCTTTGACAATTATAATGACTCCGGATAAAAGACCGTTTTTTGCCGCAACCTACATTCCCAGAGAGAGCAAATATGGCCGTACCGGAATGTTGGAAATAATTCCCAAAATAAAATCCATCTGGCAAACCAGACGCGCGGATATTATTTCTTCTGCATCCGAAATTACGAATGCCTTAAATCAACCCATTCCCGGCAAAACTAATGATTTAGGAGAAGATTTGTTGCGTCGGGCGTATCGATCGCTCTCGATGAGCTTTGATCCAACATTCGGTGGATTCGGTCAGACACCAAAGTTCCCATCTCCGCACAATTTCTTTTTTCTGTTGCGCTACTGGAAACGCACTGACGAAAAGCAGGCTTTGTACATGGTTGAGCACACCCTGCAAAACATGCGACGCGGCGGGATTTACGATCATATCGGCTTCGGATTTCACCGCTATTCAACCGATGCGCGCTGGATTGTTCCGCATTTTGAAAAGATGCTCTACGATCAGGCATTAATGGCCATGGCACATACAGAGCTTTATCAGGCAACAGGAAAAAAGGAATACGAAAAAACCGCCCGCGAAATATTTACCTACGTTTTGCGCGATATGACGGATGGACAGAGCGGTTTTTTCTCTGCTGAAGATGCCGATAGCGAAGGCGTAGAAGGGAAATTCTATCTCTGGACAGAGGAAGAAATCAGAAGAATTCTGACTCAGAAGGAAGCCGATTTATTCGTATCGCTTTACCGGCACAGCTCCGACATTGAGTTACCGGGCATGCACGAAATCACTTCAGATCAATTTATTGTGCATTTAAAACCGACGGACGAAGCTGAAAAAGATTTAACAGAAACAGTTTTAGATATAGAGAGTATTCGGGGAAAAATATTTGCCTGCCGTGAAAAACGGTTGCATCCACACAAAGACGATAAAATTCTTACCGATTGGAATGGGCTAATGATTGCAGCGTTGGCCCGCGGCGCCCAGGTCTTCGATGAGCCGGTGTATGCCAATGCTGCCGAGTGTGCGATGAATTTTATTCTCAAATTCATGCAAACTAAGGATGGCCGGCTACTGCACCGCTATCGCCAAGGGGAAGCAGCCATCGAAGGAAACATTGACGATTATGCTTTTGTAATCTGGGCGCTTCTGGAACTCTATGAATCTACATTTCAGACAAAGTATCTGCAGAAAGCCTCGGAGTTTCATGCTCACTTATTCAGTCACTTTCTTGATGATAAAAACGGCGGGCTGTTTTTTACCTCCCGTGATGCTGAAAAACTTCTAATCCGCCCGAAAGAACTCTACGACGGCGCCATTCCTTCCGGTAATTCTGTAGCCTTTATCAATGCACTGCGTCTATCCAGAATTACCGGCAATGCCGATATGGATAAAATATCAAATTTAATACTAAAAGCTTTCCAGGCACAGGCGTACTCGATGCCGGCGGCCTTTTCACATTTTCTGTGCGGCCTTGATTTTGCAATCGGACCGTCGAGCGAAGTCATTATTGCCGGAAATATCGATAATGCGGACACGAAAAAAATGTTGAAGGCTCTAAGAGAATGCTATGCGCCAAATAAGGTTGTCATCTTCCGTCCTGAAAAATCAGCAAAACCTGACATCGAAACGATCGCGCCATTTGTGAAGTCGCATTCCGGTATTAATAAAAAGGCAAGTGCTTATGTTTGCACTAATTACACTTGCGCTTTGCCCACAAACGATCCGCAGAAAATGATTGAGCTTCTTAAATCAAATAAATAAGAGGATTATGCAGGACACGATTTTAAAAAAACTTGTCTGTCCGGTTTGTAACACTCGTGAGAAATCAGATAAACAGCTTAGCATTGCTACTTATGCAAAAGCCGATGAATCTCCAACACTCTTTTGTAATAATTGCCAATCGCGTTTCGCGCCCATTGACGCCATCCTTAATTTAGCCGGAGATGTTATTGCTCCAAGACTTTTTTCTTCCCAGTGGGCTATGGAATTCGAACCGATTGTCACCGCCTATGAAGCAATCTGGCGTCCATGTTTAACGTCTTTCGTATCAGATTTAGCATGGGAGATGGAAACTTCGAGACAACTAATGGATGTGTCGTCTGGAATGGATGTATTGGATCTTGCCTGCGGCACCGGCAATTTCACGCGTATCTTTTCAGAGGCAGCAAAACACGGCACGGTTATTGGAGTCGATTTATCACTTCCCATGCTGAAGCAAGGCAGACGTAGAATCAAAGAGCAAAACAAAACTGACATAACGCTGATACGCGTCGACGTAACCAAATGGCCTTTCGCACCGGAAACATTTGATCGCATCCATTGTGCGGGCGCGCTACATCTTTTTCCTGATATACAAAATGTTTTTAATTCCATTTACCGCTCTTTGAAAACGGAAGGTTATTTTGTAGGAGCCACGTATTGTCTGGAAGGAAACATCGTTATTAATAGTATTCAAAAATATTTAGAAAAAGCACATGGGATTCACTGGTTCGCTCAGCAGGAGCTTCAAAAGCTTTCGTCTAATGCCGGTTTTACCCGATGGGAACATCAAACATACAGACAAGGGATTGTATTCAAAGTTCAAAAACTATAGAATCTTTTACATGCGATATTTCACGACCAATATTTGCTTGACGTGTAACTCCATTGCCGTTTATAATTTCTTTGTCAGAGCTTACAAAAGTTTTAATTTAAACGTATTTTAAGGGGAGGAACAAACAATGAATAAAAAAGGAATTTCCTTATTTCTTTGTTGTATTTTAATTATGGTTGGTTGCGCTCAGACCGGAACAATGACCAAAAGTGAGCAAGGAGGTCTTTTAGGCGCCGGAGGAGGGGCTGTAGTCGGAGCGATATTGGGACAGGCCATCGGACGTAATACCCAAAGCACTCTTATCGGCGCAGCCATCGGAGCTGCCGTGGGCGGTGGAGGTGGTTACGGTGTCGGCAAGATGATGGACAATCAGGAAAAAGAAATGCGTGAAGTTCTGGCAAGGTCGGAAGCTGCCGCCGTTACCAGGGAAGGCAATCTTCTATCGGTAACTTTTAAGGGCGATGTTACATTCGATACGAACTCAGCAGAACTGCGTCCGGGACTCTATAATGAAATAAACAGGGTAGCCGGAGTTTTAAATCAATATCCCGATACCTTAATCAGAGTGGAAGGACATACCGACAGCAAAGGTTCAGACGAATATAACATGGATCTTTCGAAAAGGCGTGCCAATAATGTGAAAACTTTACTGGTTATGCGCGGTGTAGCTGAAAATCGCATTGAAGTTGTCGGATACGGAAAAACCATGCCTGTTGCAACCAATGATACCGAAGCCGGACGACAAAAAAACAGAAGGGTAGAAATCAGGATTGCGCCGAAAGCACAAACTCAAGCACCATAAAATGTAATAAAGTCAAACAAGGGGGGGGGGGGGAAACA
>LNQE01001830.1_pt1 | contig 15465 bp, 16 predicted proteins | sample 603111 | NCBI WGS metagenome assembly LNQE01 (sample SAMN04260313, study PRJNA301899) | hydrocarbon metagenome | isolation source: hydrocarbon-contaminated ditch | place: Germany: Bremen | collected 1998
AGTTTATTTGATCTTATCAATGTTAAGCTAGAACTTGAAGATTTGTTAGGTCGAAGCGTAGATGTCGTTACTGAAAAATCACTACACCCGCTGATACGTGATTCCGTCATAGAAGCGGCGGTGGAACTGTGAAAAGTGATACGGTATATCTAATCCATATACTCGAGTGTATAGCTAAAATTGAAGATTATACTAAGTCCGGAAAAATAGGTGCTAGTTTCGTAAAAGCAGGTAAAAAATAATGTGGTTTGTTATTTACATAGGTTTAACTACGTTTACACGATAATGTATACAAACACACTCTAATATATACTAATATAGAGCGTATTTGTGTCATTAAAGGTTCTGCTATGAAGTCAAATAAAAACAACTGACAGCCTCGGGTTTTTAGAAGAAAGTCAGCATTGCATTGTGGTTTATTCTCAGTATAAGTATAATGACACAAAGAAGGTGGCAAAGTGAAGATATATTTAGATAACTGTTGTTTTAATAGACCATTTGATGATCAGACACAATTGACGATATATTTGGAGTCTCAGGCAAAGCTCTATATTCAGCACCAAATCATTAATAAAGAATATGAACTTGTATGGTCATATATCCTGGAATATGAAAACAAACAGAATCCATATGAAATCAGACGTAATGCCATTATTGGATGGAAAAGTATTGCCGATGAAATTGTGGTAGAAAATGAATCAATATTAGAATTTGCCGAACAGCTCTTTTCCAAAGGAATTAAAGCTAAAGATGCCTTGCACATAGCGAGCGCCGTATACAGTGGTTGTGACTATTTTATAACGACAGACAAAAAACTATTAAATACCGGCATAAAGGAAATAAAAATATGTAACCCTATTGATTTCATCGGCGAAATGGAGGGGCGAGTATGAGGTCTGATACAGTAATAAAACAAGAAGGCATGAAAATTTTGCTGGAAAAGCTAGGTAAAGTTGATGCTGAAAGATTTATATCCTTAATTATTAGAGAGCCTTTTGATTACACGAAGTGGCAGAAGAATTTATTTGATAAATTAAACGTTGCAGAACTTAGTAAAAGGGCCATGGATTCTTTAGCTGAATAGATTTATAACAGGAAACGCTGTCAATATTATTTGGCAGCGTTTTTGTCAAAAATACAAACTAATTGGTATTCTTGATGCTGGACGGAATAGATAATATTACCCTCAAGTAAAGAGGGATAGCCCAAAGGGTGCTTAAGTGAAATATGAAAAACTGCTTGAAAAATATCAGGCATTGTTGATTGAAAACAACAACTTAAAAAAAGAAATCGAAGAACTGGAAGAACGGCTGGATTCTGGAAAAACGCAACCTTACAGGGAAGACTTCCAGGCTGTTTTTGATTTTAATTCTATGGACAGTCCTGAATCAGAATCGATTGATCAGGGCTTATCGGATTATTTATTATTCTCAGGTATTAATTACTTTTCGGAACCAACAGAAAAAATCAGATTGTTCATGTCCCTATTTAAAGGCCGGGATGATGTTTATGCTAAAAGATGGGAGAGTAAAAAGAAGGAACAGGCTGGGTATTCACCTGTATGTCTTAATGAGTGGAAATCGGGAGTATGCAGTAAACCTAAAATAAAGTGCGTTGATTGTACACAAAAAGATTATGCTGTCTTAGATGAAAAAGTTATTGAAGAACATTTGAGAGGGAATATAGTTGTTGGAATATACCCCATGTGTCTTGATGAAACATGTTACTTTTTAGCGATTGATTTTGATGAGGAAGGCTGGCAAAAGGATATCTCTGTGCTAAGAGAAGTGTGTATGGAATTTAATATTCCTATCGTTGTTGAACGCTCACGTTCCGGCAAGGGAGCACATATGTGGTTTTTCTTTGAGAACCAAATTTCCGCAAGTCTGGCCAGAAGATTTGGGAGTGCTTTGCTTACTTATTCAATGGGCAAAAGACACGAAATAACCTTTAAATCTTATGATAGATTCTTCCCTAATCAGGATACCATGCCCAAGGGCGGGTTGGGAAATCTGATTGCCCTACCCCTTCAAAAATTAGCAAGGAGGGGAAATAACAGTGTTTTTATTGACGAGAAACTTGAACCGTTTGAAGACCAATGGGGCTTTTTGTCCACCATTGAAAAACTCTCTGAAGATGATATAGAAATGCTTATTATACAGCTTTGTCATGGGAACGAATTAGGAGTATTGAAGAAAGATGATGAAGATGGCGCAGCGCCGTGGGAAACAAGTAGGGTTAAGCTTGCAAAGAATGATTTCCCAAAGGATATTAAAATTATAAAAGCAAATATGCTTTATTTTGATAAATCTGGCGTTTCTCAAAGAGCGTTGAATCAGCTAAAACGTTTGGCTGCTTTCAAAAATCCGGAGTTTTTTAAAGCCCAAGCTATGCGCCTACCAACTTATGACAAGCCGAGGGTCATCTCATGCGCTGATGAAACAAGAGAATATTTATGCCTGCCAAGAGGTTGTGAGGCAGATTTACTAGCAATACTTAACAATCTCGGAGTAGATGCCAATTGGATAGACAAAACAAATTCCGGGAGAAATATTGATGTGGAATTCAATGGCAGCTTGAGAGATGAACAGCCACTGGCAATTAATGAATTATTGAAATATGATAACGGAGTGCTCTCCGGGACAACAGCTTTTGGAAAAACTGTTGTGGCGATAAAGCTAATTGCCGAGAGAAAGGTAAATACACTTATTTTAGTTGATAAAGTAAATTTGGTTTCACAGTGGAAAAAGAGATTAACCGAATTTTTAAGTATTAACGAATCATTACCTAAAACAAGTGAAGAGAAAAAACGGGGAAGAAAAAAGAATAAAAATGTTATCGGGCAAATTGGAGCAGGGAAGGATAACTTGAGTGGAATCATTGATATAGCAATAATGCAGTCTTTAAACAGAATGGGTGAAGTAAAGGAATGCGTGAAAAATTACGGCATGGTTATTGTTGATGAATGTCATCATATTTCGGCTTTCAGTTTTGAACAGATACTAAAAAATGCAAATGCAAAGTGCATTTATGGGCTAACAGCAACGCCTACAAGGAAGGATGGACATCATCCCATTATCTTTATGCAGTGCGGTCCTATAAGATATAGGGATGACGCAAAAAAGCAAGCAGAAAAAAGGCCTTTTGAGCATTATATCGTACCAAGATTTACTCCTCTCAGAGTGCCACTGGATAAGAATGCAAGGGATTTATCAATCCAAGAACTTTATTCGGAAATAGTAGCCAATGAAATGCGAAATCAGCTTATTGTTGATGATGTGGTTAAGAGCTTTGAAAGCGGGAAGAACTGTATCGTTTTAACTGAAAGGACTGCCCATGTCGAATTATTGGTGAAAAAACTTGGCGAGAAAATCCCTGATGTGATAGCTTTGACGGGCGGCATGGGTACAAAGCAGACAAGAGAGATGCTAACAAAAATAGCCGAAACGCCTGCTGATAAGCAACTGACATTGGTCGCTACAGGAAAATATATTGGAGAGGGGTTTGACGAACCCCGCCTTGACACCTTATTTTTAGCCATGCCGATATCATGGAAAGGGACCTTGCAACAGTATGCAGGCAGGCTGCACAGATTATATGAAAATAAGAATGAGGTACAAATATATGATTATGTGGATATCCATGTCAGAATGCTGGAAAGGATGTATCATAAAAGGCTGACTGGATATGCCTCCATTGGATATAAAGCAAAAGGAGAAAGCATTGCGACGGAATCAGTCGATATTATTTTTGACAAGAGTAACTTTTGGCCGGTCTACAAAAATGATATTATGAATGTAACAAGAGAAATTATAATAGTAAGCCCGTTTGTTGCTAGGAAGCGTACTTTGCAGATGTTGCAATACTTAGGGACTGCGTTAGGTAACAAAGTACGAGTAATTGTTATGACCAGACCGGCTGAAGATTTTAAAGACAAGGATAGGACAGCTTTGGAGGATGTCTTAGATTTACTGAAAAGTGCCGGTATAAGTGTAATCCTAAAATCGAATATTCACCAAAAGTTTGCAGTAATAGACCAAAGAATCGTATGGTATGGAAGTATCAACTTATTAAGCTTTGGGAGTGCTGAAGAAAGTATCATGAGGCTTAATAGCCCTAATATTGCATATGAACTGATGAAGAGTATCGATAAGGTTTGAGAAATGTATATTATGATACAGGAACGGAAAAAATACTAATCAATCTAAAGCGTAGGACGTATTTGCAATTATAGATACGTCCTACTGTTCTAGACAGGAGGTGATCATGTGAACAACCCAAAGAAAAAACCCAATAGGTTAATCAATGAAAAATCTCCCTACCTGCTGCAACACGCTTATAATCCGGTTGATTGGTTTCCATGGGGGGAGGAAGCATTTGAGAAAGCAAGGCAAGAGGATAAGCCTGTTTTCCTATCTATTGGGTATTCTTAGTGAAAATTCTACTTGCCATTGGTGTCATGTGATGGAAAGGGAATCTTTTGAAGACCAGGAGGTGGCTGATCTTTTAAACCAGTATTTCATAGCAATAAAAGTAGACCGGGAGGAAAGGCCGGATATTGATACTATATATATGGACGTATGCCAGGCTTTGACCGGGCACGGTGGCTGGCCTTTGACTATTGTCATGGCTCCGGATAAAAAGCCGTTTTTTGCTGCCACTTATCTGCCCAAAGCTAGCCGACAGGGATTGAGCGGCCTTATGCAGGTACTCCCCCAAATACATCAATTGTGGATGAATGAAAGAAATATGGTGCTCAGCTCAAGTAATCATATAAGCGACCATATAAAGACCCTGGACGAAAATATTGCTTCATCCATAATATCAAACGAAATCTTCGATAAGGCCTTTGAACAGCTAACTTCCAATTTTGATCAGGTATACGGAGGATTTGGCCGGGCTCCTAAATTTCCCAGCCCTCATAACCTCTACTATTTGATGCGTTATTATGAGTTGAAAGGCGAAAATAAAGCCCTGGAGATGGTGGAGAAAACTCTGCAATCCATGTATCAGGGAGGGATATACGATCATATAGGTTTTGGCTTTGCCCGTTATTCAACTGACCGGTACTGGTTGGCACCTCATTTTGAAAAGATGCTCTACGATAACGCCCTGCTGGCCATTGCTTACCTGGAAGCCTATCAGCTAACCAGTAAAGAACTGTATGCCAGAGCGGCCCGTGAAATTTTTACCTACATCTTACGGGATATGACCTCTCCCGAGGGTGCATTCTATTCTGCGGAGGATGCTGATTCCGAAGGAGTAGAGGGGAAATTTTATGTCTGGACGGAGGATGAGGTTCTTTCGCTGCTGGGGGAGAAAGATGGCAAGCGTTTCAGCCAGCTTTATGATATAAGCAGGGGTGGTAACTTTGAAGGCAAAAATATTCCTAACCTGATCAAGGGAATGATTGATGAGAAGGAAAGGCAGCAGATCGAAAATGTTCGGGTAAGCTTATTTAATTACCGCGAAAAGAGAGTGCACCCCCACAAAGACGATAAGATATTGACGGCCTGGAATGGGATGATGATAGCAGCCCTGGCCATAGGTGCTCGGGTATTAAAAGATCCTAATTACCTGAGGACTGCAGAAAGAGCAGCATCTTTTATCCTGGAGCACATGAGAAGGGAAGACGGGAGACTGCTGGCCCGCTACCGTGAACAACAGGCCCTTTATCCCGCTTATGCATTGGATTACGCTTGTATGGTATGGGCTCTGATCGAGCTTTATCAGGCCGGCTTTGACAGCCAGCATCTGGAGATGGCGCTGGAGTTAAACCAGGACATGATTGCCTACTTCTGGGATGAGGAGCAGGGGGGAGTATTCTTCTATGGTCGGGATGCTGAGCAGCTTCTCACCCGTCCCAAAGATATTTATGATGGAGCGATCCCTTCCAGTAATTCTCTATCTATTATGAATTTTCTAAGGCTGGGCCGTATAAGCGGGGATATTTCTCTGGAACAAAAAGCCGAACAGGCAATAAAACTATTCAGCGGTAAGATCAAGGAACATCCGGTAGCTTACTCATTCTTTCTGACTTCTGCATTCCATTACTTTTATCCAGGTAAAGAGATAGTAATAGTTGGAGATAAAAAAGATACGGATACGGTGAGCTTTCTGGATAAGATAAACAGCCATTTTATGCCCCGGACCCTGGTTTTGTTCAAGGAGGAAGAGAATAGAGGATTCAAGGATAGTATCCCATTCCTCCAGGAAATGAAAAAAGTAGATGATCGGGCCACAGTATACCTATGTGAAAATAATGCCTGCCTGCCGCCCATTAACACCCTGGAAGAACTGGATCAGCAGATAAAAGGGATCAGGTTGTAAGTTTCGGGCGGGCCCAGGAACCTGTCGCCGCTCCCAGTAAATGGCCCCTGATTATATTGTATTAACTGTATAAATTCATGGAAAGCTATAAAAGTTAATATGATTTAAGGGAGATGATAGTTTGCTGAGAAGACTTTTTTCCATAGTGCTCATGTTTGCTTTTTTACTGTCCTTTTGTTGCACCAACGTGGCATTAGCAGGGACTAGCAATGCCGGAGTTCAGATAATTGACAACACAGATTATCCCACTTTATATCTAGCTGAAAACCCTATACAGGGAGAAGCGGTGTGGATGATACAGGCACGCCTAAAAGAAATGGGATATGACATAGAACCAAATGGGTTATATGATAGAGCTACCAGCAGTACAGTCAGTATGTTTCAAGTATCCAATGGCTTGAAAGCTGACGGCATAGTTAATGAAGCGGTATGGATAGCTCTGCTGGCTAATGATAAGGAAGATTCATTTTGTGCCACCAATGACCAACAGGGCAAGCAGGGGCGGATGCTAATAGTCATCGATGTAGCTGCCCGGAATCTGGTTTTATATGAAGACGACCAGGAAGTATGCCGGTATCCGGTAGCGGTAGGTAAATCAAAAACACCTACACCTATCGGCGAGTGGAAAGTTATTCATAAGTCATCAGGATGGGGGAATGGTTTTGGAACACGCTGGATGGGACTCAATGTATCCTGGGGTATATATGGCATACATGGCACCAATAAACCTGGTTCCATAGGCAGCTATGCCTCCCATGGTTGTATACGGATGTTTAACCATGATGTAGAGAAACTATATCCGCTGGTTCCCTGGGGATGCCGGGTTAAAATCGTTAATGACGGCAAAATGGTACCGGAGACCATAAATCCTGTGGAATTGAAGAAGAAATCCAGCGGGCAGAAAGTAGTCTATGTGCAGAGTCGGCTAAAGGAACTGGGGGTTGAATTTGATGGTGCAGACGGCAGGTTTGGGAATATGACTGAACTGGCGGTGAAATATTTTCAAGTATGGCATGATCTCGAGCCTACCGGAGTTGTTAATGAAGAAACTTATCGGGCATTAGGAATGATTGAGTAGAGTGTGAAATCAGATGCAAGAAAGATCGGGATAGCTGGTCAGATCTGGTAATAATAGATACAGTAGGGGGTCAACCCCCCTACACGACTAGCTTTCCTGTTCCAAATCGAAGCTTTGTTCCATCCCTTTTTCAATATTATTGATATGTTCGATCATTTTCTCCCTGGCTTTTTGGGGATTTCTTTCTTTTATAGCTTCGTATATGGCTTCATGTTCACTATTGATCTGACCGCTATTCCTGGATAACAGTTTTTCTCGATCGATCCTAAAAGTATGGTGCATGAGGTCAGCAACTGTATTCATGATTCTAAGCAGAATAGAATTTTGAGTCGCTTCTGCAATTGCAAAGTGAAATTTCAAATCGTATTCCACTGCCAGCTGGAGGTTTTCTGTGGACTTCATCTGTTCCAGGCAGCTCCTGATCTTGGTTAAATGGATTTCATCTGCCCGTAAGGCGGCCAGGGCTGCTGATTCACTTTCCAGTACCCGTCGGACTTCCATCATTTGCTGGCCGGGATTTCTTTCTACTGCCAGTACAAAGGCCAGAGGTTTGAAGGTTTCTGAACTACTGGTTTCTCTCACAAAGGTGCCTTCACCAGGACGGATGTCCAGGATGCCGAAAGCCTCCATAGCGGTCAAGGCCTCTCTTACAGAAGCTCTGCTTACCCCCATAGATTCAGACATGTCTCTTTCTGAGGGCAGTTTATCTCCGGCCTTTAATTCCCCCCTGGCTATCAAATCCCGGAGCTGATCAACAATCTCTTCATATATTTTCTTGGTGACTATAGGTTGAAAGACCAAATTAGTCTGCACCTGCTTTCATTTATAAAATGGAACCCTCCAAGCTAATTTTACCCGAATTCGAGGGAAATGCATATGGTGAAAGATTTCACTAATTGTCGAATAAGAAAAACGCACCCGCAGGACTTTACTCTTATCCGCCAATAAATCTAAATTGCTGTTAAAATTGGTGAGTTTATGATACTTTAAGGGAAGTCAGGGTATGATAAAATAGGAAATATGAGGGATATCTTAAGGAGCTGTTAGGCCATGAGAATTACAGTAGATTCGGATAATAGAAGCCTCCAACCCGTGTCCGGAGACAGACCCCTATCTGTTTCGGAACATTCAGACAGACAAGTTGACCTTACCTCCAAAACGCAGGGATTAGGCAAAGTTCCCATTCCAAATCAGAATAAATGCGGGGGGTATTATATCGATATAGGTAAGGAGGAGACTGTCAGCAATATTAGTCTGAGCATAAGTATGTATGCTAATCTAGTACTGCTAATAGGAAGCAGCGTATTGGGGCATGGAGATGATCAGCAGGGCAGCACTTTGATGAACAGTTTTTTATATGCTATTACACGTCTGGAAAGTGTTCCTTCTACAATTATATTTATAAATAGCGGAGTGTTCCTGGTTAGTGAGGGTTCACCGGTCCTGGAGCACTTAAAAATACTGGAATCTAGAGGAGTAGAAATTGTATCCAGTGCCAGCTGTCTGGAATATTATGATTTACAGGATAAGCTGAGAGTGGGTTATTTCAGTAATATGTTTTCCATTACTGAAAAGATGTTTGCAGCAGCCAAACTTATTGCGATCTAGATTTAAGGGCAGGGGATAATGTATGCTGGAATTAGATACATTAGTTTTGCAAAGTTTAATTGAAAATAAGCGGTGGGGGCAATTAAGGGAAGAGCTATCGGCCTGGCCGGTAGCTGATATAGGCGACTTTTTATTTGAACTGGACAAGGCAGACCAGGTCATCGTTTTTCGACTCCTGCCGCGTCGCATATCATCCGAAGTGTTCACTTTTCTTAAAAGGGAGCAGCGTAATGCTCTGCTTGCTGCATTGAGCGATGAGGAAACTCGAAGCCTGCTGCATAATCTTGAACCTGATGACCGGGCTGACCTATTTGAAGAACTGCCGGGTAGAGTAACTCAGAAGCTGCTTAATCTCTTAAGCCCCCAGGAGTTGGAAAAAACCAGAGAATTGATGGGCTATCCGGAAGAAAGCATCGGCAGGATAATGACTCCTAATTATGTGGCAGTAAGATCCGGGTGGACCATCGGACAGGGCCTGGAGCAGATACGTGCTAAAGGAAAAGAAGATAGTGAGACCCTGAATGTAATATATGTCACAGACTCAAACTGGAAACTCCTCGATGCCCTGGAACTACAACGTTTTATCTTTAACCCCCCGGATACCAGTATTGAAAAGATAATGGATAATTCTTTTGTTAGCTTATCTGCCTTTGAAGACCGGGAAGAAGCAGTTCATACTATGGCCAGGTATGATATGTCTGCCTTGCCGGTAGTAGATTCCGAAGGAGTTCTGCTGGGAGTAGTGACTTTCGATGATGTTATGGATGTTGCGGAAGAAGAAGCTACCGAAGACTTTCATAAAGGGGCGGCGGTAGCGCCTCTAAAGAATAGTTATTATGAGACCGGGATAAGGGAACTGTATAAAAAAAGGATCGGATGGCTGATCGGCCTGGTTTTCGTCAATCTGATCTCTCTGGAGATATTGGCAGCTAACCAGGAAATACTAGCCTCAACTATCGCCTTGACATTCTTCATACCACTTCTAATAGGCAGCGGCGGTAACGCTGGTGCTCAGTCAGCAACATTGATGGTTCGTGCCCTGGGCACTGGAGATATCGAGCTGAGTCAATGGGCGCTTACCTTAGCCAAAGAAATCAGTGTAGGTGCTGGCCTGGGTATTACAATGGCTTTCGCCGGGGCGGGACTGGGAATCTTACGGGGAGGAACAGAAATTGCTTTGATAGTCGGTTTGTCTATGGTTGCTATAGTAATGGTGGCCAACCTGATTGGAGTCATGCTGCCGTTTTTATTAACGAGATTGAACCTTGATCCTGCTGTAGCCAGTAATCCCTTGATCACTTCTATTACCGATGCCACTGGTCTATTGATCTACTTATCTTTTTCCACCTGGCTGCTGAGATTAATGGGGTGATTAGCCTTCCTATCAAATAAGTTTGGTGCCTGGCACCAAACTTATTTTTATTTAAAGATAAAGAAGGGAATTGCCGATATATGTAGAAGATGAATTATATAACAATATAGGCCTAATGTAGGGAATGTGATTGGAGGAGGTGGCTTATGGCTGATGAAATTCAATTAGTTGTGTTCACGTTGAATAATAATGGGACCATTTGTGAATATGGGGTACCAATCGTAAATGTGCAGGAGATTATACCTATGAGTGTGCCTACAAAAGTGCCTGGAACCCCAGGTTTTGTAGAAGGCATAATTAATCTTAGGGGACAAATTATCCCTATCATCGACCTGAAGAAGAAATTCAACATGGGATCAGCGGATACTAATTCTGATGCGAGAAGTGTGGTAGTTGAAGTGGAAGGGCAGACGGTCGGGATAATTGTTGACGAGGTAAGTGAAGTGCTGCGTTTGCCAGTTGATGGTATTGAACCACCCCCGGGATTAATAGGAAGCATTTCCGAGGAATTTATAACCGGTGTGGGTAAACACGATGGCAGGTTATTGATACTGTTGGATATGAATAAAATACTTAATGATACAGAGAAAGCTGATCTTGCAGTGAGTATGAGCGCCTAATCTAGCTCTTTTTTCCTCTAAACCCTGAAATCTTTAACGGTTTCAGGGTTTTATGTTATATAGCTTAATATAAATGGTAAAATTGTGTATAAGTATAATAGTAATCAAAAGGGGGGTACGAATTGCTCATCGGGATAGATATAATTGATATTGACAGGATAAGGGAAAGTGTAGAGAGGACTCCCCGATTTCTAGAGCGGGTCTTTACTGGCCAGGAATTGAAATACTGTTTGGGTAAGGCTAATCCTTATCCGTCGCTGGCGGTTAGATTTGCGGCCAAGGAGGCTGTGCGAAAACTTGATCCGGTGTTTTCCGGGGGTATAAGATTTCATGATGTTGAAATAGTTATCGATAAAAACGGAAAACCCGATTTGCGTTTGCACGGCAGAGCTGAGGAAAAGGGCCGACAGGCAGGAATCAGCAGAATCTCTGTCAGTCTGTCGCACGCTACCCAACAGGCGGTTGCCGCTGTAATTGCATCGAAGGGGTGATATCTTTGAAGCTGCTTAATTCTCGGGAGATGAGGGAAATAGATTATCAGGCCATTAACGATTACGGCATACCCGGCATCGTTTTAATGGAGAACGCAGGGATCAGAACTGTGGAAGTAGTTGAAGATCTGTTGGAAAGCAGGAGGGGCAAGAATGTCATTGTCCTGGTAGGCAAAGGTAACAATGGCGGTGACGGATTAGTTATTGCCAGGCACCTGTTGAACTCCGGGGTAAATGTAGAAACTTTTCTACTGGCATTTCCGGATGAAATGACTGCTGATTCATATACCAATTATAAGGTGCTCTCTAAACTGAACTCCAATATTTATCAACTTTCAGGACAAGATGACCTGGATAAATTGATGCTTGCGCTTATATCCGGCGACCTGGTGGTAGATGCCATTTATGGAAATGGGTTTAAGGGCTGCCTGAGTGAATTCGAAGCGCGAATAGCTAAAATGGTTAATTGGAGTAACCTGCCAGTTGTAGCCGTAGATGTTCCATCCGGGGTGGAAGCGGATACTGGTAAAGTATATGGGGAAGCCATCAAGGCCACTCATACGGTTACTTTTGCTCTGCCTAAATTGGGACTGATTTTCGAGCCAGGCAGAGAATATACTGGTACATTGAGTGTGGCCGATATCTCTATCCCCAGAATTCTATTAGAAGATAAAAAGCTGAAAAAAAATTTAATAAATGAAGATATAATCAGACCGTTGATCAAGCCTCGACCAGCCGAATCACATAAGGGTTCTTATGGCCATGTACTGGTAATAGGAGGGGCTCCAGGCCTGACCGGGGCTGTGATCATGTCTGCCTATGCTGCTCTCAAGACCGGTGCTGGTCTGGTAACTGCCGCGGTGCCTGAATCACTGCTTCCTATTGTTGAATCTCACTTAATGGAAGTAATGACTGCTCCTCTAGTGGAAAATACTCAAGGCTATATATCGTTGGAGGCACTACCGGCAATTGAAAACCTTTTAGGTACTGCTTCAGTATGCGTTATAGGCCCGGGAATGTCAGGTTATCCGGAGGGAAATGCAGTGCTGCGTTTTGTACTGGAAAGGTCCGGTATCCCGCTGGTTATTGATGCGGATGGCCTCAATGCTCTTCAACATGATACCGGTGTGTTAAAAGGAAGACAGGTACCGGTAGTCCTGACCCCTCATCCAGGAGAGATGGCGCGATTGACTGGTAAGAGTATCGAAGAGATACAGCTTAACCGACTGGATATCGCCACCCATTATGCACAGGAATGGGGTGTTACTCTGGTATTGAAGGGTAACAAAACTGTAATAGCAGACCCATCCGGAAACATATATATTAATATAACCGGCAACCCGGGTATGGCTACTGCAGGCAGCGGAGATGTGCTGTGCGGAATGATCACCGGGCTGATTGCTCAGGGACTGAAACCCCAGGATGCTGCAGTTGCAGGAGTATACTTCCATGGCCTGGCGGGGGATCTTAGCAAGGAAAACAAGGGCGAGCGAGGCATAGTTGCCGGAGATATAATAGATGCAATTGCGGATACAATCTCAAGGTTTGAGTGATAATATTATAATATGATTAATTTAATTATAAGAGATTGGGGGCTTGAAATATGAGGGCAAGAGATATTATGACTCATGATGTATTGGTAGCAAAACCTAATGATAGTGTAGAGGAAGTGGCCAGGATACTCCTGGAAAATAAGATCAGTGGAATACCGGTAGTTGATGCTGACCGTAAGGTGTTAGGAATAATCAGTGAAAAAGATCTGATCATTAAGGCTGGAGAGCTAAAGGTACCATTTTACATAACCCTGTTTGACAGCATTATATTTTTAGAAAACACTATGCGTTTCAATAATGATCTAAAAAAATACACTGCTTTAAAGGTTAAAGATGCCATGACCACCAAAGTCGTAGCTGTTGATGAGGATGAGCCGGTCAGCAATATAGTGAAGCTGATGCAGGCTAAAAAGGTAAATCGAGTGCCAGTACTGAGGCATGAAAAACTGGTGGGAATTATTACCCGTAACGATATTTTAAAAGCTATGGTACCCAATAATGGATAATAAGAGACCAACCTGGGCAGAAATAGACTTAACAGCTATTAGAAATAATCTACGCTGTATTAAAGAAGCTTTAAGCCCTGGTACCAAGATCATGGCGTCTGTTAAAGCTAATGCTTATGGACATGGGGTCAAGGAAATCAGCCGGGTTTGCCTGGAAGAAATGGTAGATTTTCTGGCTGTAGCAACTTTGGATGAAGCACTTGAATTGCGTGATGAAGGTATTGCTGCTCCCGTTATGGTATTAGGCTATGTTCCGGGGCAGTATGCTGATTTAATAGTTCGCCATAACATTAGGACTGCCGTATATGATGCTTCCTTGGCCAGGGAATTGTCAAAAGCGGCACGAATACAGGGTAAGACTGCCCATATACACATCAAGATCGATACCGGTATGGGTAGAATAGGTTTTGCACCGGTTTCTGATACTATTAAGATCATCGAAAATATCGCGGCCTTACCAGGTATAAAAGTGGAAGGTATTTTCACGCACTTTACGGAAGCTGACCGTGAAAATGACCAGTTTACCAGAGAACAATTTAAGGCATTTCAGGACTTCATCCGCGAATTAGAGCAGAGGGGTATTCGTATTCCGCTTAAACACTGCTCAAATAGTGCCGCCATATTCAGGTATCCCGAAACTCATCTGGATATGGTGAGGGTGGGCATAATACTGTACGGGTTATACCCTTCTCAGTTTATGAAAAGCATGAATTTAGGCATTCTACCGGCCATGACTCTGAAAAGCAGGGTTAGTATGGTCAAGAATCTTTCTGAAGGTCACGGGGTTAGTTATGGCCGGACTCATATATGTGATCGGGAGACCCGGGTCGCTACGCTGCCGATTGGATATGCTGATGGATACAGCAGAAATTTTTCTAACCGGGCCTGGGCTATGATAAAAGGACAAAGAGCCAATTCGTTGGGTGTCGTATGTATGGATCAGAGTATGTTTGATATTAGCGGGAGAGAAGACATTGTAGAAGGAGATGAAGCAGTTCTTTTTGGCAGAGAGGCAGATGGGATAACAGCAGATGATCTGGCATTAGCCGCTAATACAATAAATTATGAGATAGTTTGCTTAGTAAGCTCGCGAGTTCCCAGAACTTATGTATAAACCAGCATTATATTGTAATTATTGGATTTGCGAGCCGCCTTACTAATCAATATAATAGATATATCGGGTTTGCTATCTATCTCTGGGGGTGTTCGCTTTGCCAGTATCTAAAAGAATCATTATAACTGTACCTGAAAGTCTCTTGTGTGAAATGGACTGTGTTACTGCTGTGGAATCTAAAAATCGTAGCGAAATAATAAGAGAAGCCATAAAGTTTTATCTGGGGGAGCGTAAAAGGAATTTAATGAAAGAGCAGATGAAAAAGGGTTATCTTGAAATGGCACAAATCAACCTTAATATTGCCTGTGAAAATACAGGAATGGATGATGAAGCTCTGACCACCTGCATAGAAAAATTGTTGGAGTGATATAATAATATGATTAAACGAGGGGAAATTTATTTTGCCCAGTTGAATCCGGTAGTAGGATCAGAACAGGGAGGCATAAGACCAGTTCTGGTAATACAGAATGATATAGGTAACCAGTACAGCCCGACCACCATTGTATTGGCTATTACATCCCAGATAAACAAGGCCAAGCTGCCAACTCATATAGAACTTAAAGCTGATCAGTACGGATTGGAAAGAGATTCAGTAATACTGGCCGAACAGATCAGGACGATAGATAAAACTAGATTGAAACAGAGGATAGCCATCTTAGATGAAGAAATGATGGCTAATATTGATCAAGCACTGGAAGTAAGCCTAGGGCTCAGTGAAATGTAGATATAAGAGAAGATCCATACATAATCATATAGTTATCATATTTCTTTGAAGAACAGGTTACATATCATG
>LNQE01001507.1_pt1 | contig 15456 bp, 12 predicted proteins | sample 603111 | NCBI WGS metagenome assembly LNQE01 (sample SAMN04260313, study PRJNA301899) | hydrocarbon metagenome | isolation source: hydrocarbon-contaminated ditch | place: Germany: Bremen | collected 1998
GCCGTGGCCAGGCTGACCACGATCATCGCTGCCACTGAGATGACAAATCCGTACATGCTGGGGTGCATGGGCATGGGGGCGATGAACTTGGCATAATAGCTGAAGGCGAACGTCCCCACCAGTCCCAGGATCATCGAGGCCAGAGCCCCCTCCCGAGTGGCCCGCCGCCAGTACAGCCCGGCGAACAGCGGTGTTACAAAGCAGGCCAGCATCACTCCGATGGCCATCCAGATCAGCCAGGCCAATAGCTCCGGGGGATTGGACCAGGCCAGGTACAGAGTGATAACCGTAGAGGCGACTATCGCCGCCCGGCTGAGCAGGGTGATCGACTTCTCCGAGGCCTCCTTGTTGATGAACTGCCGGTATATGTCCCAGCTGACATAGCTTCCTATGGTCAGCATCAAGCGGTCGGTTGTGGACATCACAGCGGATAGGACTATCACCGCCACCAGAGGGGCGAATATCCCCGGAAAGACATACTCCGAGGCCACAATGAAAGAGTAGTCTGCAGGATTGGAGACCCCGGTAGGCATGGCAATCATCCCCTCCTCGGCCATCGATCGGGCAGCAAACCCGGTGATCTTGCAAATGTACATGATCACCGCATAGATGACGAAAGCGGCAAGGGGGGCCCACTTGAAGTACCGGTCCTCTCTTGCGGCCAGCACATTGTTTACCACATGAGGAGCTGCTGCCAGGCCGAAGGTGAGCAGGAAGAAGAAGGAGACCAGGTACATGGGGGTCATGAAGGCATAGCCGGCATAGGGCGGGTGGACCTGGGGATACCACAGGTGGGTCATATTGACATCCATCTCCGCTAAGACGGTATTAACATGGGTCAATCCGCCGGCAGCATCGATCACCGCCGGACCGACGAGCAGCACCCCCAAGAGAATCATCATCCCCTGGATCAATGAGGCCATGCCGATGGCATACAGCCCTCCCAGGATGGTGTAGCCCATGACGATGACCGCACCGATCACCAGAGCCCACTGATAGGGTATCTTGAAAAGCCATGACAAGACCATGCTGATGGAGATGTACTGGCCCACCAGATAGATGATGGAGATGAAAACCCCGATTATGGCGGATGTTCCTCTGATCCCCCGGGGGCTGTAGAAGCGGTGGGCAAAATAATCCTGCATGGTCACATAACCGGTCTTGGCGGCGACCGCGTGAAGCTTCGAGCCGAAGAACAGTATGCACACCGCAGCGCAGAGGGGGACGAATATCTGCTCCCAGATGCTCGGCCAGCCGGTGGCATATCCCAGACCCGCCACCCCCAGGATGGTCATGCCGCTGCAGATGCTGGATACCACGAGAAGAGTGAAGGTCCAGAATCCCAGGTTCCTTCCCGCCACCAAGAAGTCCTCGGAGTTTTTAATCTTCTTGGAAGCGAAAGCTCCAATGGCGATGAGCCCTATGAAATAGACAGCAACAACAACCAACGTGGTAATATCCATATCCATCACCACCTCAAAGCCCATATCAGGAGCAGAATCGAGATGAATACTGGTACAATGATGATTCCTATGAACGTCTCTGTCGGTAGTCCTAAGATCAGATTAATCCCTCCATAGTGTTACGTGTGAGCATGGTTCAGATTGAGGATCTAATAAAGCTAACCGTTCTGAACTGAGGGTGTTCAACTTCATAGCAGCGCGGAGTCCCCATCGTTCACGGTGGGGAGGAGCGCGTGCGAATATCCTCACCTACAATAACTTTATATGGCATTGAGTGAAACATACCTGATAATGCAGCTCATAAAGACCATTGTCCTGAAGCTAGATGTGCCAGATAATGATCTAGCCGAGCTGCTAGCAACTTTCTCTCGCGGCATGAATTATGCCTCACAAATTGCGTTCGACATCGGTAAGCCCATTGGAAGTGGACAGCTCCAAAAAGCGACTTACAAGCATCTACGGAACAATCTTAACCTGAAATCGCAAATGGCTTGCAACGTGGCCCGCCAGGTATCAGGAGCTTACAAGACACTTCAGAGTCAGATCGACAAAAAGGAGTCTGAATGGCAACTCCTGGATTTCGATCCAACATCCGCAACATTCTCGTTTGAACGCGATTTCGGCATATCTGGAGATACATTGAGCATAACCACACTGGCAGGGCGCAGGAGATACAAACTCCTGAACTATCGATATGCTCAGAGATACTTCGACGGGTCCTGGAAATATCTAGCATCCAAGCTTTGTTTACACAAAAACGGAGCTTACTTTTTCCATTTGGCCTGTGCGAAGGATATTCCAGACAGGAATATAGTCGATGCATCCACTTTCATGGGGGTAGATGTTGGCATTAATTGCCTGGCGGTTGCATCTACCACAGACAAGCAATGCAAGTTCTTCGCAGGTGGTGAGATCAAGAACCACAGGAACATCCGATCCAAGGAACGCCGGAGATTACAGAAGGCAGGTGGTCGTTATTTGGGCACTCGGTCCTCTATGAGAACTCTCAAAAAAATAGCGGGCCGAGAGACACGGTTCATGACCGCCGTTAATCATAAGGTATCCAAGGACCTGGTGAAATTCGCTACAGATAACGGTGTTTCGGCAATCGGTATGGAAGATCTGACGGATATCAGAAAGAGAACGGAAAACAAGGTCTCTACAGAATTCAGGTACGAGCATAGCAGTTGGGCATTCAGGCAACTACAGGCTTTTGTGGAATATAAAGCCAAAGAAGCCGGGATAGCTGTAATTTACATAAATCCTGAATATACTTCCCAAACCTGCCCCAGATGTAACCACATCAGCCGAAATAACCGCCGTGGTGTAGCCTTCCGATGCGAAAAATGCGGTTACGAGACCCATGCCGATAGAGTTGGTGCTATGAACATCGAGCACCGAACACGAGATTTGAGGTATATCCTTGAGTCTCAGGGTGGTTTAGTCAGCCCACCAGACGCGACACGACTTTTTGCGTAGTCGCAAGCCGCGCCCTTCAGGACGCGGTAGTTGACCTGAGAGCTTTTATAGTGATCTCGCCACATCTTGAGGGATGAGCGAGCTACTTTCCACCTCCGGCAACAGACTTCTGGGGCTTTGCGATGACGCCTCTAGAGCTGTGGCCTCCTCTATCCGGGATATGATCGGCACCGCGTCCGGCGGGCAGATGGTGAACATGGGTGCAGACGGCACTCCCACCAAGGTGATCGACCGCGCAGCAGAGAATGCGGTCCTGGATGTGTTGCAGTCGTCGGGCATGGGCTTTTTGGTGCTGAGCGAGGAGAGGGGAGAGGTGAGGATAGGCGAAAATCCCGACCATTTCCTTCATCTCGATCCCCTGGATGGGACATTCAACGCCATTTCTGGCATACCATTCTACGCCCTGTCAATCTACATCAGCGGGGATGATTGCCGGCTGGGATACATTTATGATCTCGCCCGAGGGCAGAGATTCTATGCTGAAGCGGGCAGAGGGGCTTATGCCGGATCGGGAGAGAGGATATGCGTATCCCGGAATGAGGACTTCAAGAATTTCAGCATCTCTGCCTATACCATCAGGCCTAACACCGGCCGCATAACTGGAATAGGAAACAGGGTTAGGAGGATTCGAACCTTGGGGAGCGCTTCCCTGGAGATGGCGCTGGTCGCCAGGGGAATGCTGGATGCATTTGTCGATTTGCGGGGGATGATGAGGGTGGTGGATGTGGCTGCTGGTATCCTGATCATCGAGGAGGCGGGTGGAAGGGTATCCGATTCAGATGGAAACCAGCTCCAGATGGGAGGGGACATGTGGCAGAAGAGGTGTCTGGTCGGCTCCAACGGCCGGCGACATGAGGATCTGCTTAAGCTAATTGATGGTGGTTGCGATTAAGATCGGATTTGTCTCCCGGGGGGAGGAGGCGCCTGTCCAGCTGGCGAAGAGGCTCATCGATGAGATCGAGTCCTGGAATAGCGGTGTGCAGATTCTGGTGGACGAGGATCTGGCCTCAAAGATTGGAAGGCCGCCCTCAACCGTCCAGGAGATGGAACGGGTGAAGGTGGATTTCATTGTCTCTATCGGAGGAGACGGCACCATCCTCAGGACCATTCATAAGATGGCAGACCCGGCCCCCATCCTGGGGATAAACATGGGAACCCTGGGCTTTCTGGTGGACGTGGTGCCGGCGGATGCAGCAGAGACCATCAAGCGCCTCCTTTCCGGATTCGTGGTGGACGAGCGCTCCCGGCTGAAGCTGCTCATAAACGGAGTCTGCATGCCTCAGGCTACCAATGAGATCGCCTTTATCACCGCCAGCCCGGCCAAGATGATCGAGTTCGAGATCCTGGTGGACGGCTCTCTGATGGAGGACTTCCGGGCGGACGGGGTGATCATAGCCACTGCCACCGGCTCCACCGCTTATGCCATGTCCGCCGGAGGGCCCATCGTCGACCCCCGAGTGGATGCCATCGTCCTGGTTCCCATGGCCCCCTTTAAGCTCTCCAGCCGCCCCTGGGTGATGCCCGGGAACAGCGTCATCGAGGTCCGGCTGAAGCTGCCGGAGAAGGAGGCGCTGGTGGTGGTGGACGGCCAGAGCTCGACGAACATATCCACCAAAGATTCAATAGTGATAAGCAAGGCCAAGACCCCGGCCAGGTTTGTGAAGGCGGCAAAGGACGGCTTTTACGCCAAGGTGAAAAGCAAGCTGGCCTAGGCAATCGAACTGGCTACGGTCTCTCCAGATCATGTCTCATGCCACTCATGCAATACCTCACGCCATATCTCATGCCGCCCGCCTTCATCCCACCTCTCTTTTGAGCATCAGTGTGGCGGCGATGAACATCAGCAGGAAGAAGGCTCCCAAAAAGATGAGATCCGGCAGGATCTGAGATAGGGATGCTCCCTTGAGCATGATCGCCCTCAGGGCATCGCTGGCATAGGTCAGGGGCAGAACATTGGAGAGGGGGCGGAGGAACCCGGGAATGGATTGCACCGGCCAGAACACCCCGCACAGCACTATCTGGGGAATGATGACGATGGGGATGAACTGAACCACCTGAAACTCGTTTCGGGCGAAGTTGGAGACAAGTGAGCCCATCGCCAGTGCGCCTGCGCCCAGCAAGAGGATGATGGCAAAAGCATCCAGAGGGCTTCCCCTCATCGGCACGCCGAAAAGATAGATCACAATCAAGAGAGTTGTCGCCGACTGGATGATGGCCACCAGGCTGAAGCCCAGGATGTAGCCGGAGACGATCTCCACCCGGCTTAAGGGCGAGACCATGAACTTCTCCAGCGTTCCCAGAGTCCTCTCTCTGAGGAAGGATATGGCAGCGATGATGAATGTGAAGAAGAACACCACCAGGCCTAAAATTGCCGGGCCGATGGTATCGATCATCTCCAGGTCGTAGCCGAAGATGTAGCGAGTGGTAATGGGTGGATCCGAATCGCCCCGGATGGACTCCCTGCTCACGCCGGTCTGCACGGCAGCCACAATCCTCTCCGAGATCTGCAGGCTGCTGGCATCCATCAAAACCCGCACCTCCTCCGGCTGGATGACCACCGCCCCGTCCAGCCTGCCATCTAAGATGAGCTTCTCTGCGTCCGATTGGGAGCCAAGATAGAGGATATCGAACTCATTCAGGGATGCGATGTAAGACCGCAAAGAGCCGTGGCCTCCGCCGTCCACCAGACCGAGCTTGACCCCGGTCATCTCTCCGGAGAGGGCATAGCCGAAGAGGATCATCAGGACGACAGGAGCGAACAGGATCAGGCCGATGGTGCGCCGATCTCTTTTCAGCTGACGGACGACCCGCAGGGCCACAACCCCCACCCTCTCTGGCTCTGGCCTTTTCATGCTCCCTCCGAGAGGCGCAAAAAGGCCTCCTCCAGCCTGGGCTCAGACAGTCTGATATCCAGAGGCGATACCTGAGCCAGGACATCTCTGATCTGGGCATGGCTCTTGAGGGTGACTGTCACCACCTCACCCTCGATCTCTGCCTCAAACCCCTTCGACCGGAGGAGAGCGGCATCATCCTCCGGCTGGGCCAGCCAGAGACGGAGCCTGGGAAAAAGGCCCGCCTGGCGCAAGATCTCCTCCGGGCTGCCCTGGGCGATCATTTTACCCGCCCGCATGTAGCCCACCATCTGGCACCGTTCCGCCTCATCCATGAGGTGGGTGGTGATGATCACCGTCTTGCCCGTTTCGGCCAGGCTCTGGAAGTACTCCCAGAAGGTCTGCCTCAATCGAGGGTCTATCCCTACGGTGGGCTCGTCAAGCAAGAGCAGCTCCGGCTGGTGGATGAGGGTACAGGCTAAGGAGAGCCTCTGGTACATACCGCCGGAGAGGGCTCCTGCCAGTCGTTTGCGGTGCTCTAAGAGAGCGACCATTCTCAGCAGCTCCATAATTCTGTCCTCTCGATCCTGGCCCTTTATGCCATAGAGCCCGGAATAAAACTGCATGTTCTCCTCCACCGTCAGGTCGGGATAGAGGGCCTTATGCTGGGTCATATAGCCGATCCGGGAGTAGATCTCCTCCACATCAGAGACTGGCCGATCCAGAACCCTCAGCTCTCCAGAGTCCAGGCGGAGCAACCGGACTATCGCCCGGATGAATGTGGTCTTGCCCGAGCCGTTGGGCCCCAGGAGGCAGTAGGTCACCCCGCGGGGAATGTCCACATCCAGCCCGTCCAATACCCTCAACTGTCCGAAGCTCTTGGTCGCGCCGCGGGCCGAGACGGCCGGGCTTTTATCGACTGCCATGAACCTCAGACCCTCTTTTTTCTGCGGATGAATATTATCAGCACCGCAGCCAGCAGGGCGAGAAAAAGTAGAATAGCCAGCGCCCATTCCCTGCCCTCCTCCTCGATTCTCACATAGGCGTTCTCCCAGTCGGTCAGGCCCTCCCTGCGGCTGTCGGAGAACTGGAAGAGGATTTTTAGCTGGTAGTTCTTGCCGGGAAGGGCGTCCTTGGAGACATCCAGCTTATAGAGAAGCTCTGCCTCCTCCTGGGGTGCAAGGGTGGGGATGGGAGACTCGTCAACGCTCACATACAGGCCGCTTTCCGGACGGAGACGGGCGACGAGGTCGGACGCCCGGTCGTCCCCCACATTCTTCACCCTTATCCGGATCACATTCCCCTCCGAGCCCGGACGGAGAGAGGTGGGTGTGACATTGAGGACCTGAAACTGAGCCCCGCTTCTCCTCTCCACAATCAGTTCGATGGGAATGGTCTGGCTGAGGGAATCGTACCAGTAATAGACATCCGGGTTCTCCGGCCGGTCTTCATCCTCTTTCGCCGCCACGTCCTTCTGATAGGTGTAGTTGACCTGGGCCAGCAAGCGGTAGCTGCCGGGGAGGGCGTTCTCATAGGCCTCCAGGGGGAACTCCAGCCGGGATGAGGTCTGGCCCTCGCGGATGTTGCCGGGAAAGGCCACCGAGCGCTTGATATCTATTGCGCTCTGGTTCTCCGCCCGGAGGAGGACGGAGACATCCTGGGCCACGGTCCTCTGCTTTTCCAACTCCAGTTCCCTTTGGGCTGCCAGGATCTCCTCTCTTTTGTTGGCTGCCGGCTCCTCGTTTATCTGAAAGGAGGTTATGCGCCCCCGGTTGGTCAGGGTCATGGTGAGGGCGGTCTCCTCCCCCTGATAGATGCGAGATTTGTCCAGGGATGCGGTCAGATTGGGGGTGCCGTAGACCTTGTAGTAGTCGGCTGAGAACCTCTCCGGCGGGATGGGGGCTCCGCTCTCGGCGGCCAGCCCGAGGAGGACCGAGGATAAGGATAGAATCAGAGATGCAACGAATACGAACCTGGCAAGGTGCAGGGCGGCGTACTTCTCTGAGTCGTCAATTGATCTTTTGTTTTTTGACCATTTGTCAATCATGGACCAATCCTCCTTCAGCCGGCGTGACCGGGCATGACAAAAATCCGAATAAGAATATGGTGCTTTTGCTATTTAGAGATTCCCATTTCTACTGGCCCCTCAATCCTTGCAGCCAAGTCGTGGCAGGAACATGGGCACCCTCAGCCGATACTCCTCGTATGCCTTTCCGAACTCCTCTTTCAGGGATCGCTCCTCATGGAGGGCACCGAGATAAAAGTAGAATGTGGCCATGATATTGAAGGTCAGAAGATTCATGGTCATGATCGGGCTGGTCCAGAGGAAGAGAATGGCAAACAGGAAGAGTGGGTTTCTCAGGTGGCAGTAAAGGCCGCCGGTCACTAGAGCTCGCTCCCGGCCCGGACGGGGCCGCCCCTCTAGCCCCAGGAAGTCCAGAACGCCTGTCTGGAAAAGGGTGATCAGCAGCATGGCAGCCGCCAGGAGCTGGGCGGCGGCCATCAGCCCAAAAGCCGGCCAGGGAGCGATGTAGATGACCTCATCCGGTAGATAGAGGAGGATAAAGATGAAAGGCAGCAGCATAATCAGGGCCAGCAGATTGAAGGCCAGCCGCCCCCAGCGGTCCAACGCCCCGCACGCCCTCTCCTTTGCCCATCTCTTGAACCGGGGATCGGCCAGGAGGCTATGAACAGAGGCAAAAACCAGAAAATAAGCCGCCATGGCCAATGCACCCGATCCCATATCTGCTCGAACTCCGGAAGGATCTCTTTAGCCCCTCATTTCAGGGGGAGGTAGAATAAGACATCCTCGTCGGGAATGCAGGCCACGGACAGGCCCCGCCTCTGCAAAAGCACAGATACAGCCTCCATCAGCTCCAGGATGCACTGGTTGTGTCTTTCCACGCATATGCCCTTGAAGTCCTCAAAGCCTCCGGTGACCAGGTCCTCACCGAACTCCATCTGGGGGAGGTTCACCTCCAGCTCCGTCTGCTCCTCAATGCACAGGCCGCTCTTGGTGGCCACCTGATCCAGCATCTGCAAGTACTGATCGTAATCCATGGCATAGACCACTCCCCGCACCCGGCCGGATGGGTCCTCCTTCGACCGGGCCATATAGAGGGGCAGGCCCGATATTTCTATATCCTCAGGCGGCTTTCCGCTAGCGATCTCTTCTGCAGCTCTCTGCATCACCCTGAGGATACCATCCAGGCCTTCCAGCACCTTCGAGGCCACTTTATCCAGCTCTTCTCTGCCTTTATCAGAAGTCATTTGGCCCACTCCATCCACTCTTGTCAGGATCTGCCCTGGGCCCCAGACCCAGGAATTGCCCCGCAGATCCTTTTGATATGCTGGCTGCAACAAGATTCCTATCTGAGAGTTAATAGGATTTACGTTTATTGAGAGGCACCGGTCGGGCTGTCCTGCCCGTAATTCGATCAATTGGAAAAGCATTATAACCATGGATTAGACATGCATTGCAAACAAAGTCTGGAAAGCATATGGAGGCCCCGAGGATGATCAAGCATATTGTCATGTTCAAGTTCAAGGACATCTCTTCCGGCAGGAACAAGGAGGAGAACATCCAGCTGGTCAAGGAATCATTGCAGTCCCTTCCCCCCAAGATCAAGGAGATAAGGTCCTTCGAGCTGGGAGTCAACATCATTCCCGCCAGCAATGCCTATGACCTGGTGCTGCTCTCGGAGTTCACGAGTATCGAGGAGCTGGTAAGATATCAGAAGCATCCAGAGCACCTAAAGGTGGCAGAGGTGGTGGGCCAGGTCTGCCAGTCCAGGATCGTGGTTGATTATAACCTCTGAGGCGGCAAAGACCGGCCGATGAGATGAGATCAGGCCTTTTAGGGCTTAGCGATTTCATCCTTCAGCCCTTTTATGAAGTGGCCGTAGGTGATTGCTCCCAGAGCAAGAGGCCTGATTCTCTCTTTTAATTCCTGCAGATCCTCCTTTAAAGGACCATCCCCTTTCGGCAGACCGGCAGCGGTCACATCTACGGCCCTCAGATAGGCCTCTGTCATCTCCCGGGCATACTTTTCCGTCCTGCCCCGAGCGTCCACTGCTATGCTGTCCAGTCCTATCCGGAATATATTGGACATGAGGTCTATGAGGCAGGTCTCGGCGGAGTTGAAGATGTGGGTCCTGCCCCAGTCATCCAGGCGGAGGGGGAAGATATGCTTGAAATCCTGCAGGCCCCAGAAGCGCTCCCGGTCTGTTTTTTCCTGGGCGAGAGGGGGGATGCAGTCCTCGGCCACCATCACCTCCAGGCTGCCCTGGACAACCAGTTCCAGCTGCGGGGTGCTGTCCCGGCCGGGCAGAGCCCGGAGGGCGGAGGCGGTATGGGCAAGCTGGCGGCTGGACAGCTCCGGGGAGAGGGTGAGCCAGCAGAACTGGGGTGCAAGGGCTTGGGCGGTCAGGTGGTTCCATACGTTCAGACCAGATCCGCCATAAATGGGCATTTCCGGCATCTTCTCTTTGATCGCCCAGGCAGGGCCGACGTTCTCCACCATGATCCCGTTCACCTGGACTTCGGAGAGCAGGGGCAGGGCAAGGTCAATGAAATCATCCCGAGTGATTCGCGGCCACTTCCAGATCAGCTCTGCCTTGTCGCATAGCTTTTTTGCCTCCAGAAGCTGGGCCAGGATCGTCTCTTTTCTATCCTTATATCCTCGCCCTTTTTCCATCAGGGGCTCGAAGTATATCCGACGAGATCCGCCGTCTACTGCACCCTTCAATATATCCAGGCGGTCGGCATAGACGGACAATTTAGGCCTGCTCCATTCCTCCCCAGCCCTTCTCGCCGGAAGCTCGAGCTTCTGGAGGCGATCCTTCGCCTCCCTGATCCGGTCCGATGGTGGCCGGCGTCTCTCCAGCAATGCCTTCTCCAGCCCGGCCAGAAGATCGCGGCGCAGCTGGTTTAAGGCTCTCGGAGGGGAGAAGAGCCCTCCAGGATAGTCCATCTCTACCCTCCTGGCCACAAAGGGGGTGCCACCCGTCTTTCTCATCTGGGACTCGATCTGCTCACGGGTCAAGGGCCTATTTACAGCCTCTTCCATTCCGGACTCACCCCGGGCCACCGCCAGCTCGCCGCTATCCAGCCGGCCTTCGGCCACTGGAATTCCGTCCTCCCAGGTGAGGCGGATGTTCACGGGAATAGAAGCCCTCTCCCTGGCTGCGATCTCCTCTGCCCTCCGGGACAGGGCAATGCTGCCGGTGAGAAATACTCTGGCCCCGGGACGGACTCTATCCGGGGTCCTGAGTCGTACCAGGCCGTCCTTTTCGATGGCTTTCTGCACTACCAGGCCCATCTCCTGGCCCGGAGACTGGAATACCAGGCCGTCCCCTTTTTCTGGCACAAGTGAAGCGCATAGACGGACTGCTGCCTCGCCTCTCTGGGGATCATAGGAGGCCACGCTTCCTATGAGGACCCCCTGATTGTCCGACATCCCTCTGCCCATGACATCCTTTGCCCCCAGCAGGTGGCCTATGGTGAAGTCGCGGTTGAATGCCAGGGCGAGGTCTCTCTCGTCCTCTTTCGAGGGCGACCAGCTGCCGCGGGCGATGGCATCCAGTGCCCTCCGGTAGATGCTGGTGACGATGGCCACATACTGGGGGGACTTCATCCTCCCTTCGATCTTCAGTGACTGCACGGGCGAGCGGACAATCTTATCCAGATGCCTGTAGACGCAAAGGTCGCGAGTGGATATGATATAGCTCTCCTTCTGGGCCACTGCCTGCAGGCCCTCTGGCCGGCCGTATTCGTCCTTTCTGCCATGCATCAGGACATACGGTTTCCTGCAGGGCTGGGCGCACATCCCCCTGTTGCCGCTCCGCCCGCCGATGGCCGAGGAGAGAAGGCACTGGCCAGAGTAAGAGTAGCAGAGGGCACCGTGCACGAATACCTCCAGGCCCAGTCCCGCCTTTTCCATCTTCTGTCCCCATCTTTTTATCTCCTCTATGGTGACCTCTCTGGCCAGGACGACCCTATTGAAGCTACCCTGGGCAGCATAGAGAGCACCAGGGAGATTGTGAATGGTCATCTGAGTGGAGGCATGCCTCTCCAGATCTGGAACAAGCCGGCGGGCCAGTGAGGCTGCGCCCAGGTCCTGGAGAAGAATGGCATCTGCACCCAGATCGTACAGCTGGACGAGGTACTCGGCTAAATCGAGCAGCTCATCCTCCCTGATCAGGGTATTGACGGTAACGTAAACTTTCACCCCACGCAGGTGAGCGTAGTCTATGGCCTCCGTCATGGCCTTGTGGTCGAAGTTAGCAGCGAACTTCCTCGCTCCAAACCTTTTGCCGCTCAGGTACACCGCATCCGCACCTGCCGCTATGGCAGAGTGCAGGGCCTGGGGCGATCCAGCTGGGGCGAGGAGTTCAGGCAGTCTTATCAATGTCAGTCAGAATGACTGTTGCCCCTGAGTTGATAAGCCCTATCCTTACCGTAAAAGAGGAGCCTCAATGATCATCTGGATTTTTATTCATCTGCCTGAAGATGACGATGTCTTAAGCGGGTTATTTATCTGATGAATTGCATTTACATAGTTCTGGTGGATGTGATGAATCATTCCAGTGCAGTAATAGTTCTGATGGCCCTTTTATTCCTCTCCACCAGTGGGGAGGCATTGAGGACCTTTTCTGGCGATACGATATCCATAGTCAATCCCGTAGAGGATGATATCTTTGCCGCAGGAAACATAGTGAATATCAACGCTCCAGTTGATTCGGCTGTAGTCGCCGGAGGCACAGTGAACATCAACGCGCCAGTAAAGGGAGACGTCATTGCTGCTGGCGGCCAGGTCTATGTGAACTCCGATGTGGGTGGAAAGGTGGTGGCTGTCGGGGGTACCATCGATTTGAGAGGAGATGTCGGCACCAATCTGGTGGCAGCAGGAGGCCAGGTGAGCATACTTCCGGGCAGGACAGTGGGCAGAGATGCCCTCATCAGCGCCGGCAATGCGGTGAACTCCGGCCGGATCAATGGCACAATGACCGTTTATGCGAGCGACTTCAACAACACCGGCTCGGCAGGCAAGGTCGACTTCTATCAGACGGAGAGGACAGAGGATAAGGCCCCGCCAAGAGAGGATAAATGGGGCGGCTTTGATCTCTTCAGCCTGATAAGCATCATCGGATACTTCATCCTGGGACTGATCCTGGTAAAGCATATTCCCGTCATCTTCCGGACTGTGGACGAGGAGATTCGCACCTCCACCCTGCTCAGGACCGTACTGGGATTCATCATCATCATCGCCTCATTCATCGCTCTCTTGCTGGTGGCCATCACCGTGGTGGGCCTGCCGATAGCAGTGGTATCTACGTTCCTCGTGATCGTCGGCCTGATGCTCAGCGGGACATTTGTGGCCTATAGCCTGGGCCGGTGGATCTGCCTGCAGGGCAAGCTGAAACAGGGGGATCTGGTATGCTTTACCATTGGATTTGTCATCCTCAATCTTCTATTCCTCATCCCCTACCTGGGCGGCCTGGTGTCCATTGTATCCATGAGCCTGGGCTTCGCTGCCCTTCTGTATGCCGCCCGGCGCCTGATTATGGCAAGCAACAATAAGGCGGAGGCGTTGGAATAAAAAAAAAGGAGAGATCAACTTTTTTTCTGGCAACCTTTTTTCAGCCGGCCAGAATTATTTTTTTCAATCTCGATCTGAGCCCTTCTGGCCATGGCTTATCCTCCAGCGGATCCTTTTTATGATCCCCAGAAGCGCTCGAGCCTCTCTCTCCGTCAGCTCCGCCCGACCGAAGATCCGCCGCAGCATAAGCAGGGTATAGTCCTCCTTATGCTCGGGATATGCGATATCCGCAAGAAGATCTCCCGCCCTCTCCTGCAACAGATTCAACGTCTCTTTTCTGGCCATCTGGACACTGCTCGAGCTATTGCTTCCAATCCCGGAGAGCTCATAGAACAGAATCGCTGCCGAGTGGGAGAGGTTCATCACCGGGTACTCCTCGGAGGTGGGAATGGAGACGATCATATCGCACAGGGAGATCTCATCGCTGTTCAGGCCGCAGTCCTCTCTCCCCAGGAGCAGGGCTACCATCCCCTCCTTATCCCGGAGCTTTTCCGCCAGACCGGCTGGGGTCAGGCAGGGCACCCTTAGGTGCAGCCGCAGGTGGTGCTGCTCATGCTCCAGCCTCTTGCCGGTTGTGCCCACCACCAGGTTCGCCCCCTCCAGGGCCTCGGCCAGAGTTGAGAAGCTCCGGGACATCTGCAGAACGTCCCGGGCATGAGAGGCCATGGCACAACCATAGTCCTCGATCTTGCAGGGGTTGACCAGGGCCAGGTCATGAAAGCCGAAGTTCTTCATCGCCCGGGCCACAGAGCCCACATTGCCCTCATAGAGGGGCTCGACCAAAACCACTCTCAGGTTCATGGGAGCTATCCTTTTGAGACCCCCAGGGGAACCAGCCTGGCTACCCTGGTGGCTATGCCCAAGTTGTGCACCACATCCACCACATCGCCAGAGGGTTTGTAGACCTGGGGAGCTTCCTCTGCCAGCATTCCAGGGGAGGTGGAGCGAACGGCGATTCCGTCCCGGTTGAGGGCGGCCTTCACCTCTTTGCCTGTGAACTGCCTCAGGGCCTGGCTTCTGCTCATCACCCGGCCTGAGCCGTGGCAGGCGGAGCCGAAGGTCAGATCAAGGGCCTTGTCCTGGCCGCAGAGAACGTATGAGGCCGTGCCCATGCTCCCCGGTATCAGCACCGGCTGGCCCAGGCCCTCATAAGCAGCGGGAATCTCCGTTCTTGAGGGACCGAAGGCCCGAGTGGCCCCCTTGCGGTGGACATAGAGCCTCTCCTTCTTGCCCTCCACCCGATGCTCCTCGATCTTGGCCACGTTATGGGCCACATCGTAGAGCAGCTGCAGCTGGGAGCCGGGGAAGTAGCGGTCGAAGACCTCCCTCGTCCAGTGGGCGATGATATGCCGGTTGGCCCAGGCATAGTTGGCGGCGCAGACCATGGCCCCGAAGTAGTGATCTGCCTCGGGAGTGCCCAGAGGAGCGCAGGCCAGCTGCTTATCAGGGATGTCGATATTGTACTTTCTCACCGCTTTGGACAGGACGTCCAGGTGATCGGTGCAGATCTGGTGGCCCGCCCCCCGTGAGCCGCAGTGGATCATCACTGTGATCTGGCCCTTGAAAAGGCCGAACCTTTTTGCAATCTCCGGGTTATAGATCTCCTCGACCCTCTGAATCTCCAGGAAGTGGTTGCCGCTGCCCAGGGTACCAAGCTGGGGGCGGCCCCGTTTTCTCGCTTTGACCCCCACCTGGGAGGGGTCCGCTCCGGGCATGGAGCCATTCTCCTCGCAGAAATCCAGGTCCGACTCCACTCCATAGCCCTCCTCTACTGCCCACTCCGCTCCCCGGAGAAAGGATTCGGTCAATTGCCGATCGGTGGCATGAAGCCTGCCTGTGGATCCCAGGCCCGAGGGCACCGCCTGAAAGAGGGCATCGAGGAGGGTGTTGATGAGCGGCTGCACGTCCCTGGCCTGCAGGTCCGAGCGGAGCAGGCGCACCCCGCAGTTGATGTCAAAGCCCACCCCGCCGGGACTGATGATCCCACCCTGCTCTTTGAAGGCGGCCACCCCGCCGATGGGAAAGCCGTAGCCCAGGTGGGCATCGGGCATGGCCATGGAGTGTCCGACGATTCCGGGAAGGG
>LNQE01000989.1_pt1 | contig 15332 bp, 14 predicted proteins | sample 603111 | NCBI WGS metagenome assembly LNQE01 (sample SAMN04260313, study PRJNA301899) | hydrocarbon metagenome | isolation source: hydrocarbon-contaminated ditch | place: Germany: Bremen | collected 1998
GGAGAATTATTTGCCATTCGGACCCGACTCTACGCGGAAATTCCTGACGACACGCTAACGGACGATTTCGTGCTTTCTTTGCGCATCGCTCTTCAAGGATACCGGATTCAATACGCTCCAGGGGCGCATGCTATGGAGACGGCATCAACAGACATCAAAGAAGAATTCAAACGGAAAATCAGGATTGCCGCAGGAAACCTCCAGTCGATTCTGCGGATGCCGGAACTCCTCAATCCCTTCCGGCACGGGATGCTGACTATTCAGTATGTTTCCCATAAGTTTCTGCGTTCCTTTGTCGGCCCTTTTTGTTTTATGGCACTGATTCCCCTGAATCTTTTCCTGTTGATCGATGGCGGGGATTTGTATCTTTTTTTGTTTGTCCTGCAGGTCGTTTTTTATCTCGTCGCGGTTGCGGGGTTTTTGTTAAAGAAACGTCGTTTTGCTAACGGATTATTTTTTATCCCTCTCTATATTGTATTTATGAATGTTTCTTCACTGATAGGAATATTCCGCTATCTCAGCGGACGGCAGTCAGTGCTCTGGGAAAAAGCGACAAGAGGTATTGTGCATGAGCAGGGGAAAGATTGATGAAAAACACAAAAAAAAGTTTCCTGATTCGATCCTATATCATTTTGCTCATGCTTTCTTTGGCGGTGAAGATAAATCTTTTCCCGATAAAATTCCTGTCCGTTCATTCCGTTCCTCTTCCGCTCTTTATTTTTCTTGTCGGAATGTCGTTTGGTCTGATTTACCATCGGGATTCAATTCGTTTTCTGCGTGAAAGAATAATCATTTTTATCTTTATAATCCTATTTCTTCTTTCGGGAATTCTTTCCGCATGGCTCTCGCCGTTTCCTATGATTCCGGGGCTGAAGTCTCTCTTCCAATACGCACTTTTCTTCGGCATTTCCCTGCAGCTTCTTTTTCTTCTTTCTCTTGAAGGAGAAAAGGCCGGCGTGTTTTTTCTAAAAATTCTGATGGGATTCGCGGTTTTACTTGCATGTATTTCTTTTTTTGAAGTGACCCATCAAAGTTTATCTCGATTTCTATCAGATACTTTCCGGGGGGGAGATTATCAGGTGATCGACGGGCGCGTGAGAGCGGCGGCAACACTCAGTCACTCTAATATATTCGGATGCTTTATGTCTCTGGGAATTATGGTCTTCCTCTATTTGAAGGGGGCGCTTGGCATAAAGGCGAAAGTCTTTTATCCAATCGTTGCGATCCTTTCCGTCGCGATGGCTCTTTCCGGTTCACGCAATGCCGCCTTTGTCCTTCTGGTGCCGTTACTTCTGCTGTTGTTCAACAGGAAAGCTGTAAAAACGTCTGCTTGTGTGATCGGGATTGCAATTCTCGCCTTGGTTGTTTTAGCGCCTTCTTCGTCCAGGTTTTCGGATGTCTGGGAAATAGTCGCCAAAAACGAAAAAAGATATGTTGTTGCCGGTGAAGCGTTCAATACAGCGGCAACCAGACCATTGCTTTGGCAGGGCGCCCTGGCCATGTTTCGTGATTACCCGCTTACAGGCGTCGGTCCGGGGAACTGCAATCAGGCCATGAAATATTACGCTCCTGCCTCACTGCTTGCCGTCGAAAAGGAAAAAATTTATAAGGATCACTTAAACGCCCACAACGGTTTTTTTAACATCCTGGCGGAATTCGGTTTTCTCGGTATGGTTGTTGCTCTCGCATGTGCTTTGTATCTGGCCATTTCTTTTATCCGTCATTATGGTCTGTTTCCTCCTTCGCCGGTTCATGCGCTGATGGTGGGAGTTTTTTTACCCTTTATTCCCGACGCTTTTTTTTATGAGCCATTTTATATGGTGACGGTTTTAACGCTTCTTTTCCTCTTTACCTTTCCCGGAAATCTCCTGAGCGGTCCTGCCGGTCCGGCGCCATCGGATAAACCAGCCTGCTAAAAACAACGACAGCAAAACTTCCGTTGCCACGGTGGAAAGAGCCGCGCCTATAGCGAGATACCTGGGTATAAGGTAAAGATTAAGTCCCACATTGAAAACGGCGCATAAAAATGCCGCGACGGCATAATATCTTTCTCCGTTTAAGGCGATTAATCCCTGGGTCAGGATGAAATTGGGCAGGAGAAAAAGAAGAGAAAGAAGAAGTAGAGGAAGCATGTCAGCGGCAGGATGATAAGCTTTGCCGAAGAACAGGATGATAATCTTTGGCGCAAAAATGACACCCGTGGCGGTGATCAGCAGAGCAACAGCGATAACGCCGATCATGCTTTTGCCGAAACGTTTGGAAAATATTTCCCTGTCGAGCCAGCTCAAACGCATGTGTCGAAAAAGCAGGTGAACGACCGGTGTGGCTAAAAGAATAACACCTTCCAGAAACTGAAAAGCAGCGCCGTAATAACCGACGAGCGCAAGATCAGGCTGAAGATGTTTTAGAAGAACAATGCCGCTTTTGAAGTAAACCAGAGTCGACCCGCTGATGACGATAAAGGAGAGACATGTCTTCCATATCCGCCACGGCGGCAATGTCCATTTTGGCGGGGAGATGAATTCCCGGATTTTATTTGTTGTTAAAAGGATAAGTTGACCGATGATGAATCCCAGAAAAACTTTTTCCGGGGAAGGCGGTGTGTACCAGATGATGAGAATGACAGGAATAACCAGGAATGTATTAATCTGAAAGCGCCAGAAGGCCTCTTTTGTAAAAGAGCCCTTTCCTTTTAACAGCGAAGAAATCATGTTGGTGACACACCGAAAGGCAAAATAAATGAAAGCGAGAATAAGTGCCGGTTTGAAAGCCACCGGGGATAGAAGAGCGGCGGCTGATCCAAGAAGCGTCACCAATATGATGTAACTGAAATATCCGGAGACGAGGTCATGAGGGGCAAGGCCTATTTCTTTTGAAGGAGAAACTTTCTCGCGAAATAGAAGTGTCTGATAGCCGCCATCCTGGATAATGGCAAAGAGAGAAGCGATGGCCTGAATATAAAGGAATATCGCCAGGGAGGATGGACCAAGCATCCGCGCAAGAAAAACAACAAGGAAAAACATTGTTGCCGCTCCGTAGGCGGCGGATGCCCACTGACTGCCGATGATTCTGATGAGAGCCAGTCTCGAATCGTGCATGGATGTAATCCTTTATTATGTTTTAAATAAAAGGATCAAGCAGCGCCGGACATGTATCCGGAAATTCAGCAATAAGGTCGCCGGGACGAATCCTTTACATCTTTAATTATTGAAAAAGTTTTTTACACAGGATTGAACTATATCAAAAAGAAGGACCGTTGTCATAAAGAAAGACGACAAGCCATAACTATTATAATGTCGATATTTTCACGACAGGCATTGAGGATATTTGAAGATAAAGTATTTTTGCAGGCTGTAAAGAACGATATCAGTCATAATAACATGGTGAGGAAGCTTAACGATCTGTCCGTTATTTAATGTAACAGCAACAATTGATGCTTTGCCATTTTCCTCCTTTTTTTAATTCCCTTGACACATGTGTGTCTAGTTCAATATAATCAAAACATAAAAATCATCACAATTTAATCATCTTTAACACTGCGAAGTGCTTCAGTTAGTATTTATTATGGACCTTTAAAAAATATTCAAACGGTGTCATTTCGACCGGAGGGAGAAATCTTTTTAGCTTAAATAAAATAATTAAGATTTCTCGTTGTTTTGCTCCTCGAAATGACAAAATTCAGAGTCTCATTGTTTGTTCAAAGCTGCATTTATTTTACGGTCATGGAAGATGAAAGATAAAAACTCCCGTAAAGAAAATAAAACAAATCCTAACCGTAGTGAAAGTGTGTGGGCAAAAGAAGTATTCAGCAACGGTCAGCAATCATTACAAAGCATCATCGGTAGTTCTCCCATTCCTGCTTTTATCATCGGCAAGGACCATCTGATTATCTACTGGAATAAAGCCCTGGAGGAACTAAGCGGGATCAAGGCCAAAGAAGTAGTCGGTACCGGTCAACAATGGCGGGCATTTTACAAGACGGCAAGACCATGCATGGCCGATTTGCTTGTTGATAAATATCATAAAAAAATTCCTCAATGGTATCCTGGCAAATATATCAAATCAAAATTAATCACCGGTGCCTATGAGGCAACAGATTTTTTCCCGGAATTAGGCAAAAGAGGAAAGTGGCTGCGTTTTACTGCTGCCGTTATTCATAATTCCAGAGGTGCCGTCATCGGAGCGGTGGAAACACTGGAAGATATAACGCAGGCGAAAAGGACTGAAGAAGCCTTGCTGAAGGCTCATGAAGAATTGGAAGTTAAGGTTAAGGAACGCACGCATAAACTGGCGAAAGCCAATAAGGCTCTGAAAGAAACAACGGATCATCTTTCCCTTATACTGGAATTTCTTCCCATTGTTTCTTACACCTGCAACGCTGATGATAATTTTACGATTACTTTTGTCAGCAAACGTGTCAGGGAAATTACCGGCTATACACCTGCCCAATTCACGGAATATCCTTTTTTCTGGCAGGAACACATTCATCCGGAAGACCAGGCGCGTATACTGAAAAAGTTAAAATCAACTTCGAAAAGAGTAAGTCATCAGTTTGAATATCGTTTCCAGACAGCGGATGGATCTTATTGCTGGTTTTCCGATCATCGTCGCCTGATAAAGCTGAGCAATCGTTCACGAAGTTATATGGTCGGAGCATGGCAGGACATAACCGAGGACAAGAGAATACGTCAGGAAGGCGATCTTCGCCTCCAGCAGATGATCCAATCACACAAATTAAAAGCGCTGGGCGAAGTTGTGACGGGCGTAGCTCACGAAATAAACAATCCAGTCAGTTTTATCGCCAACAACATTACAATGCTGGAGGAAATGTGGAATGCCGTTGAACCGATTCTGGCCAGTGACGGTGCATCTCATCCTGATTGGAGCAATAAAGGCATAGGATTTGTGGAAGTCTGCACGAACATGAAAGAAGTTATTGAGGAATTTAAAATAGCGTCTCAGCGAATCAAGCGTGTTATTGCAGGACTGAAAGAGTTTGCGCGTACAGACGAAGCGGTGCAGAAGAAACCGGTAAAAATTGAAGAAGTTATTCATGGAGTATTAATTATTGTCGGTGCCCAGGTCCGCAAAACCGTTTCTCTCATTGATCTTTACATAGACAGCAATCTGCCGACCATCCAGGGACATTTTCAAAAAATCGAACAGGTAATAGCGAACCTGCTTATTAACGCGCATCAATCCATTACGCCCGACAGGAAAGGGAAAATAATTATCACCGCCAGACGTATTGAAAGATTGAATGCGATTCTGGTTGAAATTGAAGATAACGGAATCGGTATGGAAAAAGAAGTGCTGGATCATGTTTTTGAACCTTTCTTTACGACTCGCCGCGACATGGAAGGAACAGGGCTGGGGCTTTCTATCTCTTACGGACTGATTAAAGAGCATCATGGAATAATCGGAATTATTTCACGTCCCAATGTAGGAAGCCGGTTTTCCATTTATCTTCCCCTCGATGCCAAAACACCGATAAATATTCGTCCGGCCATCCTTTGTTGTGACAGTGACGCTTCTTATCTCAATGAAATCAAAATAAGTCTTGCTGATGTTGTTGACTGGCAGTGCGGTGCTGACGACACCTGCGATGATGTTATAGCTTATCTTGAGTCACATCCAGAGGTGGACATTGTTATTTCGGAAATAAATCTGCCGGCAATAAACGGATGGGATCTCACGAAGAAAGTCAAGGAACGTTTCCCACTTTTACCTGTAATTCTTTACTCCTGTGATCCTCAGGGAGACAAACATGAAGAAAGAAAGACGGGGAAACCTGATTATCTTCTTAAAAAACCTTTCAGTATGCTGCAATTGCAAAACATAATTCGCGAAATGGGAAGGCAAAGATTATGAGAATTCTGATAGTCGATGATGAAGAAGTAGCCCTGAATTCGGTAAAGCGTTTGCTGAAATGGCGGGGCATCAGGAACGTTGATATTTGCGATAATGGCAGGGATGCCATTACGAAAATTAAAGAAACAGATTTTGATATTGTGCTTCTTGATCTGCTTATGCCGGAAGTGGACGGCTTGCAGGTTCTGGAATCAACAAGACCTTACCGTCCCCTTACGGAATTCATCATTCTCACGGCCATTGATGATATTCCTACAACTGTCAAGGCGATTCGTCTGGGCGCTTATGATTATCTTGTTAAGCCGGTGGATAACGACCTGCTTTTTCTGGCAATAAAAAGGGCTTATGAGCATAGGGGACTGCTTATAGGTTTATCAACGACAGCCGGAGATAATAAAAGCAAGGTTCCCAACGCTTTTTCTGAGATTGTCACTCAGTGTCCGCAGATGTGTTCCATATTATCATATGCTAAGGTCATGGCCGGAGGTGGCAATCCCATAATGATTACCGGGGAATCCGGGACAGGAAAGGAACTTGTAGCCAAAGGTATTCATCAGGCGGGGTCGATGCCTCATGGTCCATTCATTGCCGTTAATGTCAGTGCTATCCCGGCCACTATGTTTGAAAGCCAGTTTTTCGGTCATGCCAAAGGAGCGTTTACTGGTGCGGAGACCCTGCATCGGGGCTATTTTGAACAGGCTGACGGCGGGACTCTTTTCCTGGACGAAATCAGTGAACTGCCGGTTGGCCTGCAAACGAAACTGCTCCGTGTACTGGAAGAAAAATCTTTCTATCCCCTTGGTTCTTCAAAACCTATATGGGTGGACGTAAGGGTCATATCCGCCTCCAACAGTAATATTGAAAAGGCCTGTCAGGAAGGAAATTTCAGATTGGATCTGCTTTATAGATTGAAATCTGTTCATATACATTTGCCGCCTTTGCGGGAAAGATCAGGTGACATTCCACTGCTTGCATCCCATTTTTTACGCAAGTCATGCGGTAATTACAATAAAAAAGAGGTTATAGGATTCAGTCCCGAAGCCTTGGATTTATTAATCAACAGGGATTATCCCGGCAACGTCCGGGAATTGTCTCAAATTATCGATAATGCTGTTCTGCTGACCGATTCTAATATGATTTTGCCCTTTCATCTGGGCATGATGTCAACCAATACATCTTCTTCGGCGCGCAAATTATGCACCTTTAAGGAAAATGATGAAGCACACTTGATCCATGTTTTAACCAATACAAATGGCGATCGCAGCAAGGTTGCGCAAATTCTTGGAATAACCGTTCGACAGCTTCAACGTAAAATAGCCGCCATGAAGAAAAATCCTCAATGGGAAAAAATCCTGCGCGACATTTAGGTCATTGGGGGTGACATATGTGTCTTCATTCGTAAGCCTATATATTTTAAGCCTATTATTATTTTTAATGTCCGCAAATCTTTTTGTGTGACTTTTCCGGTGACGTTTACTTCGTATTTCCGTTTAATTCCTCTCCTGATAATTCATGAATATCAGGCAAAAGACAATGGCTTTGTGCATTTCTTATTTGAATCATTTCCTGTAAACTGAAATTCTTAACCATTTAAAAAAACTGGATTCCCCCGGCATTCGCCGGGCGTTGCTGATTACGCGCAAATTTCAGAAACGGGAACTAAAAGACAAAAATTATTTTTATGGCACGGCCGTTGCTTTTTCCTATTAATCAAGTGATGGAGCCTTCATGAAAGCTTTTACCGCGAAACTTGTCGATTTAACCCAGAAAAACGCTGATGCAATTGCCCGACAATGGGCGAAGGACGTAAAAACGAACGCGAAAACCTTCAGCTATCATGAAGCGCCGGAGGAAAAGATTATTCGTCATGCTAAAGAATTTTACAATAATTTTCTGATGATGTTTTTTAATGAGTCACCATATGAGCAGGCGAAAGAAATTTTCGAAAATTATGCGGAGGAAAGATACAAAGAAGGAATACCGCTTCACGAATCTTTGTACGCTCTTATTCTTATGAGAAGACATATGTGGTTATATGCTGAATTTCAGTCGTTGTTTAATGTCGAGGTTGAGCATCGGCAGTCAGTAGAAAGCCTAAGTCGGACAATTCTTATGTTTGATTACATAATGTATGTTGTTACCCGGAAATTCTGGGAGATGATGAAACTGGAGGGATTGACAAAAAGAAATACACAGTAATTTGGCGGGATGAATGCAAGCAAAGCAACTTTTTAACATAACAGCTTTATGAAAAGAGGAATGAAAAAATGCAAGCTTATGCCGCAAAACTTATTGATCTTATAGAAAGCAAGGCTGAGAATATTGCCAAACAATGGGCCGAGAATGTTATGAAACATAACAGAACGCCATCATATCACTCTCTGCCGAAAGAAATGGTAATCGAACAGGGGACCAATTTTTACAAGCTGTTTCGCCGAATGTCATTGGCAGAAAACCCCTATGAAGAGGCCAAGACATTTTCCTGGAAATATGCCGAGGATTTCTACAGGAAAAAGATACCCCTGCAGGAGGCTACCTATGCGCTAATGCTTATGAGACGGAATCTCTGGCTTTACGCGGAATTTCAGGGAACGTTTTTTACCGCTGTGGAAATACAGCAAGCTGTGGAAAGTCTGAACAGAACGATATTGATGTTCGATTATGTATCTTACCAGGTTATAGAAAAATATCAGGCGTTAATCGTTGGTAGCGTGGAGAGAAGGCTTGGTGCTATCAAAACACTGATGATGAAGGGACAAATTGCCGGTATAGGGAAACTTTTTAAAACAGGCCTGATGATAATTCTTCTAATCGCAGCCGGTATCCTAATCTATTACAATCATGCGATCCTTAAAACAGAAGGGCTTTTCACTCATCTCTTCTATATTCCAGTTATTTTAGCCTCGATATGGTGGGGTAAAAAAGGCATCTTTGCAGCCATTTTTCTTGGTGTTCTGCTTTTAACCAGTCATCTGCTCTTCCTGACGCGAATGCCCATCTCAGGCGATGTTGTACGAGCGGTTATGTTTGTTGTAATCGGCGGAGTAATAGGCTGGCTTATGGAAGGTATTAAAAAAGTGGAAGAACTGTATTGATAATTTTGCAGCATAAATCAGATAACAAGAGGAGATTAACGTGGAAAGTGAACAAATCAATGAGGGAAAAGTTTTGTCCGTCCGCAGCAGTGTTGTTGATGTGCACTTCCCCAAGGCGCCTTCGATTCGAAATGTTCTCAAAGCTGGCGACAATCAAGAGGTAATAATCGAAGTTTTTACTCAGCTGGACAACAATACTGTTCGGGGTGTTGCTCTGACCCCTACTCAGGGTCTGGCCAGAGGCTCAAAGGTTATTGACACAGGCAAACCATTTGAGGTTCCCGTTGGCAAGGAACTTCTGGGAAGGGTCTTCAACGTTTTCGGAGATACAATTGATAAGAAGGGAAAGGTTGAAGCGGGAGAATTGCGTTCTATTCATCGGGAGCCGATTCCTCTAAGGGATCAATCCACGGTATCGGAGATTTTTGAAACGGGAATTAAAGCCATTGATGTTTTGGCGCCGCTAGAAAGAGGCGGGAAAGCCGGCCTTTTCGGCGGAGCGGGCGTCGGCAAGACAGTTTTGATTACGGAAATGATTCACAACACTGTGAGCGCGTATGAAGGTATGAGTATCTTTTGCGGAATTGGCGAGCGTTGCCGCGAAGGCGAGGAGCTTTATCGCGAGATGGAAGAAAGCGGAGTTCTGGGAAATACCGTAATGGTTTTCGGGCAGATGAATGAGCCGCCAGGCGCGCGTTTTCGTGTGGGACACTCGGCACTGACCATGGCTGAATATTTCCGCGATGACGCCAAACAGGACGTGCTTTTAATGATTGACAACATTTTTCGCTTCATTCAGGCCGGCATGGAGGTGTCTGGTCTTCTGGGACAGTTGCCTTCGCGTCTTGGTTATCAGCCGACACTGGCCACTGATCTGGCTGAATTAGAAGAGCGTATCTGTAATACCAAAACGGGCGCAATCACATCAATTCAGGCGGTGTATGTCCCCGCAGATGATTTTACCGATCCTTCCGCCGTGCATACCTTTGGCCATCTTTCCGCGACCATCGCACTCTCTAGAAAGCGAGCCAGCGAAGGTCTGTATCCGGCAATTGACCTGCTTCAGTCCGGCTCCAAGATGCTGATGCCGAACATTGCCGGCGAACGCCATTACAAAATCGCACAGGAAATACGCAAGACGCTGGCGGTTTATGAAGATCTCAAGGATATTATTGCCATGCTGGGAATTTCGGAACTTTCCCGCGAAGATCAGCGCACGGTGTTCCGCGCCCGCCGTCTGGAGAGATTCTTTACCCAGCCTTTCTTTGTTACCGAGCAGTTTACAGGAACGGCGGGTAAGATGGTGTCGCGTGAGGACACTTTAAACGGTTGCGAGCGGATACTCAACGACGAGTTTGCCGAGTATCCGGAACGCGCGCTTTATTTGATTGGCTCAATTGACGAGGCAAAGATTTCTCATGATGCTTAAAATTTTATTGCCGGCGGAAGTAATGCTTAAGCAGGAAGTAAAAAAAATTGTCGCCGAGGCGGAAAACGGGTCTTTCTGTCTGATGCCGAATCATATTGATTTTGTGGCCACGCTTTCTCCCGGCATATTTACTTATGAGCCGGCTGGCGGAGGACAGGAAATCCTGGCGATGGACGTGGGCACTTTGGTTAAAAAAGGATCGGAGGTTCTGGTGTCCACACGCAATGCGGTGCGCGCGCCTGATCTGGGGAAATTAAAACAGGTCGTCGTGCAGCAGTATGACGTTTTGGATGAGCGGGAAAAGATGGTTCGGTCCGCGGCGGCGAGATTGGAAGCGAGTCTTATCAGACGTTTTGTGGAACTAAAATAAGAACCGTTCTACGTTCTATGTTCAAAGTTCAAAGTTAAGAACAGTACAAATACAACGTAGAACATAGAACCTTGAACGTTGAACTTTTAGAGGTTTGAAAATGGTTGAAATCAGACGGACACCTAGCACGCGCCGCCGGAAAATGGCGGATCATTTCACCGAGCAGGTTGCTAAAAAAGAAGCTCTGCGGATGAAAGGACTTCGGCATAAAGACGAAACCGTCTGGTTCGGTCTGGGCATGTTCGGAATTGTCGGCTGGGCGGTGGCAATTCCAACGCTGGTGGGAATCGCTTTCGGCTTATGGATTGACCGCACCTGGCCCAGCCAGTATTCGTGGGCTCTAATGTTTTTAATTGCGGGTGTTCTTGTGGGTTGTATGAACGCCGCTTATTGGGTGAGAAAAGTTCGCAGCAGAATTATCGAGGAAGATGAAGATGATGAACCACATTCTTAATGCGACTTTATTAGTTGCTCTGATCGTTGCTTTTGCTGCTGGTCTGGCTCTGGGAGCTTTTTATTTCATTGCGTTGTGGCATACGCTGCAGCGCCTGCCGGCAGCTCACAGTCCCGCGCGCCTGATGCTGGTCAGTTTTGTTCTGCGCATGGCTGTGGTGATGGTGGGATTTTATTCGATCATGGGCGGGGAGCATTGGGAGAGGCTGGTCGCAGCCATGCTCGGTTTTATTATCATTAGAAAAATTCTCACGCACCTTTTGGGACCGCAAAAGATGGTTGAAGAAGTTCGCTGCATAAACCTGGGCAGATAATCAGGAGCACAGGAAAAGGATTCTATATGGAAATTGTATCACTTAATCAAATCAGTCCCGATCAGGTAATTATCTGGAGCTGGGGATTTATCATTATCAATGTGACGATTCTGTATACCTGGCTGGTGATGGCCATTCTGGTATTTGTTTCCTGGCTCGTTACTCGCAACCTTTCTTCGGAAATGAATGTGTCCAGATGGCAGCATTTTCTGGAAGTAGTTATCTCTGTTGTCCGTGGTGAAATATCCGAGATGACGAAAAAAGGCGCGGACAAATATATTCCTCTGATAGGAACGCTCTTTTTGTTCATTTGCACTTCCAACGTGCTGGTTATCGTGCCGGGATTTATTGCGCCGACGTCTTCCATTACTACAACCGCTTCTCTGGCGCTGTGCGTATTTATTGCAGTTCCTTATTACGGCATTTCCTACAACGGTCTTTTTCATTATCTGAAGGAATATTTTCAGCCGAATTTTATCTTTTTCCCATTTCATGTGATGGGAGAATTAGCCAGAACGCTCGCACTGACGGTTCGTCTTTTCGGCAATATCATGAGTCATGAAAAGGTTATCGGCATACTTCTTTCTGTTACGCCTTTGCTTTTCCCTGTTATTATGCAGGCGCTGGGACTCTTAATCGGCGTTATTCAGGCTTACATCTTCGCGATTCTTTCCATGGTCTATATCGCGTCGGCCGTGAGCGCAGAAGAAGAACACCATGTTCATATAGATGTAAAAAAAGAAGGCTCTGCAGCCTAACAAATTTGATTAAAGGAGGAGTTTTTATGGATAGTGTAAGCATCGTCGCGATGGCTTCAATATTTGCTGCTGGTTTAACAATGGCCATTGGTTCGGTTGGGCCGGCTTTAGGTATGGGACGGGCAATACAGCAGGCACTTGCTGCTATCGCTCAGCAACCCGATGAGCGTAACTCTTTAACCAGAACCTTATTCGTAGGTCTCGCTATGATCGAATCCATTGCTATTTACTGTTTCGTTATTTCGATGATTGTGATCTTTGCGAATCCTTTTTGGGGTCACTTTGTAAAAGCAGGGGGATAAACCATGCATATCGACTGGTTCGTTTTATTTTGCCAGATCTTCAACTTTCTTTTGCTTGTCTATCTGCTGAAACGTTTTCTTTACGGCAGGATCATTAAAGCGATGGATGATAGAGAAGCGAAGATTGTCGGTCGGTTCGCCGACGCCGAAGATATGAAAGTCAAGGCAACCGAAGCAGCCCAACTCTATGAAAAGCGCAACCAGATACTCAACGAAACAAAAGAGCGGCTGCTTAATGAGGCTGCGATGGCCGCAGACGCCAAGCGTAAGGAGCTGATGGAACAAGTCCGCGTGGAAGTTGATCAGGTAAAGGCGCGTTGGCAGGATATGCTGGTGCGCGAGCAGGACGCGTTCTTCTGCGACTTGCGCCAGCGGGCGGCCAAGCAATTATTCGCCGTGGCACGTAAGGCATTGAGTGATTTGGCGGACGCCGATCTGGAGGAAAGGATTGTGGACGAATTTATCCGCCGTGTAAAAACTATGGATGAGGAAAAAAGCGTTCAGATACGCAACGCCATCAGAGGAGGCGGCAATCAGGTGACTATCCAGAGCGCTTTTGGAATTTCCGAACAAAGGAAAGCGCAAATCGAAGATGTTCTGAAAAGGCAGATAACTAACGGTTTTACTCTTAGATATACGACACAGCCGGAGATCGTTTCGGGTATTGAGTTGCGCGTCAATGGTCATAAAATCGCCTGGAGTCTCAACGAATATCTAGAGACGCTAGTGGAGGATATGACGGAGACACTCCAGAAAGAGGCGCATGCGGCTTAAAACGTGAAGAGTGAATGGTGAAAAGTAAGACGTGAAGAGTGAATGGTGAAGAGAAAAATTTACTGTCATTGCGAGGCGACTCTTAGGAGCCGCCGGCCCTCGATGAAATCGGGGTGGCAATCTTAAATAGATCGAGAGAAGAGTGGCAGAGATAAAAATGGAAAGAGGTCAGGAGGCGAAGAATGAATCAAGAGTCTAGCCCATTGGAAAGTAAGGAATTAAAAACTTTTCTGGATGATACGTTTGATACTATGGAAAAGGTTCTGGACGAACAAAATCCGGAATTGCGGGAATACGAGGTCGGTACAGTACAGTTTGTCGGACGCGATATTGCCAGAGTCAGCGGCCTGCCGAATGTCCGCGCTGAGGAACTGGTTCGTTTTTCAGGAAATTTCATGGGTTTGGTTTTTAATATCGACATAAAAGAAATAGGCGTGATTCTTCTTGACCCCAGTGAAAACCTGCAGGTGGGTACGGAAGTGCTACGCACCAAACGGGTATTGGATGTGCCGGTGGGAGACAACCTGCTGGGAAGAGTGGTCGATCCCCTCGGGCGTCCGCTCGACGGTCTGGGTGAGATCAATACAGTTATGCGTCTTCCGGTGGAAAGACCGGCGCCGGCTGTTATGGATCGTTCACCGGTGACCGTGCCTCTGCAGACTGGTCTGAAGGTGATTGATGCATTGATTCCAATAGGACGCGGCCAACGCGAATTGATTCTGGGAGACAGGCAAACCGGTAAAACAGCCATTGCCGTTGATACGATCATTAATCAGAAAGAAACGGGGATCATTTCCATTTACTGCGCCATCGGCAAAAAAAGTGCCGATGTAGCCAAAGTCATCGCCGAGCTACGCGATCACGACGTAATGAAATCATGTATCGTCTTAGTAGCTACGGGCGAAGATACTCCGGGTTTGCAATTTATCGCTCCTTACGCTGCCACGAGCATGGGAGAATATTTCACGGAACAGGGCAAAGACGTGCTGATCGTTTATGACGATTTAACCTCGCACGCCCGCGCTTACCGGGAAGTGTCTTTGCTCTTGAGGCGGCCGCCCGGGCGCGAAGCTTTCCCCGGCGATATATTTTATATTCATTCGCGGCTTCTGGAGCGTTCCACGCATCTGCGTCCCGAGCTGGGCGGCGGGTCTCTCACATCTCTGCCTATTGTGGAAACGGAAGCGCAGGATATGTCATCCTATATTCCGACCAACCTTATTTCTATAACGGACGGGCAGATTTATCTTTCACCGGTGCTGTTTAACAAAGGCATTCTGCCTGCGGTGGATGTCGGCAAATCCGTTTCACGCGTGGGCGGCAAAACGCAATTGCCCGCATACCGTTCCGTGGCGGGAGATTTGCGCTTGTCATATTCACAATTTGAAGAACTAGAATCCTTTTCTCGTTTTGGCACAAGACTTGATGAGAGCACCAGGCGGACGCTGGAGCGTGGATGGCGCGTGCGCGAAATTCTCAAACAGGGGCAGTACATGCCTTTGCGCGCTTCTGAACAAATAACGTCCCTGCTTTCCGTGACGGGCGGGGCACTGGATAAGGTACCAACGGAAAAAATCCGTGAAGTGGAAGCGCGCCTGCTGGAAGCAGTTACCCAGCAGATGCCGGAGATGTGCGGGCGCATCGAAGCGGGTAAAAAGCTGGAAATGTCTGATCGCGATCACATTATGGATAAAATCAAACCGGCCGTTGCACCGTTTGAAGAAATCGAGGAAACAAATGCAAACAACTGAGTCCCTGAAAAGAAGAATTAAAAGCGCTGGTGATCTTTTGTCGGTGGTCAAAACGATGAAAGCTCTGGCCGCCGTAAGCATCCGGCAATATCAAAAGGCCGTGGAGTCTCTTGAAGACTACAACCGGACGGTAGAGATGGGATTGCAAATTGTGCTTAAAGAACGCATGGCTGCGATGATGCAAAGCAAAGACGTGGCGGTGAAGCGCATGGGAG
>LNQE01001217.1_pt1 | contig 15261 bp, 15 predicted proteins | sample 603111 | NCBI WGS metagenome assembly LNQE01 (sample SAMN04260313, study PRJNA301899) | hydrocarbon metagenome | isolation source: hydrocarbon-contaminated ditch | place: Germany: Bremen | collected 1998
GGGTAAAGCCCCCGCCACTGCGTGATTCTCCAGAGGCCCCATGAAACGGCGGCGATGATACCGGGGCGGGACACCGACTGGCAGGATCTGATGGATGCAGAACCGGCCGGATGCGTCCCGGTCGCGGCCACAGATCCGCTCTACATCCTCTATACATCAGGCACGACGGGGAGGCCGAAAGGGGTGGTGCGCGACTGCGGAGGCCACCTCGTGGCGCTTACCTGGAGCATGAAGCATATCTACGGCGTGGAAGAGGGCGAAGTCTACTGGGCTGCCTCTGACATCGGCTGGGTCGTCGGTCACTCCTATATCGTCTACGGGCCGCTCTTTGCAGGCTGCACGACGATTCTGTACGAGGGAAAGTCTGTCGGGACTCCCGATCCCGGTGCATTCTGGCGAGTCATTTCCCAGCACGGCGTCTGCGTCCTCTTTACCGCTCCGACGGCCTTCCGGGCGATCAGGCGCGAAGATCCGGACGGCAGCCATATCGGCAGGTACGACCTCGGCACCTTCCGTATGCTCTTCCTGGCCGGGGAGCGGTGCGACCCGGACACCCTCATTTGGGCCCGGGAACACCTCAACGTCCCGGTCATCGACCACTGGTGGCAGACCGAAACAGGCTGGGCGATCGGTGCAAATCCCGCAGGCATCGAGCTGCTCCCGATCAAACCCGGCTCCTGCACGAGACCCATGCCAGGATACGACGTCCGTGTGCTCGGCGATGCAGGCAATGAATGTCCGGTCGGACGGATAGGAAACATCGTCATCAGGCTGCCCCTGCCGCCCGGCTGCCTCCCGACGCTCTGGAATAATGACGCCGACTATCTGGAGACGTATCTGAGTGCCTATCCCGGCTACTACACGACCGCTGATGCGGGCTACATCGATGAAGACGGATATCTCTGGATTATGGGCCGCACCGACGACATCATCAACGTCGCAGGCCACCGGCTCTCCACCGCTGCCATCGAGGAAGTGCTCGCCTCGCACCCGGATGTGGCCGAATGCGCCGTGGCAGGCGTCGCTGACCATATTAAAGGGGAGATTCCCGTTGGCTTCATCGTTCTCAAGGCAAACGCCGGGCAGAACGGCGATGCGATTGTCACCGACCTGATCCGGCTCGTCCGGGAGAAGATCGGCCCGATTACCACGTTCAAGGTCGCGGTGATCGTGGCCAGGCTCCCGAAAACCCGGTCAGGCAAGGTGCTGCGGGGAACGATCAAGAAGATAGCAGACGGCACTCCATACCGGGTGCCGGCGACCATCGACGATCCGGCAGTCCTTGCTGAGATTGCCGGCGCTCTGGCAAAGCTCGGGTACCCACGCAGGTAACCCTCTCATTCGACGGGGTATCCTGCCGCACGCAGGCCAGAGGCAATGGCGGTGTATGCAAGTACAACCGCGGCAAACGTCACCAGCAGACTGACGATGCTGTTCTGCCAGATGTCCTGTGCCCATGCACCCGCAGAGAATCCGAGGACTACCGAGATGAAGAGGACGAGCAGGCCTGCCCGCGGTACCACGGCCATATCAATCGATACTCCTGCCCGCCACAGCGCTTCGAAACACCTTTCGCCCGTTTTCTGCAGTACGCGATGATTGGCCTCCCTTCATGCTGTATTCCCGAGAATCTACGAAAAGAATACCCAGGGTCAGGAGTGCCTGCCTTTCCCGGGTCTTCCTGCCCGCCCTCTCCTCGAGGCCGGCCGGTTGCGGATGGATGAGATATCCTGCGCTCTCAGCCGGTCCAGCGCCAGCTGTTTCCCCTTTCTGGCAATCTCACACGAAGGGTCGAATGAAAGTGCATGGCTGTATGCAGAGACCGCCTCTTCATAGCAGTCCCGGCTGCACCTGCCGAGCCTGGTCAGCGCAATCCCTTTATTGCACCATGCAGAGGCGGAGTGCGGGTCGATGGCGAGCGCCCGGTCATACGCCATAACCGCATCCTCAAACCGTCCAAGCTTCCCGAGTGCAATGCCCTTGTTGTTCCATGCCGGAGCCAGATCCGGGTTAATGGAGAGTGCATGGTCATACGCTTCCACCGCATCCTCATACCGCCCGAGTTCCTGGAGCGCATCCCCTTTTTGCAGCCATGCCGACACGGCATTCGGATTTCCCTGCAGGGCAAGGCCGTATGCCCGGATCCCCTCCTCGCATCGGCCGAGTTCCTGAAATATCGTGCCGACATTGAACCATGCCGCAGCAATATCCGGGTTCAGGGTAAGCGCACGGGTGTATGACTCAACCGCTTCGTCATATCTCCCGAGGCTGTAGAGAAGAGCCCCCCGATTATTCCAGGCAGAGGCATACGAGGGATCCAGTTCCAGTGCCCAGTCGTACGACCGGAGCGCGTCCCTGTATCGGCCGCATTCCTGGAGCGCGAGGCCCCTGTTATTCCAGGCCGGGGCGAAATTCAGGTCAAGGGTGGTTGCCCGGTCATATGCCCGCACTGCATCCCTGTACTGCCCGAGTTTCCTGAGTGCATTGCCTTTATTGAACCAGATCGAGGCTGCATTCGGGTTCATCTCGAGCGCCCGGTCATATGCCCTGAGGGCCTCTTCATATCGGCCGAGATGACTGAGTGCGATACCTCTCCCATTCCATGACGAGATATCATTCGGGTCGATACTGAGCACTTTCCGGTAGCACTCGATCTTCTGTTCGGGGTCGCAAACCGCATTTCCGAGGTTGATCCACTCCCGGGCGGTCTTCCCTTCAACGGTCTCGTTTCTTCGAATGAAATCCATGGTATGTCTCAACATCATTTCACCATTGTCAGCCTGGGGGTAATGCATCGTTCTGCAATCGTGGGAGAGTGAACGATTCACGGGCGTGATATTTAATACTTGTCCCGGAGTGTGTCACAGCACAACATGCCCTGTTTTGTGAATTTCTGCATATTTAGGCGCCGGGCAGGCCGGACTGCAGGATAACCCGGATCTGGACGCTGTGTAACTCCATACGGAGTTTTTGTCCCGGTAGATAACCCCGGATCATCGATCTCCATCCGGTCTGCTGCAGCCACGCACGTCCACGTATTCCATGAAACGACATGAGCCCTCGAAGGCTATAGGATATCGGATGGACGCGGATGGTGACATTCACCATCTATCTTCATATAAAACCGCGTATGAAGCCCCCGAAAGGGGCTGCAGGCGCACCTGATGAAAATCCTTGAGCTCGTTCATGTACCCCGGATTTGGTATTTCCTGGTTTATCCGGAACAATGGACCGAGGGAGGCATCCCAATGGGGATGGAGACCGGGGAGGGGGTCTCCCCCTCCCCGCGAGACCCCTCCCCCGTGAGGATAGCCGGTAAAAAGCCGTGTACGGGGGCGGATTGATTCGGGCAACCTGAATTTATGAGTATCTATCCTGGCATGATGTTCCCATGAAAATCCCTCCCCGTACCAGGGGTACTCTCCCCGTAGTCGAAATCCGGCCGGAATCTCACTGCATCCTGTCGTTGTTCATTGGTTAAGCCTGATGCAGCGCCTCATCTGTGTTTCATAGGAACATGGATGGTGAGCATCATCATCCGCTTTCATTCCATATGCCTGTGCCCTTCGGGAACTCATCTCGTTCAGTGCGAAAATCCACTAATCCGGTGCAGACATCCTGGATCCGGTATTATTCGGCTGGTCTGGTGTAAAGGCCATCCCGAAAGGCAAGGGCTTCAGGGTGGTGTGCATCTGGGATAGGGTAGCCATGCGGGCATGGGGGTATTTATACTATCCACGCATATATTGTGTCGCAGAATTACCATCTGCATAGGTAATCAAATGGAAAGAAGAAATTATGGCGGTCCAAGAAATTTTGGCGGTTCAAGAAATTTTGGTCCCCGGGAAATGACGAAAGTAGTCTGTTCAGACTGTGGAAAAGAGTGTGAAGTGCCGTTCAAGCCAACCGAAGGAAGACCGGTATACTGCCAGGACTGCCTTCCAAAGCACAGAAAACCAAGATTCTAGATTCTAGGATTAATATCCTAACTTTTTTCTTCAAAATTCTCAATCCTGCACAGCCATGGCAGTCCCCTTTACCAATAATCCGTCATCTGCCATCCTGATACAGGATTCAACTTATCGGTGAACGCCGGCCTCAGGCAGATCGAGAGCTGGGCACTGATAGCTATCCCGCGCTCACGGAACGGTGCCGATTCCATGCCCGAAGTCTATCCGGAGTTCAACCGGTATATTTGTTCTGGAGTGCCAGATCCCGTTCTAGGTGTGTGAGGATGCAGGGCGATGGACCGACAGGAGATCAGAAAAGGATTCAGAGGTCTCCGGGCTGATCGTTCGGCCTCCATCCCTGATGCGCTTCCGGGCATCCGGATCTGAAACCGTGCTCCTCCTGGCGAAAAGAACGAGCTTCCAGTATGGATGCAGGATGGTGAAATCCCTTATTCATGGCGTTGCGGCATCTTCAGACGCCTCCGCCTCCAGGGGCGCCGCCTCGTGCTGCGCATGCGCGGCATTACTGCTGAACCTGACGATCCATGCGCCGATAAACGGCCCTTTCAGAAGAATCCTGCTTGAATAGGTAAACAATCTTTCTTTCTGTCCGGGAAGATGGATCCGGCAGTTGAGGCAGGATACGGCTTTGCGCTTCTGCAGAGATGTAATCGCATGTCTGGTCTGCGCCTCTCCCATGAGCGACATCAGAGACATCAAGTACAGGCGGGATGCATTCGATCCCAGTACCTCCTCCCGCCTGATGCTGAGCATCTCCTGCAGTGATTCGTTCAGCCAGCGAATCGTCAGATTTCTGTCCAGAATGAGGATACCGTCGCGCAGCTCATCCAGCATCTGGAATGCTAGAGGTACGTCTGTAGCCAATGCATCGATTGTGTCTACTTCAGCATCAGGCTCTCCATACATTCCTGAAGAACAATTACCGGTACAGGATATAGTTCTTATGCATTGGAAAAATCCAGTACTGCTGTTGGAAATGCATCATGACTAAACGTAGTATTTTTGTATCGATTCCAGGTAAAACGCCTACTTTCAGGCTGCACACATAAGCATTACTATCTGGTTTTTCAAGGGGAAGGGGGCTTTCGCAGATAATGCATGGAGCTGTATCTTATCCGGATAAGCGGCTGTCCAGGACCGGTCCGGGTTGCGGGCTGATGGGTGTGACATGGTGGACCTCCATAGGTACAGCACCCTCACTTCAGGGAGCAGTGGTTGACAAAAGGCCATCCCGAAACCGGGTATGACGCCTTGTGGGCTGCAGGCCAAATCTACGGAGATCCATGAACCGGATAGAGGAAACCGGCCCCGGAGTATCGATATCCGCTCATGAATTTTCATTCGTTGAGCCTGCAGCCCCTTCCCGGGGCTTCATACGCGGTTTCCTATGAAAATCGAAACGGATTCTGCCATGAAAGGTTCTTATCGCTCAAAACTTTACGCCTCCGTACATGGCTTTCCGCCGGCTATCCTCGCAGGGGGAGGGGGAGACCCCCTCCCCTGGCCGCACCCCCGTTGAGATGCGTCCCTCGGCCCGCGGGAATGGGAGGATCAGAGGAGAAAACCGGACTCCGGGCTTCTATACCACATTCAACGATTATCATCGGTCGTGCCTGTCGCCAGATAACGGCCTCATATGTGTTTTCAATGAATAACCGCAGAAATCGAAAATAAAGACTGCTTCTCGACATTCATCAGTTGCGCATGCTGCCCGCGGGGATTCATGTGCGTTATTATGCAGAGCGCCATCCCGTCGATCGAAGGAACTATGTGTTTCCCTGTGGTATTACCGTATAGAGGCTGGTGGCATGAAGATTCTTGGCATCAACGGCAGCCCGCTCGGCAGCCAGAGCAGGACACTGAAGCTGGTGAAAGCCGTCCTTGACGGCGCGCAGGGTGAGGGGGCAGAGACAGAACTGGTTGACGTCTGCAGTCTCGACATCAGGTACTGCAACGGGTGCGCGGTCTGCTATGCAAGAGGCGAATGCACTCATGACGATGATTTTGCTGACCTGTATGAAAAGATGCTTGCGAGTGATGGCATCGTCCTCGGATCGCCGAACTATATCAACTCGGTTACCGCGCAGTTAAAGACCCTGCTTGACCGGATGGCGGACGCAATCCACTGTCAGGCATTTTCCGGCAAGTATGGATGCGCCGTTTCCACGGCAGGAGGATCGCGCTCAGACGATGTGGTGGCATACTTAAACGACGTCCTCCTCACGCTCGGTGCCACCACAGTCGGCGGGGTCGATGTGGTGCTGGGCGAAAACCCCGAAGAGGCGCTCGCCCCTGCAGAGAACAGGGCGTACGAGCTGGGGAAGAAGCTCGCCCGTGCGATACGGGACAGGACGACGTATCCCGATCAGGAGGAGTTCCATGCAGAAATGAGGGATCGGATGGTTCGGCTGGTGATGCGCAATCGGGATCGCTGGCACCATGAGTATGAGTATCTGCGGGAGATCGGTCATATCAGGGAGTGAACACCGAGCCGTCAAAAGAGACCGGAGCGGGGGCTATCGGTGGAAAACCCCTGGTCTCCGGCGATGCGAACTTTTATTGTGGCGCGCCCTGTATATCGTTGCTGTATGGATGCCCCCGCCATCACCCGGCTGCCTGCAATCGTCGATGCGCTTGCGCCCGCAGACAGGGAACTCTTCTCCCGGTTATATTCTTGCTACCTGGTAACCGGGCGGCTGATCCTGCCCGATCAGATACGGTCAAGGGCGCGCCTGAGATTCGGGGAGGTCGAGTCACAGCAGATTGTCAGGGTGACGAACCTGCGCACCTGTGAGAGCGCTCTCTTCAACTCTCTGCGTGCAATACGTCCGTTCCAGACGCCGAGGAGCAGTCATGTGAAGGAGACGGTGGCACGGGCAGGAGAAGGGCCGTTCGCCCGGCCGCTCGAGGAGACGCCCTGTGACACATTCGGCAGAATTGAAGGTGCACACACGATTACAGCGAGCAATGTTGCAAAATACGATTACCTCCATGCCCTGATCATTTTTAAGGATCCGGATCCCTTCGTCACCGATGAGGCAGTTATTGCCGATATGCTGGATGTGGCGATGCGGTGGTATCAGGAGGCGCACAGGGCGTGCCCTGCCGCAATTTATCCATTTTTCCTCTGGAACTGTCTCTGGCGGGCCGGAGCAAGCATCCTTCACGGCCATGCACAGACCCTGATCACGCATGTTCCCTACAGTACGCAGATATGGATGGATACAGTGCAGAAGCGATACCGGCAGCGGTATGATGCGGATTATCTTGAGGATCTTGTTGCCGTGCACGAGATGCTCGGGCTCGGCATGAGGTGCGGCAAGGCACGGGTGATGGCATATCTCACACCGAAAAAGGAGCGTGAAGTCTTCCTGATTGCCCCGAAGCCTGCAGACCTTGCGCCGGCGATCAGTGAGACCCTTCTCTGCTACCGGCGGATGGGGGTCGAGAGTTTCAATGCCGCGATCTTCATGCCGCCCATCGGCCAGGACGGCACCTGCTATGCGCGGATCGTCGACCGGGGCGATCTGTCCTCCGTGACATCCGATATCGGGGGAATGGAGCTCTATGCGGGCACCGCCGTGATCGCGGCCGATCCGTTCCGATTGATAGAGCAGCTTGGGGGAGGGTGAAAGGCTGTCCCGTGGCTCTCCCGGCATCTGAACCTTCAGGACAGTTCCCCCGATTCCGACCATCCCGGCATTGGCGGAAAATCGACAGTACGTCTGCCGCTTCCCGGGATCGTCTCGCGGACGGGAACCTCCTGCCAATGAGAGCCTGAAGAGACCCAAAGCCTCCAGGATGTCACTCCTTCCCAAGGGTATCCGGACGGCCAAAGCATTCCGGAATACCGCCTGATCGCCGGAAGCTGATCAGGAGACCAGGCAGGTCTCCTCCAGCACCTTCCGGTACGTATCGAGCATCCTTTCGGCAATGGCGCTCCACCGGAAGTTATGCTCCACTTTCGTCCTCCCCCTTCTGCCTATCGAGGTGATCCGCTCCGGACATCCTGCTACCTGAGCAAACCCTCCCGCAATGCCGGCGGGATCCGGATGAACTTTGATGCCGTCCATCCCGTGATCGATATTCTCGGAGAGTCCGCCGACATCGGAGGCAATGACGCACCGCCCTGCACTCCATGCCTCCAGAAGCACCAGCCCGAACGGCTCATTCCTGCTCGGGATCACGACGAGGTCGCTTGCATTGAGCAGAGGGACATATGCAGTGTCCGATAGGAAGCCGAGGAACGACACGGGGAGCGAACGGGCTCGTGACTCGAGATCCGGCCTCATGTTGCCGTCCCCGATAAACACCAGATGACCTCCTTCGCAGTGATCCATGATTCCCGGCACTGCATCGAGGAGGAGATCGGGCCCCTTCTGGTACGTGAGCCTCCCGACAAAGAGTATGAGGGGATCTGCATTGTTAAGCCCATAAGCGGTCCTGACTGCAGAAGGCTCGACGGACGCCGTGAACTCGGACGGCACCACACCGTTGGGAACAACATCAATCTTCCAGTCAGGAATGGCATAGAGGCGCATGGCCTCATCCCGGAGAGCAGATGAGACGGCGGTGATCCGTTTTGCGATGAAACTTCCATACCATTCCTTTCCGGAGATCTTCTGAAATTCCCACCACTCGCCGATATGGTTTCCGCTGCGCCCGAACTCGGTGGAGTGGAAGGAAAAGACAGTCGGCCTGTGCCGGAGGCGATGAAGCGCATCAACTACGTGCCAGTCATGAAAATGCAGCAGATCAAAGGATGGGGCATCGTGCTGCCGGAACTGATCGACCATGATCCTGCTCATATCCGAGCAGTACGCAATGATATGCTCCCCCTTGGGCTGGCAATAATGGTACTGCACGGAATTTATTTCGGCATCGGTTCCGCTACCTCTCGTAAAGAAATGAACTTCATGACGTTTCGCGAGTGTCTCTGCAAGGTGCGTTGCAGCATTGGCAAGTCCGCCGACCCGCTCCGCATAGAGCGACTCCCAGCAGAAGAAGGCTATCTTAAGACTTTCCATGAATATCTCCCCAACCGCTTATGCACTGACGAACTCTTTCTTCCGCTCACATACCGACGAAGGACGAAAGAGCCGATATCCGGCAACGGTAACGGTGTCCGACTTCGCCGAAGAATCTGATCCCGATAATCCGCCCTCAAATCTCGCTGTATATCGCAATATCGTGCGAAATTGTCGGTTATTCGTTCATCCGGCAGACAGTCGTGTGCCTTTTATATACAATCATGAGAGATATAGTTTTCTCGCAGCAGATGGCGACCCCCTATCCGGGCCGGCCTGCCGCTATCTGCCCGGATCAGGGGATATGAGAGCATGAGGCGGATGGTAGAGGGGTTTTAAGGCTCAAAGATTCCCTGCAGCCGCTGGATCAAGTTTCTTCCATGCGACCCCATCCAGTAGAGTTTCTCGCACCGGGGACACCAGTAGAACTCCAGATTCCGATCCTGCCGCGGTGCGTACGTGGTCTGGCTGATCTCCTCGGGTGTGGCGGGACGAAGCCGGCAGTTGCAGAGCGAACAGCGGTTCATCCTGATCCTGGGCAGGATGCACCCCAATACGACGAGCATCCGCACCTGCTCGACAACATCGGCGGATCTGATATAGATCGCCCGTTCACCGCCCCTGCGGGCGAGTTCTCTGTCCCGTGTCAGCAGGATGCGGTTGTCGCGGCCAGCCATCTCGAGAAGGAGCGTGTCTTCACGGTTGTTGCCGTGGGGCAGGCTGTTTGCACTCACCGTATCGTACCCCATGAAACGGAGATAACGGGTGAGGGTCCCGAGCATCCTGTCGGTCAGGAAGCGGTAGCCATCGCAGTCAGCGTCTGGTGATGTGGGAGACATATGGAATATATTCCCCGCAGCTCGTGCACGCATGGTCGTCGAGGGCTCGGAATCTGCTGCCAAAGCCGGTCCGTTCGATCAGGAGCGTCCCGCAGACCGGGCAGTAGGTGCTCTCATACCGGTGACCAAAGACGTTCCCGAGGTATGGGAAGCGTACACCGAGTTTTCTGGCATGTTCGTAGATCTTCTCAAGCGCTTCCACCCGGGTTGCACCGCGGTCACGCATCTCATAGTCGGGATGGAACCGGGTGAAATGCATCGGGATATCTGGGCCGAGGTGCTCAAGCACCCAGCGGATGAGGGCATCCATCTCCTCAATCGAGTCGTTCAGTCCGGGAATGACCAGGGTGACCGTCTCTACATGCATGCCGAGCTCTTTTGCAACCACGGTGGCGTCAAGAACCGGTTGAAGGCGGGCACCGCATACTTTCTTATAGAACTCATCGGAGAACGCCTTGATATCAACCCGGAACGCGTCCAGCATCGCGGACGCTTCCCGCAGCCCCTCCTCGGTGATGTATCCGTTGGTCACATAAACCGTGCCGAGCGCCTCCGAGCCGGCGGGCGGGCCCCGGTTGAGATCGACATCGCCGGGTTCCGTGGTGCCGGGACTCTCTCTCTTGGCAAGCGTGCCCATATCCAGCGCATACTCATGCCAGATGGTCGGCTCATTATACGTCCACGAGATACTCCTGCAACCTGCCGCCAGTGCCCTTCGCACGCCTTCTTCCGGACTCAGATCGCGAAGCCTGATCTGCTCGAGCGTCGGCTGCGATATATGCCAGTTCTGGCAGTGGCTGCAGTGAAAGTTGCATCCGATGCTTCCTATGGAATAGGAGAGCGTGCCGGGAAGAAAATGATACAGGGGCTTTTTTTCGATAGGATCGACCGCTTCGGAGCTGATCTTTGCGTACGTTGCGGCATAGAGTGTTCCGTTTCGGTTTATCCGTACACCGCAGATGCCCTGCTTTCCTTCACGGATGGTGCACCGGTGAGGGCAGAGCGAGCAGCGCACCGTGTTGTCTTCAACCCTCTGGTAGAGCCGCGCTTCATGCCTTGCCTCCTGCATATAATCACCTATAGGTCCTAGTGCGAAATCACCTATATAATGTCTGGCTAGGCATGAAAAGACCCTTTCAGGATCTCTTCCGTTCCTCCTCTTCGGTATCATACTCCACGATGAAAGACCCGCGATACCCGCAGGTTTTGCACCGGTAGATGAAACCCGCATACCCGCCGACCACGGCGTAGACCTCGGTGCTGTTGCAGACCGGACAGTGCAGCATCTTCAACAGGTATATGAGGGATACAGGAAAAAATAGTAGGTTGAGATGAAAACCATAGTGATATCGCTTGGCGGCTCGGTTCTCGTTCCCTCGCTCGAATCAAATAATGTCTCGAAATATGCATCTGTTTTAAAAACTATCGCAGAAAAGTGCCGGATTTTTGTGGTCGTCGGCGGTGGTGGCGAGGCACGCCGGTATATCGGTGCGGCAAGGCAGCTGGGCATCAATGAGGCGGCATCCGACGAACTCGGGATACTGGTCACCCGGATGAATGCGCGGCTCCTCGTCGGGGCACTCGGTACGGCCGCCTATCCCCGTGTTGCAGAGAACTATACGGAGGCGAAGGAATTTGCGGAAGCCGGCAAGATCGTCGTGATGGGCGGCGTGACCCCTGCCCAGACGACCGATGCGGTCTCGGCGGTCCTTGCAGAGAGCGTATGCGCCGATCTGCTGATCAACGCCACGTCGGTGAACGGCATCTACAGCGTGGATCCGAGGAAGGATACCGATGCCGTCCGCTACGAGCGTCTCACTCCGCTCCAGCTGCTTGAGATCATCTCCGGCTGCAGGCTCAACGCGGGCTCAAACATTGTCTTCGATATCGTTGCGGGAAAGGTTTTGGAGCGGTGCAGAATTCCGCTGCTCGTGCTGGACGGGCGTGATCCGGAAAATCTTTACAGAGCCGTCATTTTCGGGGATTTTATCGGGACAGTCGTGAGCGATGAGGGTATCTTCCCGTTACCGGTCTGATCTGCCCGTTATCTCATCGGCAACTATTTTTGCCTGGAGAGCGCATAATTAATGATTCACGGGGCAGTAGGGTAGCCTGGTCCATCCTAGAGCGTTTGGGACGCTTTGACGGCAGTTCGAATCTGCCCTGCCCCATTTCCTATGGACAGGGATGAGGCATGCACGATCTATCGCCTTCTTGTTCTGCAGTATCCGAGGAAATCCGGCGACGAGAATTTTATTCTCTTTGAAAACCCGTTTCAGGTACTTGTCCTCACGATACTCTCCGCCCAGACGACCGACCGGACGGTCAACCAGATTCGAACGTCTCTTTTTTTAAAGTATCCCGCGGAAAAAGACCTCGCCCGCGCCCGCCCGGAGGATGTGGAGGCGCTCATCCGGAGCTCGGGGTTCTTCCGGACCAAGGCGCGCAATATCATTGCAGCCGCGCAGAAGATCGTTGCCGATTTCGGGGGCGAGGTTCCGAAAACTATGGAGGAACTGCTCATGCTCCCGGGAGTGGGGCGAAAGACGGCAAATATCGTTCTGCACCACGCATTCGGCATCAATGCCGGGATTGCCGTGGATACCCATGTTGCGAGGGTTTCCCGCCGGATCGGGCTCTCGGATGCCACGACGCCGGGAAAGATAGAGCAGGATCTGACAGCGATCTTTTCGGCCTCTGTCTGGGGCGATATCAATTACCTGATGATACGCCACGGGCGGGAGGTATGTACGGCGAGAAGACCCCGGTGTGACGTTTGCGTCATCAGGCAGCTCTGCAGATACTACCTCGAGAGGCAGGAAGGGAGAGCGGAGCAGGATCGCTAGAGAAAGATCGCCCGGTATCCGATATACACGATTCCCGCCACAATTGCCGATGCCGGGATGGTCATGATCCATGCCGCAACGATCTCCCGCACGATGCCCCACTTCACAGCGGAGTACCCCCGCGTCGCGCCGATGCCCATGATGGCGCCGCTCGTTGCATGCGTCGTCGATACCGGAACACCGAACGCCGTCATGAGGGAGAGGACGCTTCCGGCAGCCGTTGATGCGCAGAATCCCTGGTACGGGCGGATCTTGGTGATCTTGTTTGCCATCCTGTCGATAACGCGCCACCCTCCAAGGAGCGTCCCCAGGGATATCGCTCCGGCCGATGCGATAATGACCCAGAGCGGCACCACAAACTCCGAGATCAGGCCTCCGGCAAGGAGGAACGCCGTGATCATACCCATAGCGTTCTGGGCGTCGTTGCTGCCGTGTCCGATGGACTGCAGGGAACCTGAGAATATCTGGAGATGCCTGAAGATGCCGTTCAGCCGCCTCGGCGGAAACCGGGCTACAGTGCGGACGACGATTATGCCGAAAGCAAATGCGCTGATGAGCCCGAGCATGGGGGAGACCACGATAAAGACGACGACTGCCAGCAGGCCGCTTATCGGGAGTGTGCCGGTCGCAATAAGCAGCGGTACGGTCAGTGTAAATCCGACGAGCGCGCCAAGCCAGAGGTAATTGGCCCAGTTCTCACCCTTGAAGGAAGCAATAGCGGCTAGCGCCAGGGCGCCGAGGGCTGCACCGAAAAGACAGTATATCGCCAGTAGTTCCACCACGACGATATCTGGCCAGAGAATCCCCCCGATACCTGCCGCCGCTATGCCGGAGCCGAGCAGCCCTCCAATCAATGCATGGCTGCTTGAAACCGGTATGCCGAAATACGACGTGACAAGGATCCAGAGGACCGATCCGATCATGCCCGCAAAAATGATGTGAGGGGTTAACAGGGCGGGATCAACGATTCCGCGCCCGATCGTCTTCGCTATAGCGGTCGTAAAGAGGAGCGGCCCGAGCAGGTTGAAGACAGCGGCAAGCCCTACTGCCTGCAGCGGCGTTAAGGCCTTGGTAGCAATGATGGTGGCGATGGAGTTGGCGGCATCGTTTAAGCCGTTTGCAAAATTGAATAGCAGTGCGATGAGAATGCCGAGGATGATGATGATCTCCATGTCATTCACGAGTGACGGATGGCGATATCGCTCAGCACGTTTGCAGCATCTTCACACTTATCGGTGGCAATCTCGAGGTTCTGGTAGATGTCTTTGAGTTTGATGATGCGTATCGCATCTTCGGTCTTGAAGAGATCCATGATTGCGTGACCCAGTACCGTGTCGGCGACGTTTTCCAGTCTGTTGACCTCGATGCAGCGTCTTTCGATATCTGATGGATTCCTGATCGTCCGGATGCCTTTCACCGCTCCCTCGAGCTCTTCCGTGCTCACCTGAATAAGTTTTGCCAGTTCGATCATGGGGGCATCCGTTTCTGTAATGCCGTAAGCGTACATCTGCTGCGTTGTTCCGTCGATGTAATCGAGAATGTCGTCGAGCGCTGATGCGAGCCGCGAGATCTCTTCGGGCTCAAGGGGCGTGATGAACGTCATGTTCAGCTGCTCGTAGATCTCATGAGTTATCCCATCCCCGATATGCTCGAGCTCCTTCATCTGGCGGCATCTGTTCTGGACGTCGGTAAAATCCTCCACGAATACGACAAGAAAATCTGCGGCAGCTTTCACTGTTTCTGCCATCCTATCGAAGAGATCGAAGAAGATTCTGTCCTGAGGGATAACCCACTCTTTTATTCCCAAAGTTATCACTATCGCTCGTTGTTCTCTATCTGAGTCGTGGGGGATAGTTAAAAAAGGGATCGATCCTGGCATTTGGCGGGTGATTAGAAAGACAGGATAATGTGAATAATGTGGCAGAGAGAAGAGCAGGGGCAGGCAGTCGGTCTTCCCGGCAATGATGGGATGATGTGCCGGTCTGTTGCGATGCCTGCAGCGTACGGCTCAAGCAAGGTTGTGCACCAGGAAAACACCTCGACACTGCCGGTTGTTTACTGCTTTCAAACTGTCCCGCCTGCAGATATCATGGATCTCCCGGGCATATGCCTGAGACCATCACGGAACACGCCTCCCGGGCTCGATTTTCAACGCAATTTTCACATGAACTCTCATGCAACGGGGATCGGTGCAAGCGCAGCCATGAAAATCTTTGAGTTCTGTGCCGACACCCCGGGTCCGGTTTCTCTCCTCTGGTTCTCCCGGGACAGTGGACCGAGAGGGCAATCGCCAGGGGGAGGGGGAGACCCCCTCCCCCTGTGAGGATAGGCAGTGGGAAGCCGTGTACGGGACTGAGCTGAGTTAAGCGCCAAAAACCTTCTATTTCAGAAACCGAACCGATTTTCATGTGAAACCGCCTATGAGGCCATTTTACGGCCACAGGCGCAACTGACGAAAATACTTGACGCTGCACAGATACTCCGGATCCGGTTCTCTCCGGCTATCCCGGTACGGTGAACCGCAGGAAGCATCTCCAAATGGGTGGGGACCGGGGAGGGGATCTCCCCATCCCCGAAG
>LNQE01000027.1_pt1 | contig 15209 bp, 9 predicted proteins | sample 603111 | NCBI WGS metagenome assembly LNQE01 (sample SAMN04260313, study PRJNA301899) | hydrocarbon metagenome | isolation source: hydrocarbon-contaminated ditch | place: Germany: Bremen | collected 1998
GCGGGGGGCGGTCAGCTGCCGGGGCTGCTGGGAATGTTCCCGGTCGCCCATGCCGTGCCGCGCGGCCTTCGATCCGGCCCGGGTGGCCTATGCGGCCTGGCGTATGGCCCGTGGAGAAGGGGAACGCCTGGCCGGGGCTGGGCTTTGGGGGATGGATCTTTTCCGGGTGGGCCGGGACGACCGGGGCCTGTACCGGCTTGAGTCCGTCTCCGGACGGCCGCCCCTGGCCGAGGAGGCCCTGGGGAGATTCTGGTCCGAGATGTTCGGATGCCTTTTCGGTCTCGGCGACGGTTCCCGGCCGCGGGCGGCGTGGCAGGAACTGACCGTCGCCCTGCCCAGGCTGGCCGGGGCGTTTTGCCGCACCTTGCCGCGGCTTGGCGTTTTTATGCGGGAGGGGATATCCGGGAAGGAGGATTTTTCCGACGAGTCGTTTTGGACCGGATTTCCGCCGTATCTGCGCCCCTTGACCGGATTTTTGCATATCTCTCTGCAAAATGGCGATTTTTCCCGCGAGGTGTGGAAGCAATGCCTGGAGCAGGTGTCCCGGGTGGCGGAGGTGACGACCGCCCCATGAGAGGCGGGGCTGCGGGGAAAAATATGCCCCGACGGACAAAGACACCCGAAATGGCCTGGAATTCCAGGCCCTTTTTTTTTGGAACGGCTCTTGAATTTTCCTGGCTCCAGGAGACCGACCATGCAGATTTTGCCCTCTCAAAACGCAACGCGAGCCAAGGCGGGACTTGCGACCCTCGGCGGGCTTGACCCCCAGGCCTATCGCAAGCAGGCCAATGCCTTCAGCTCCTATTTCGACGCCTGCATGCGCGAAGCCGCCGATTCTTCAGGACAAAACAACCTGACCACCACCGGCCGCACGAGCAAGTCGTCCGCCGATGCGGCCAACAAGGCCACCTTGGCCACGGCCGGGCTTCTCTCAGCCGGAACCGGAAACGTGGTCTCCGATCCCAACAACGTGCGCATGACCAAGGAAGATTTTGCCCAGCTCAAGGCCAGCCTGTCCAAGAGCGGGATCAGCGACAAGGACATTGAGGAGCTTGAGACCAAAATCGGCAGTTCCCAGGGCCTGACCTGGGGTGCGTTCATGACCTTTCTGCAGGACAAGATCGCCGGCAACCAGCCGCTTGGCAGGTTGGGCACGGAAGGCAAGCGCGAGCTGCAAAGTTTTCTGGGCAAGCTCGGGTTCACCCCGGGTGAAACGTCCCAGGTGCTGACGGACCTGGAACAGGGGCAGGCCGCCAAGGCCTGGAGTTCCATCTCCTCCAAGATTTCATCCCTGTCCGCCGAGGCCACGCTGACCGTCACCGCCTCGGAAGCCCAGGCCTTGGCCCAGGCTTTGGGGTTGTCCGCAACAGCCCAGAACCGGTTGTCGGAACTCTTTTCCCGTTTTGAAGAACGCGAGCTGGGTGGCCGGGACATCCGGGCCGCCCTGCTGGCCGTGGCCGCCGAGGTCAAGAACCAGGACGCGGCCGAGGGCAAGGCCCTGACCCAGGTGAAGGAATTGGCCTCCCAGGTGTTCGTGGCGGCCCAGAAGCGGGAATTCGGCCAGACCCTTTCCGACTCCCGGGAGGACCATGTGGCCAGGAAGGCCATGCTGGCCAGGGAAATGGCCTCTCGCGGGGCGGATGAAGACGGCGGGAATACGTCGTCCGGCACGAAAAGCGTGGCCGATGTGGACTTTGCCTTTACGCAAGAGTCCCAAGCGCGGGGTAAGGCCGGGAAGGGGCAGGTGAAGGTTGGCAGCGTGGCCGATGTGGACGTTGCCCTCACGCAGGAACCCGAGTCGTCGGGCAAGGCCGTGAAGGGTCAGATGCAGGCCGCTACTGGAGAACAGGAGCTTGGCCACAAGCGCGTGACCCTGGCGGAGACCGGCCAGGGGAACGATCTTCAGAGTCGATCCGGGACATCCGACGGACGAAAGGATTTTTTCGGGAACGGGAGCTCTGGCGGGCAAAGGGACGGCTCGATGGATGACCGCGGTGCGAAGGAACACGCCGCATCGAACCGGGAACAGACGGGACTCGGCGAATCGGCGGGTCGCAAAAGCGGCGGGTCATCCACCACGGATGCGGACTGGGCGGGATTTTGGAGCAAGATTGGCCTGGACGCCGGTGCGGCAAAGTCCTCCGGGACGGATGCGGTGTTGAAGGAGGCCCTGGCGGGCGTTTCCTTCTCCCAGGTTTCCTCCCATGTTTCCGCCCAGGTCTCCTCCCAGCGACTGGCCCAGGCGGAGAATTCCCAGGGCATGAATCCGTCGCTTTCCTCCGACGTCCTGCGACAGGTCGAGAGCGGGATGCTCAGAAATCTGGGACAGGGAGCCAACCGCCTCACCTTGAACCTAACGCCGGATGAACTGGGCTCGGTCACCGTGATGCTGACGGTCAAGGACAAGGACGTCCAGGCGGTCATCCGGGCCGAAACCCCGGAAGCGGCCAAGATTCTTTCCGAGAACATGGTCCGGGTCCGCGAGAGCCTGGAACAGCAGGGGCTCAAGGTCAGCAAGCTCGACGTGCAGACCTCCCTGGCCCAGCAGCAGGACCAGTCCGCTTGGCAAGGCGCCAGCCAGCACAACGAGGCCAGGCGGCAGCAGGAAGAATTGGACAGGCGGCGCACGGCGTTGAGGATTCTGGGGATGGGAACCGGCGAATCGGTTGATGCGGCGATGGATGCGGCATCCCCCACCATGGCGTCACGCAGCGAAGGCGTGGATGTTTTCGCGTAACATCCTGGAGGTTGGTCATGTCTACGATTTCGAGCCTGCTTGATTCTTCATATTATACGGACTCGACAGGCACCGGCAACTCGGCATCGAAATCCGAACTGGGGAAGGAAGCCTTTTTGCAGCTCCTCCTGACCCAGCTCACCTACCAGGATCCCCTCGATCCCATGGACGACCAGGATTTCGTGGCCCAGCTGGCGCAGTTTTCGAGCCTGGAACAGCTCACCAACATCAGCACGGGCATCACCTCTCTCAACGCAAGCGTCCTCGAAAACCAGATGTTCTCGGCGATCCAGTTCATCGGCAAGACCATCCGGGCCTCGGGCGAGTCGATCCAGCTCGATGACGGCAAGGCCAGCACCATCCACTACAAGGTTGCCACGGACGCCGAGACGGTCCTGGCCAACATACTCAATGAGGATGGCACGGTGGTGCGCACGGTGGACCTGGGCGGCAAGAACGCCGGCGAATACGAATTCGTCTGGGACGGCAAGGACACCAACGGCAACACCCTGGACGACGGCGTCTACACCGTGACCATCATGACCCAGGATGCCGACGGCAACGCCGGTGTGGCCAGCACGGAGATCGAAGGCAAGGTCACGGGCGTGGAAAGTGCCAATGGCGCGTATTACCTGAGGGTCGGCGACGTCCTGGTGGCCTTCAACAACATCACTGAAATCGTGGATACGAAGACTGTTCAGACTGAAGAAACCAGCTGACGAGAGCAAATCGGATATTCTTCCTGAGACGAAGAGAGGAGGTATACAATGGGACTGAGTTCTTCCATGTGGGCCGGGGTGACGGGACTGCTCACGCACGGGCAGCGGATGGGCCTGATCAGCAACAACTTGGCGAACGTGAACACCGTGGGCTACAAGGGATCCAACATGTATTTTGCGGATCTCATCAGCCAGAACATCGGAACGTCGGCCGGCATCGCCCAGATCGGCACCGGCGTGACCATCGGGGCCGTCTACGCCGACCTGAGCCAGGGGGGGTTCGAGACCACCACCGATACCCTGGACATGGCCATCGGCGGGAACGGCTATTTCATGGTCAGGGAAAGGACGTCCATCGGTGAAAACGGCCAGGCCTTAAGCAGCGGGAACCTGACCTCATACTACACGCGGGCCGGCAATTTCCGTTTCGACAACGACGGCTATCTTGTCGATCCCAACGGCTATGTGGTGCAGGGCTGGGAAGTGGACCGCGCCAAGGTCCGCAGCAACAAGTCCTCGGGCATCACCACCACCCAGGTGCCCATCAAGGGGTCCATCAAGGACATCCGGCTCGACCAATTCCAGATTCCGGCCCAGGCCACCCAGAACATGACCGTCATCACCCAGCTCGATTCGTCCGAGACGGACCATGCCACCAGCGCCACGGATCCCTTCTTCTCCATGGCCACCCTGTGGGATGGGCAAAACGTGCTTACCGGCGAGGATCCCCTGCCGGATACGGCCTTCGCCTACCAGACCACCATGAAGGTCTACGACCAGAACGGCACGGCCCACAACGTTACCATCTATTACGACAAGGTCACGGTGAGCAATTCCGGCGGCAAGTCCTACTGGGAATACATCGTTACCTGCGATCCCCTGGAAGACGGCCGGACCCTTCCCGACAGCAACGGCGGTCTCTCGGTCAGCACCACGCCCACGGCCGGCCTGCTCATGATGGGCACCCTGACCTTCGACGCCTCGGGAAACATGGAGAATATCAGCGCCTATACCCTCAAGGCCGATGCCACGGCCTCCGGGGGCTCGATCAACCTCAACCAGTGGACCCCGGCGGAAATCAGCGCCAGCGGTTATCCCGTCTTCACGGCCAACTTCAGGTCCGTGTCCGGCGGCAGCGCCACCAACTCGGCCAACGCCATCAACATCGCCCTGAATATGGGTATCCGCAATACCAACGGTTTCGTGGGCGGGGCCGCCACCGCCGCCGATGTGGGGGTTGGTACCAGCGGCGCCTCCAGGCTGACCCGGTTCGATTCGGCAACTACCAAGTTCAACACCAACCAGACCACCAACAACAGCACGTCCTCGACCACCCTGTTCAACTCCCAGGATGGCTACACCGCCGGTATGCTGACCGGGCTGTCCGTGGATAAGAACGGCGTGCTGACCGGCACCTTCTCCAACGGCCAGACCATGGAGCTCTATGCCATCGCCCTGGCGGACTTCACCAACGCCTACGGCCTGAGCAGGGCGGGCGGCAATCTGTTCACCGAAACCCAAGCCTCGGGACAGCCCACCACCGGCCGGGCCAACACGGGCCGCTTGGGCACGATCTCCGGCAACACCCTGGAGACCTCGAACGTGGACCTGGCCTCGGAAATGGTGGACATGATCCTCACCCAGCGCGGCTTCCAGGCCAACAGCAAGACCATCACCACCGTGGACACCATGCTGGCGGAAGTCATCCAGCTCAAGCGGTAACCGGCAAACCTCCCTCTCGTCGAAAGGCCCGTCCCCGCCCCGGGGGCGGGCTTTTTCGCGCCATGCGGCCGCCCTGGTCCCGTCCGGCCGTGGCCCGGCGTATGGCGCGCCGAGACCGGCCTTTTCAAACAGGGCCAAATGCGGCAGGGATGAGCGGACATGAATGCGACCACACGTGACATCCTCCGCACCGCGAGGTCCGCCACCCGGGATTTCTTCCGCCACCAGGGCCTGACCCAGGCGGCGGCCCTGGCCTTTTATGCCCTGATCTCGTTCATCCCCATGGGATTTTTGCTCATTTCCCTGCACGGCATGCTGGTTGGCGACACCTGGGAGGCCCAGCTCCTGGTGAAACGGCACCTGGGCGAGGTGGCGCCGTGGGCGGACGAGTTGCTGGTGGGGCGCATGCGGCGGCTGGTGTGGGCCGCGCCGCATCTGCGCTGGCCGAGCCTGGTCTTTATCGCCTGGACGTCGTGCCTGTTTTTTTCGGCGCTTCGGGCCTCGTTGCGGCATCCTTGGAAGGGCGGCGAGGAACGGGTTTCGCTGCCGCGGCGGGTGGCGGCCTGGTGCGGCGGGCCGGTGGTCAGCGGGCTTTTGACGGCGGTGCTCACGGGGCTTTTAGTCCTGGCCCATACCTCGGAGGGCCTCTTTCCCAGCGGGCGGCTGTGGGGCGAGGCCTTGAAAGTGGTGTGGTCCCTGGGCTGCCTGGCCACGCTCTTTTTTTGCATCTACGCCCTGGGGCTGCCGCATATCCGGCCGCTTCGCGCCGCAGGGCCGCTGTGCCTGGGGCTGGCCGCGGCGGCCTATGCGGTGACGGCGGTCTTCACCTGGTTCGTGACGGCCATGCCGCGCTACAACATGGTGTATGGATCGCTGGCCGGGGCGGTGCTGTTCGTGCTGTGGCTGCACTACAGCACGGCGGTCATCCTCTGGGGCGGGCATTTCCTGCGTATCTGGCGGCAGGGGCATGCCCCGAAGAAATACGGGCGGTGGTTCCGGCTGCGGCGGCCGCGGCAGGATTGAACGTTCGCTGGCGAAGCCGCGTTTGGGACGCGCCATGCGGATGACGGCCTGACAACGGCTCGTCAATTTCGCCACCGGCTGCACACCAGTCTCCTGGAAGGGATCAACAACAAGATCAAGGTGATCAAACGTATGGCCTACGGCTTCCGGGGCGACGCATACTTCTTCCTCAAAATCAGGGCCGCTTTTCCCGGAATTTCGCGATGAACCAAAAAATACGGCCAACAAGTGCATCCGGCTGGGTGGGAATCACGTTGCCTTTCATCGGGTTCCGGCGGGATTGGAACATCCTGCGCCCCCACAGCACGTTTCCGGCATAAGCTTGGAGGAATACCGAAGAACCGCGATGGCATGGTGTGCATCAATCCTGATTGTTGACCATCTGCTGCCCGGCCTGGGGCACTCCGAGCATCAACGTCCCGCCGATCACCAGAAAGACCAGGACGCAGCTCATGCCGATGCGCTGGCTGTCGAACAACGCTGTCAACCAGGCCACGGCCAGGGGTCCCATGAAGGACGTGATCTTGCCGGACAAGGCAAACAGCCCGAAGAACTGCGTACGCAACCCCTCCGGTGCGCTGCGGGCCAGCCAGGTGCGGCTGGCCGCCTGCACCGGACCAAAAAAAACGCTCATCAGCAGGCCGAACACCCAGAACCACTGTTTGTCGTGCACCAGCAGGATGGCCGCGCCGGGAAGCACCAGCCCCAGCAGGGAAAACAGGATGGTCTTGCGCGGGCCGATGGCGTCATCCACCCAGGCGAAGCAGAAGGCCCCCAGGCCGGCACTCACGTTCATGGCGATGCCAAAGATCAGCACCTCGGCCGTGGTCATGCCGAAGGAACCGGCGGCGTAGATGCCACCAAAGACGAAGATGGTGGACAAGGCCTCGTTGTAGATGGTCCGCGCTACCAGGAACTTGAGGATGTGACGGTGCAGCCGGGCATGGCGCAGGGAATCCGCCAACTGGCGAACGCCCTCCCGGGCTGCCTGGACAGGCCCCAGCCGGGCCGCGCCTGTAGCCGGCGCATCCGGCGTGAGCAGGAACAGGGGGATGGCGAAGACAAGATACCAGCCCGCCGCCAGGAGGTTGGTGGCTCGGATGTGCTGGGCGTCCCCGTGTGGCAGGGGGATGAGGGGATTATCGCCGATGAATAGAAACAGTCCCGCCATCAGACAGAGGATGCCGCCGAAATATCCCATGGCCCAGCCCCAGCCGGACCACCGCCCCTGCCGCTCGGGCGGCGCCAGTTCCGGCAGCATGGCGTTGTAGAAAATCTGGGAATACTCCGAGGCGATGGTTCCCACGCCCACCAGCAGCAGGGCCAGCCAGACGTATTCCGGCGAAGGCGCCACGTACCACAACAGGCCCGTACACAGGATGCACAACAGGGTGAAGGCTCCCAGCCAGGGTTTGCGACGCCCGGTGCGGTCGGCCATGGCCCCCAGCAGCGGCCCACCCAAGGCGATAAGTATGCCGGAAATCCCCACCATGTTCCCCCATAGCGTGGTGCCCAGGGTGGGGTTGACCGCCACGGCGTTGGTGAAATACGCTGCAAAGATGAAGGACTGGATGGGGGTGACGAAGGCCTGATTGGCCAGATCGTACAACGCCCAGGCCCGCAACTGCCAGGCTGTGGTCGACCGGGGTCGCCCATTCATGCCCGGCCTCCGAATTCCTCCCGCAAGGCCTGCTGCATCACCGCCACTCGCTGACGAATGGCCTGCATCATCCGCAGAGCCGTCGGCATCTGGCCTGCAACGTCCCGCATGTCGTCCAACAACACCCGAGGCGGCACGGGCTCGCCAAACTGCACCACCACCTTGGCGCGGCGGAGGGTGAACCGCCCCGGCGGCAAGGCTTTCCAGGTGCCATGGATGCACACCGGCACCACTGTGGCCGGATAGCGTTCCAGCAGCAGCCCCAGCCCGGGGCGGAACTCCCGCAATTCCCCGCTGGTGGAACGCACCCCCTCCGGAAACCAAAGCAGGCTTCGACCACGTTTGAGCACAGCCGCTCCCAGGGCCAGAGAGGCCGCCACGCCCTTGTCCGGATCAATGGGCACCGTCTGCGCCAAGCGGCTGAAGAAGCGGTTGACGGGATTATGAAACGCCGCCCCGGTCCAGCCGGCCACCTGTACGCGGCGTAGCACGTCGAAGGGCACGGCCGGCAGCACCACAAAGGGATCCAGATAACTCACATGGTTGGGAACCAGCACGAACTGCCGCACGTCCCTGAGCCGTTCTCCCCCCCGCACTTCCATGGAAAAGAGCAATTTTGCCAGCATTCTGATGAACAGCCACACACACCAGGACACGCCACGCATCCAGGGAGCCAGGGGGGTGATCCAATACCGCTGCTCGGGAGTGAGGGCGGCTTCCGGATGTTCGATGATGGCCTGCACATCCGCCCTGATCCTGGGGGCGGGGGCGTTTTCGCCTGGTGATGCCGAAGCCCCCACCACCTCCCGCAACAAATCCCGCACCAAGACGATGCGCGCCGCTGCTTCCTCGGAAATCTCCATCCCTGCGGCATCCTTGAGGGCCAAGCCGATGACCAGCCACTCCAGGGAATCCACGCCCAGGTCCAGATGCATCCGCGTGTCCGGAGAAAGCCGGGCGTCGGCATAACGCTCCTGCAGCCAATTCCAGACGGCCCTGGCCGCCTCGTGGTCCAGTAGGGCGCGGTCCTCCTCGTTCCAGCGCTCCTCGGGGAGAGGACCGGAATAGGCGTCCGCCACACTCATGCCGGCCTTGGCCCGCTCGAACTGCTCCGCGAGCACATGCCGCCGTAGCTTGCCCAGGCGTGTACGCGAAAGAGGCATGGGGCTCACGGCCACGTCCACCGGACGCTGGTAGCTGGGCAGCAGATGGGCCACCTGGGTCACGGCCCCGTGCACCACTTCGTCGACATTGGACCGCTGGCTGCGCGTCTCCACCGGGTCCGGAACGATGAGCGCCGCCAGGGCGCCCTTCCAGGCCAACACCGCCGCCTCGGCAATGACCGGGTGCGTCTCCAGGGCCAGTTCCACCTTTTCCGGATCGACGTTTTCGCCGCCCTGGGTGATGATCATCACCGAGGCGCGGCCAAAAAGGGTCAGTCGTCCGTCAGGATCCAGGCGGCCCAGATCCCCGGTGCGGAACCAGCCATCCTCGGTGAAGGCTTCCGCAGTTTTTGCGGGCAGGTTGCGATACCCGCCAAAGACGCCGGCCCCACGGACCTGCACTTCGCCCACGCCCTCGGGCAGGGTCTCCAGCCCGGGTGCCTGGGCGATACGGATGGAAACGCCGGGCAACGGCCGGCCCACAGTGCCGGGGCGGGCGTCTCCCGGCGCGTCCAGGGTCAGAATGGGCGAGGTTTCCGTCAATCCATATCCCACGGCCACCTGCCAGCCCAGGGCCTCCAGATCGCGCGCCACATCGGCATCCAGTGGCGCCCCCCCCGAGGCCAGCACACGCAACTTCGGTCCCACGGCCTCATGCAGGGAACGCAACAGTACCTTGCCCACACGCAAGCCGGTCTTGTCCTTGATCCAGGCGCTGGTTGCCATCATTTTTTCAAAGGCGATACGTGCGACAAATCCCTTGGACGCTGCCTTGCCGCGAATGCCTGCGAGCATGGCTGTGTACAGCCGCGGCACCCCGGCGATGAGGGTGACGCCGCCCTCCTTGACGGCTGCCAGGACGTGCGGCCCGGTGATGGACTGCGGCAACACCACAGTAAGCCCCAGCGAAAGCGACGTGAAGACACCAATGACAAGAGGATATACGTGATGCAGGGGCAGGGGCAGCAGCATGGTGTCCTCGGCATGGACTAGCTTCGCCTCCACCAGGGCATTCTGCTGAAAAATGATGTTGCCGTGGGTCAGGGGCACGCCCTTGGGTCGCCCCGTGGTGCCGGAGGTGTAAAACAGGGCGGCGGGCTCGTCGGCCGTTACACGGGGAAGCAAGCCTGTATCCCCGGCAAGGGGCAGCAGATTTCGCCAGGAGTGTGGTGCTGAGGCCGGAGCGTCCACCACAAGGCAGTGTTCAGGGTTCACGCCCGCGTTCTGCAAGGCGGCCATATGCCCAGCAGAGGTGAAGACGAAGCGCAGGCTGCTGTCTCCCACCACATGCGCCAGGTCTTCGTCGGCCAGTTGCGCATCCACGGGCAGCACCACCCCGCCGGCCGCCAGAATGCCCAAGGCTGCGGCAAAGGCCTCCGGGCAGGCGTGGATCATCAATCCCACGGCCTCGCCCCGGGACAGCCCGCGCGACAAAAGCCCCTGGGCCACGGCCTCGGCCTGGGCATGCAACTCACGATAGGTCAGGGCCTGCGGCCCGGCTTCGGCGAACAGGACCACCGCCGGCTTGTCCCCCCATCCAGGCATAACGGCGATGACATCTTGCAACGTGCTGAACATGCTGAATTTCCTTATTGGCTATCCCCTGAACTCAGCATAGGCCATTGGGCCTGGTCGCGAACTAGCCAGAAGCAGACGATGAAAAGCCTGGCCAGGAACCACACCTGACACCGCCGCCCCCGGCGAGGTAGCGATTAGGCTGCTTCCATATCCTTGTCCGCTTCAGATTCCTTGGAAGGTAAGAGGCCTTCACGGAAAACGGTGTACGGCGTCCGACCGTTCATGTTTCGGCCTTGGTGCGGACGCTCGTGGTTGTAATGACGGAAGTAGCCGTCAAGGTCCGTTTGCATTTCCTCCACCGATTCATACCACTTCTTCCTGCCTTGGATACGAAAAAGCTCATCCAAAAGCGTGCGGTGAAGCCTTTCGACAAATCCGTTGCTTTGTGGTCGGCGTACCTTTGTGGTCCGATGTTCGATGCCTTCGAGCTGTAAAAACAGTTCATAGGGATGCCGGTCTGGACGGCCGCAGAACTCACGCCCGTTATCCGAAAGGATCGTCTCGATCCTGGCCGAGTGCTCTTCGAAAAAGGGCAACACATCTTCGTTGAGCACATGCACCGCCGTCACCGGCAGCTTGCTGGTGTACAGCCGCCCAAAGGCATATCGGCTGTGGCAGTCGATGACCGACTGCAAGTAGACCCGGCCGACGCCTTTGAGGCAGCCGACCATGAACGTGTCCACGGCCACCAGGGAGCCGGTATGTTCCGCCTCGATGTGGCGGTCCCGAAACTCCGGGCTGAAGCGTTCCAGAAGCCGTACTTGCGCTTCGGAAAGCTCCAGGCTCTGTTCCCGTACCGTCCTTTCAAGCCGTAAAAGTCGTTCGTTGCGGGTGAGCAGATTGTGACGGCTCCATACTCCACGAACGCCGCCGGAGCTGACCTGGATTCCTGAAAGAGCCAGGTTCTTAGCGACGCGAAGCGGGCCGTGGGTCGGGTGGCTCAGGGAATAGGCCAGGATGGCGGTCTCCACCTGCTCCTCGACGCGGTTGGGACGCGGTCCTCTCGGCCCCGGGAGCCGGTCCAGAAGTCCCTCGGCCCCGAAAGTCTGGTAGTTCCAGCGTATCTCGTAAAACTGCTGTCGAGAATATCCCATGATTTTGCAGGGTTTGCTCACATTTCCCCTGTCGGCGGCCACGTCTAGCAGACTGAGCTTTCTTCGTGCTACCTTCTTTCCCGTGGTCATGGCGTCCTCCGTGTTTTTGGGTTCGTGAAGCTTCGCAACTCCTCGATACCCAAACCAGGGACGGCATGGCCACTTCCTTTTTTGTGGCCTACCTGTCAGGTGATAACCATCTCAGCACAGCACACGTTTGATAAAATCGTGAGAGGAGGCGATCCGCTTTCGCGGGGCCAAAGCGGGGCCAAATGCACAAAAACGAGAAAAGGGGTTAAGCCTCTTCAGCTTAACCCCTTGAAAGAACTGGTCGGGATGAGAGGATTTGAACCTCCGACCCCCTGAACCCCATTCAGAATCGATCCCCTTCCCGGACTTTCCCATTTTCTCCCAAACACCTTGACATTCCTATCTTTCCAGGTGAAAGAATTATCCCAGGTTTTCCCGTGAAATACCCCTCTTTCCCCTTTAAAGTGGGGACAGGATGGGGACAGAATGGGGACTTACTAGATTCTCTGAATGATGATCCTTGTGAAGATAAATCAGGTGGAGATGGGACGCTGTCCCCATCCTGTCCCCACTTGTCCTGTTTAAGAAAATTATTTCAGATTGTTAGGGTGTGCGCTGACGGAGGTTGGCACGTATGCAGTGGATACAGACAAATTTTCCTGGCGTGCGTTACCGGGAACATCCGACACGACGTCACGGCGTGAAGCCGGATCGGTATTTCGTAATCCGCTACCAGACTGACGGGAAGCGCCGCGAAGAGGGGCTTGGCTGGGGCTCCGAAGGATGGACAGCCCAAAAGGCCGCCGTTGTTCTGGCTGGACTCAAAAATGCCCACATTACCGGCGAAGGACCAAAAAGCCTCAAAGACAAACGGGAGATGGAAAAGGTCAAGGATGAGGCTCGGGCCAGGGAAAAGGCCATTCAGGAAGCGGCAGCCGTCTCATTCGGGAGCATTTTTTCCGGGCCATATCTGGCCAATGCCCGGCAGAACAAAAAACGCAATTCCGTCGTGACCGAAGAGGGGCTATACTCGAAATGGATCGCCCCAACCATCGGGGACGTGGCGCTACAGGACATCTCGCCGTTTCACCTGGAGCGGATCAAAAAGCGTATGTCAGACGCCGGGCTTTCTGCACGGAGCGTCTATTATGCCCTGTGCGTTGTGCGACAGGTCTTTCATTTCGCCCGGGACCGGGACATGACCGCCTGCGAATCTCCCACCAGCAAGGTCAAGGCGCCCAAAGCGGACAACCGACGTCTCAGGTTTTTATCCCACGGGGAGGCGGAGAGGCTGCTTGCATACGTGCGGGAACGAAGCGCCGACCTTTACGCCATCTCGCTCATTTCCCTGCACTGCGGGCTACGCGCCGGGGAAATCTTCAACCTTGCCTGGGGGGACGTAGACTTTGAACGGGAAACCCTGACCTTGCGCAATACGAAAAACGGCCGGACTCGCATGGCCTACATGACGGCCATGGTTAAGGACCAGCTTGCGGCCAGAACCCGGGGCGGTCCGGGGGACATGGTCTTCCCTGCCCGGGGCGGCGAACGCCGTACGTCGGTTTCGGACGCCTTCGAGCGCGCCGTCAAGGCCCTTGGGTTCAACGAAGGCGTCACGGACACCCGGCAACGGGTGGTCTTTCACACCCTGCGGCATACCTTCGCGTCCTGGCTTGTGGAACAGGGGACGGACCTCTACAGTGTCAAGGAACTTATGGGGCACCGGACCATTACCATGACCGAACGCTACAGCCACCTTGCGCCAGACAGCCTGCGTCGGGCGGTCAAATCCCTGGAGGCTGGCTTTGCGGCCAGGGCCGCATCATCCAAGGCGGCCATGGGCGAAAAAACCGCAAGGCGGAAACCATGAAACCAGAGGCGTTTTCTTCCCGCGCGCCCGGCCGGGTCATCCGGGTGGGGCAGGGCGAGGCCATGTATCATGCCTTCGTCCCGGATGCGTTGCCGCCGGGATTTGAGCTTAATCCGGCCTTGATCCTGACGCTTTCGGAGGCGGATCGGGCTTTGGGTGAGTTGGCCGGACTCGGACGGGCCATCGCCAACCCGTCTTTGCTGGTGCATCCGTTCATCCGTCAGGAAGCCGTCCTCTCGTCGCGCATTGAAGGCACGCAGGCCGAGCTTGCCGATCTGTACGGCTATGAGGCCGGGCAATTGCTCTTGCCGGGCGTGAAGCCGCCCATGTCTGACGTGCGGGAGGTCTTCAACTATGTCCGGGCCATGGAGTACGGCCTTGACCGGTTGCGGGACCTGCCTGTGAGCCTGCGCCTTCTCCGGGAGGTCCACGGCACGCTTATGGAGGGCGTCCGGGGGGGCCGGGCCACACCCGGGGAGTTTCGAACATCGCAAAATTGGATCGGGCCGCCGGGCTGCCTACTGGCGCAGGCAAGCTACGTACCTCCTCCGGTTCCGGAAATGACCGAGGCCCTTGCCGCCTTTGAAAGATACATGCATGCGGATAACGCCCTTCCGCCGCTTGTCCGGCTGGCCTGCATCCACTACCAGTTCGAGGCCATCCATCCCTTCATCGACGGCAACGGGCGGATCGGGCGGCTCCTGGTGCCGCTGCTCATGGTCGCCTGGGGACTTTTGCCGCATCCGCTGTTGTATCTGAGCGTATTTTTCGAGCGCCGCCGCGACGACTACTACCGCCTTCTTATGGCCGTGAGCACGGACGGGGCATGGCGGGAATGGGCGGAGTTCTTTCTTCGCGGTGTGGCCACGCAGGCGCGCGATGCGGTCTCCCGGGCCAAACGGCTTCAGGACCTGCAAGCCGCTTGGCGGGAAGCCCTGCACAAGGAGCGGGCTTCGTCGGTCGCCTTGCGTCTGGCCGAGATGCTGTTTCACCGGCCGATTCTGACCATCCCCGTGGTGGGCGAGGTCCTGGGGGTATCCTACCCTGCGGCCAAGAGCGCCGTGGCGAAGCTGGAGGCCATCGGGGCCTTGCGGCCGGTGGCGGCGGACGGTGCGGCCAAGACGTATGCCGCCATGGGCATTCTGGACATTGTGAGCGGGCCGGAGTGAGCGGGCGTATAGCCGATTAAAGATATCGGCCAAAAACTTTAATCCATCGGGCCGGGATTAAAGTGGGCTTTAATCGGTTCCTCCCGGCCAGACCCGGCAGAGCGTCCGGGTTGGTCCGTCGTTATCCTGGACGGCCCGGCCGGGGATGGAGTGCAGGTAAAGACACGGGGACTTCCATGGAGAAAGTGAAACTGGAATTAAGGCCCATGCTTTCGGCAACACGAGAGGATGTAGATGTCCTACTAGGCTAGTCTTTGGACAAAATTCGGGGTAAAACGACCTCAAAAGGAGAGGCCCCGATGAAAGCAGCCGCGAAGATCGCCAAGCAGCGTTTGAGTGTCCTGGAATTGGCAGAGCAACTGGGCAACATCTCCCAAGCCTGCCGTCAGCGCGGGATGCACCGCAGTTCGTTCTACGAGTACAAGAGGCGCTTCCAGACTCATG
>LNQE01001098.1_pt1 | contig 15119 bp, 17 predicted proteins | sample 603111 | NCBI WGS metagenome assembly LNQE01 (sample SAMN04260313, study PRJNA301899) | hydrocarbon metagenome | isolation source: hydrocarbon-contaminated ditch | place: Germany: Bremen | collected 1998
CTCCCCGGTCCCCGCCCCCAGTCGATTGCCCTCTCGGTCCACTGGAACGGGACCATCGAGAACAACCGGATCCGGGATATCGGCACAGAACTCATGGATTTTCATGGCTGCGCTTGCGCCGATCCCCGGCGCATGGGAGTTCATGTGAAACCTCCAGGATTTCTGTGTCATGGAAGGGGTGCGGTCGTACTCGATCACCAGCGGTCTGCGTTTCACCGGCGGCAGCGCCCCCGGTTCCGATGCCGGGATCTGTGTCAGACTTAAAACGGTGGTAGGATGCGTGCATCAATTGTCATGGTTTCTTCCCACCCGGCACTGCACCCCTCTCTTATCTGCGGTGTATTAGATGGCGGTATCCGGCACTCGATCTGGATTTTCATCATCGGAATCCTTGGATGATTTATGAATTAAACAACAAAATTTCGCCATTTTCCTGCAATAACGCAATGCAGGGCATAGCGTGCTTTCCAAAGGCTTATACACGAAAATGCAGATTAGTATGATAGTAGAGGTTCGTCGGGATGGGTTTCTGGAAACGCTTCGCAGGCAAAGATACGCCCGAAGGGGCTGCTGATTGGCTACGTTCCGGGAACACGCAATATCGGGAGGGGGAGTACGAGGGCGCCATCGCCTCATACGATAAGGCCCTCGAGCTCACACCTGACTGCGCTGATGCGTGGTATAACCGGGGGCTCGCGCTCTTCAACCTCAATCGGTATGCCGATGCGGTCGCTTCCTTTGATAAGGCCCTCATGATCAACCCCGACGACCACAGGGCGTGGTACAGCCGCGGGTTTGCCCTGCACTTCCTCGGCCGGTACGCCGACGCCGTCGTCTCCTATGCTGCGGCGATACGGCTCCACCCCGATCTCTATGAAGCGTGGTCGTTCCGCGGGGTCGCGCTTCGTAAGATCGGCCGTTATGCCGATGCGGTCGCTTCTTTTGATAAGGCCCTCATGATCAACCCTGACTACCATGCGGCGCGGGCAGGCCGCGATATCGCGCTTGAAGAGATCGGCCGTTACGAGGAGACGATCGCCTCGTACGATGAAGCGCTCGCGGCCAACCCTGATGACTATGAAACGTGGTACAACCGTGGAAACGCGCTCCACGTCCTCGGCCGGTATGAGGATGCTGTCGCCTCGTACGACAGGGCCCTCGAAATAAAACCCGACCATGATGTAGCATGGCTCCTGCGCGGGATCGCGCTCGATAGCCTCGGCCAGCACAACGGTGCCATCGCCTCCTATGATCAGGCGCTCGAGATCAACCCGAACGACCGGAAGACGCTGGAACAGCGGAACCTCGCTCTGGATGCGATGCGGCAACGCAAAGAGAGCGAACTCTGACGCGGTCGTCTGCCCAAGGTCCGGGACGATCCCGGGATGAGCGAACACGCCCGTCCGGTACGCTGCCCGGTCTCTTTATTCAGTGACGACAGAGATTCCCCATGATCCGTCCGTTATCCGGATGACGGGAAAATCGAACGGCAGGCATGTGGAGGCGGGTGGATTGCGCTCCGCCGGTTGTTTTAGGGAAAATGCGGTTGCCATGTGCAAAATTATATATCTCCATCCCTGCAATGTGAGGGAGGTGATAGCTATGGTCTGTCCTGGATATGCCCACCTAACACCCGTTGCGATCGAGAAGATTGCACGGCTTGAAGAGGAGCTCGGCGTGATCCTCCTGGCGCATGAGAAACCGACACCGATTGCAGACCTGTCGGATGCGGATCTCCAGCAGATTCGGGAGATCGAGAAGAAGATGGGCGTTCGGCTCGTCGCCTATGCATAGCCTCTCTGCACCGATACCTCCGGCGTATTGGGGATGATATCCCCACTTTCTCTTCAGGGCTTTCTCCATACGGGTTGCCGGTTGGCGCCTGCCCGGCCACGCTTCGGTGAGTCTTTTGGGATCCGGCGGTGACTGGCGTGCAGGCCGGAGCACTGCATCTTCCCGGGCATCGGAGACTTCCACCTGGAGTGCGTTCTTCGATCAGGAACAGCCGCGACGCTGCTGCCCGGCATGGGTGCTATTATATATCCCGGCGTGCATTGCTCACCTGTCCCGATCTGACGGCATGCGGGCGCATCCCATGGACAGGGCCGGCAGCCTGCGGGTCGGGCACCAGTCAGATGAACACACTTGGGGGGGAGTAGCATGCTGTTTGTTCTGTGGTACCAGTTCGAGCCCGAGCACGTCGAGGATGTGCACAAGCTCTGGAGAGAGTACAAATACCCGGATGACGTGAAGGTGATAAACCGTTTCCTGCTCATCGGCAGGCATATGTCCGTCGCGGTATTCGAGGCTCAGAGTGAGGAATCGCTCCTGAAGATCACCGCGCCGTTCAGCAAGTATGGAATAGCGCATATCGCCCCGGCGATGCCGCTCGAAGAAGCCGTCGCTGTCAGGTGATGAATCTCCGGGGACGATTACACCCTCTTTTTCTGCCCGTCTGCGGCAGATACGCGACCGCCTGACACCGGGAGCATTCCGCTGCTCATCCGTTCCTCTCGGGGCGATTGCTCGCATGACCGCGCAGCGGCCTGACCACATGCCGATTTTTGGGGGTTTTTGGGGCGCAGGGAGGCGTGCCCGGACAGCAGATTTATCCGTCAGGTTCGTAAAGAAGAATGTGGGCAGGCATGGAATTCGGCACGGTGACCGGTAGCGACGTCCTGGAACTGATCGGGATGTACATCGACCTGATCGAAGAGGTCCGGGACGAGTCCCGGGACGATTACCTCTTCTATGATACGGAGAGGGCGGGCGAGATAGCGAGAGATATCTGGAATATCCTCGATGACCCGCAGAAGACGATCTGCGTTGCACGGGACGGAGGATGCATCGCCGGGTTCATTGCCGGAGAGGTGCAGAGCTGCTGCCTCTTTCCGCTCTCGCGGGCAGGGCCGGTCGGGTATGTTACCGCCGCCTATGTCAGACCGGCGTACCGGAGAAAGGGGATAGGAAGAAGACTGGAGAGCATGCTGGTGCACTTCTTCCAGACACAGGGTGCGGCATATGCGGAGCTCGGCGTCATGAGCAAACACCGGGCGGCAAAAGAGAGCTGGACTGCGCTCGGCTATGCGACGTTTCGGGAACAGATGAGGAAACGGATATAGGGAAGATATCGCAGGAAGACGTATTGAAACCGGAAATGGAGGCAGGATCAACGGCTTTCACCGGTCGTGCCTGCGCCCAGTTTTCAAGCCTCATACACGGTCCTGTTATTACCGGATACCTGCCGGGCGGCACCGCGGCACCGGTCGGCAGGACCCGGCTCCCCTGTAGATCTGCAGTCCAGTCCGAACCCCAATTAAGCCAACCTGCCTCCCGGGAGGCCTCCGTCTCCCGGCATCACCCGCGGGGCGTATCGTCTGTTCCGAGTCCTCCGGATAGATCCTGCCTCTGCCGCTCTCGCCGCATATCCGGCGGCCGTATTTCGCCCAGGCAGGCATGCAATCACATTTTTATCGCCCGGCACCCCTCTCAGGTCTATGGCGATCGTGGTCGGTTCGGGGGCCGGCGGGGGAACGATAGCAAAGGAGCTGGCGGCAGCGGGGCACGACGTGCTGCTGATCGAGAAAGGCCCGGCAATTGAGGAGAGGCATGCCCACCGGCACTACGCGAACATCGACGCCGGCGTGAAGGTGATGAGGACGTGCTGCCTCGGCGGCACCACGCTCGTCTCGGCAGGAAACGGCATGCGCTGCCTGGAGAGGGAGCTGCGGGAACTCGGGATCGATCTCGCCCGGGAGTTTGCGAAAGCAGAAGAGGAACTCGGGGTGCGGGAACTCCCCGACGATCTCCTCGGCGAGGGGACCCGGCGGCTCATGAGCGCCGCCCGGCAGCTCGGGCATCCGGTTCGGAAGATGCCGAAGTTCATCGATCCCGATAAATGCGTCAGCGACGGCCTGTGCGCGTTCGGCTGCCCGGCCGCGGCGAAGTGGAGCGCCGTCCGCTTCGTGAAGGAAGCGGAGGAGCACGGGGCGCGGGTGATCACGGAGCGGGCCGTCGATGCGATCCTCACCCGGCACGGGGAGGTCTCCGGGGTCAGGTGCAGGCGGTGGGAGGCTGCCGACGATCTCGTGGTGCTTGCGGCGGGAGCACTTGAGACCCCGAGGCTCCTCGGACGGCTGGGCCTCCCCACATCGCCGCTCTTTGTGGACACCTTCGCGACGATCGGCGGCGTCTGCCCGGGAGCGGGGTTTCACAGGGATGTCCCGATGGGCGCATTCGTCTCCTACAGCGGGGGGCTCGTCCTGCCGCACTATTCCCGGCAGCTGGTCGCCCTCCTGCAGGATCGTGGGCATCCGGTCGGGCCGGCAGATGTCCTCGGGATGATGGTGAAGATCCGCGACCAGGATGCCGGCGAGGTGGGAGAGACCGTCTTAAAGGGGGTGACCGTCAGGGATGCGGAGCTGCTGATCGAGGGCGGAGCAATCGCGGGTGCGATACTGGAGCGGGCGGGCGCCGATCCCGGGACATTTGTGACCGCCCCGCTGCGGGGCTCTCACCCGGGCGGGACGGCAAGGATCGGCGTCTCGGTGAACACGGACCTCGAGACGGAGGTTTCCGGCCTGTATGTTGCGGATGCCTCGGTCCTCCCGGCCGCTCCGGCCGCACCCCCCATCCTGACGATCGTGGCGCTTGCGAAGTATGCCGCAGGACGCATGGGGCGATAGTCCCGGGATCAGGGGGCTGCCGCCCATGCCCCTCCCCGGGGAGGGCTCAGAAGCCCATCCAATGCAGCAGCCAGAGCAGCGCAACGATCCCCGCCGCTGCCGGCAGGATCACCACCCACGGGTTCACGCCCAGGATCTCCGGGATGGTGTCGCCGGGAAACTTCCCCCGGTTCAGGATATGCCTGTCCAGCAATGGGTAGAGGGCCGCAAAGGCGCCGGTGCCGATCAGGATGCCGGGCACTCCTCCGACGAGCGCGTCGAGCGATCCCTGCCCGACTGCACCCGCAACCGTGCCCGGGCAGTATCCCAGGATCCCGAACCCGGCACCGAAGATCAGCCCGCCGATGATCGTGGATCCGACGGATCCTCTCCTGGTATGGAGCGCGACAAGACCGAATCGTTTCATCAGATAGATTCCGATCATGCCGGTGACGACCGCGGAGAGCATCAACTGGAGAACGGTGAAGTCCGCGAGCAGCAGCTGGCCGATGATCACGTCATAGCGGGTCACCCCGCCCTTCTGCAGCAGGAACCCGAAGACGATCCCCATCAGAAGCCCGAGTGCGAGCTGGGCGCGTTCGTGTGCGCGGAGGCGTTCGAACATGCCGTCAGAGCCCCCCGTAGATGGCGGCAGCCGTTACGATGCCACCGGCAAAGAAGCAGATTGCGGCGATCCAGGATGCAAGCGAGAGCTGGAGCGAACCCGAAATCCCGTGGCCGCTTGTGCACCCCCCTGCCCAGCGGGCGCCGAGCCCCATCAGGAGGCCGCCGATGAACGCGACCAAAATCCGCAGGCCGGGCCGGTAGCCGAACGCATCTCCGAACCTGTCGGGCACCCACTCGGGGAAGAACGTGCCGGAGAGCGCCGCGGAGAGGAACGCCCCGATGATCACCCCGGCGACAAGCATCCACTGCCAGTCGATGGTCGGGGGAAATAGCCGATAGTACGGTCTTTCCCGGACGGCATCGCCCCGGATCCTGCACTCGATCATCCCGAATGTCCGGAAGAATGCCGTCGAGCAGCCAAGCGGCCTGTTCGAGAGGAGGAATGTCAGCCAGCTCAGGATGCCGATCCCGATGCCCACCACATAGGGGGACCAGGTGACGGCTGCAAGCGGGTTCATGCTGCAGGCACGTCCCGGGATATGGGGAGGCCGGCCGCCCGGTAGCCCCGGATTCCGCCCGCAACATTATAGACCGCCGGGTGGCCGCGCATCTTCAGGATGCTTCCTGCCAGGCTTGCCCTGACCCCTCCGGCGCAGATCATGATCGCAGCCCTGTCGTCAGGAACTTCACCGAAGCGGCTGCGGAGGTCCGGGGCCGGTATGTTGATCGCGCCTGCTGCGTGGTCGACGGCATAGTCCTCCTTCGAGCGGACATCGACGAGCGTCGCACGGTCATCCCCGTGGACGCGCGTATGCGCCTCTTCCGGGGAGATGATCGGGATGCGATCGATCGGGAGGCCTGTCATGCTCCATGCACGCATCCCGCCTTCGAGGTAGCCGCGGATGCGATCGAGGCCGACGCGGTAGAGGCCGATCATGGCGGCCTTCACCTGGCCGGGGTCGGCCGTGACGAGCAGGATATCGCGATCGGGAGGGAGCACCCACCCCGCCATCGTCGAGAAGTTTGCGGAGATATCGATATGGTAGCTGTTCGGGACATGCATCCCGCCGAATGCATCGTAACTGCGGAGATCCAGCACCACGGTCTCCTCTCGTGCCGCCTCCTCTGAAAACGCCTTCGGACTGAACGCTGCTGGAGCGGGAAGAGAGGCGAGGAGTGCCGGCCCACGGCGGTTGATCTCGCTGCACCTGCCGAAGTGATCGGGTGCCGCAGGCATGTCGCTTGTGAGAGAGCGGACAAAATCCGCGCGATCCGGTATCTGCAGGGCGGGATTATGCGCCCGTTCGTACCCGATGGTGCTCGACCGCTTCGCCGCCATGGCCCGCCCGCAGAGCGACCCGGCGCCGTGGGCCGGATAGACCTCGCAGTGATCGGGAAGCCGGAGCAGCTTCTGGTGCAGGCTGTCATAGAGCGCCGATCCCAGTTCTTCCGCCCTGCCCGGGAAGAGATCCGGCCTGCCGACATCCCCGACAAAGAGCGTATCCCCGCAGAAGACCGCCGCCGGGTCCTCACCCCGGCCCAGATCGGAGGCGACGTACGATATGTCTGCCGGGGTGTGGCCCGGCGTCTCAATGACCCGGAAGCGTATGTCTTCAAGAGCCACCGTATCCCCGCCAGAGAGCGGCTGGTGGTCGAACTCGCACGACGCAGAGGCGGGAGCGTAGATCCGGGCTCCCGTCAGCCGTGCGAGTTCGAGGTGCCCGGAGACGAAGTCTGCGTGCAGGTGCGTGGTGAGGATGTGAGTGATCCTGACCCCGAGTTCTGCTGCCGCTTCGCGATACCGCTCGACGTCGCGGGGAGGGTCGATGACCGCACAGGTCTCGTTGCCGGCAACGATGTAGGAACTGTGGGCGATCCCGCCGATGAAAAGCTGCTGGATGATCATGGCATTCACCTTGCCTGCCTGGTAGTATTCAGATCTATGTAATAAACTGGATCCCCGGGTGCGCCGTGGCATCCCGGATATCACCCCCTGCGGGACGCGCGCTCTTCGGTCCTGAGGATGCACTTGTGGGATCTCCCTGATGGCCTGGAACCGGGATTGTGCCCGGAAACGAGCCCATTGATATACAGGCCCGGGGTTCCTCCTTGCGGCAGGGCATGTTCCATGAAGATAGACAAAAGTCTTGACACTCAGATATTCCGGCCGCCTCTGTGCCCCCCTCGTATACGGCTTCCCATTGCCTATCTCCTCGGGGAGGCGGCATGTGGGGAGAGGATCTTCCCCCTCTATTGAGATGCCCCTTGCGGCCCCTGCAGCAGGGCGGCCGAAGCAAGATATGATCGGGATATCTGCACAGAATGCAACGATTCTCGTCAACCGCCCTGCAGCCTGCAGGCTTCCTCACCTGCCGCAGGCTGCCATGCCGCCGGCCGGGATCTTTCCGCCGGCAGGCCTGAGCTATTGCTATGTATCTTTGCGGCGGATCTGTACAGGTTCATCGCTCGCCGGTACACAGACATGACAGTTGACATCCAGCTCACGCTGGACACATTCGCCGAGGATGGCGAACCGCTCTGCAACCGAAAGCCCTTGCTGAACGGGTTTAAGGAGCTTTGCTATCACTGCTCCCGCTCGGCCAGACAGGACGGGGACCTCATCTGCACGGAGTTTGCGTCCGCAATCAGATCCTGGGATAAGTATTCCCTGAAAGAATGGAAGGCGATGCGCAGGCAGATCCTTGCCCGCGACGGCCACCGGTGCGCCCTCTGCGGAGCCTCCGAAGGGCTGCACGTCCACCACATCAACCAGATCAAGACCGACGACAGCCCCGACAACCTGCTGACCCTGTGCGGGTTCTGCCATGCCAGGATCCACACGGAACTGCGGCAGCCGGAAGGGCAGATGCGGGTGGAGCGGGTGATCGCGTTCATCAGGTCCGGCGGGGAGTCAGGAGGCTGAGCCGGAATGTCCCGAAAGCGATGCTCCTGCCGGATACGTGTTCTCACGGCTGCAGCGGATCGTCGCGGGCACCGATGTGTGGGGATTGCATGAGCAACCGGGCGCGATTGGTGCGCTAAAAAATATAATTTCCCCGCTATATGACGCCAGATGCGCCGTTATCGGTCGGTTTAAAGGGATATCCGTCCGTGATTCATGACGTTCCGGGCAGCGTCACCGTCTGGCGAATATGCCCTTGATCAGGATCATGGGTGTGCCTGCATCTGCCGAACCGCTGACCAGGTCGGCAAGGCTTGCCAGGACGTCCCTCATGCGCCGCGGTGTGGTGCCTTCGCAGGTGATGCAGTTGATCGCCCGTGCCCGCGCTGCCTCTTCCAGGAGAAGGTTCGAGATCTCTTCCTCAGACCTGCCGGCATCATGGTACAGGTCGACCAGGTACTTCATCTTGAACCCTTCGCGGAGGCAGCCGTCGATGCCCGGGGTGACCCCGAAGGCGGTTATCGGATCGGCCAGCTCGTAAATACCGCTGCTGGGATCTTTATAGGCACCGTCGCCGTAGATGAGAACCTCCACGTGCTTCCCGGTCGCCTCTCTGATCTCCTTCTGAAGGCTGCAGGCAACGACGTCGGCCAGGTACGGCGCCAGCTTCAACCTGCTCCCGGAGGACATATTGCTGCCTAAAAGCCCCCATTCGGAACTCGGAAGAGAATCGCCCCTGTTGCAGAGATCCTGCAGGGTGCAGCAGTTCCGCACCGCTTCGCTGATGACTGCCCGGGTCTTCTCCCGAGTGTGGATGTCGGCGACGACCACCCCGTCAGGCTGAAAGTCTGCGATCCTCCGCGGATCGTTGCAGAGGAATATCTGTGGGGCGGCTCCGGCTTCGCGGATGACATCCTCGTACAGGCCGATATAATTGACGCCCGTCAGTGGATGGGTAAATTCCCCGTTCAGGTCACCGGGTGTGATCAGGCCGCCTGTTCTGGCCTCCAGTTCAGCGGCCACTTCCGGCGGGATGATCTGGTTTCCCACTTCATCGTGCGGGTATGAGAACTGGACTACCACCTCTCCTTCCGGTACGGCCCTGGCAATGCCCTCCATGATCAGGGAGAATCTGTTGCGGCTGGCGATGGGGAAGACCACGCCAACCGTGCTGTCCGGCTGGAGGGACAGCGTTTCTCTGACGTCTCTTGCCACTTCATCGGTACCCACGAAATTATTCTGGGCCCGTGCCACCACGGACTCGGTGATGGCCAGGACGTCACAGTCCGCCAGCATGGCATCACGGTCCAGTTTCTGTACCTCCTGAAGGAGCATGGCCTGCAGGTCGGTTCCCGGCACGATCACTCCCATCTTGATGCCAAAAGCGCATGGACCCACGTAATCAGGCAAGTTGAACACGGCGCAACCTCCATACATACTCTGTTACGTGCTCAACTCTGATATACCCATGCCATAGGTCATGGTTGCACGCTCCTGCCCCGCCGCGGCATACCGGAGCCGTCCCGGAGCATTAAGGCCGTTCCGCGATCCCTGCGGTATACCGAAACCCTCTTGTCCGGGGCTGTTACACCGGGCCGGAGCTGTCAGGCCTGCGGCCTGGAGAAACGGCACCGGCGGCGCAGACAGTTCCCGCGCCCGAACAGCGGGATGGGCCGGTGCGGGGGTGGATGCCGCCGCCCGGTGATCGGCATGGCATACTCCTATCGCGGGGTTGGTACCGCCTCCGGCGGTCTCTCTCTTTCCTCTGCCTGCCTGTTATCCCAGATGAAATGGTTTGCCATCTGGGTCATGATCACCCGTGTTCCCGGCAGCACATGGATCACGGCTTCGATATCCTCCGGGTTCCTTGCCCAGACGATCTGGTGCCTGAACATGCCGTTCGGCAGGAGAACCATCACGCTGTAGGTGTTCACCCCCTCTTCGAGAGCCCCCTCGTCCTCAGGGCTGATCCGGTAGCAGGTGAAGTTGATCGGTTCGAGCTCATCGGTGTCCGTTGGTTTCTGTCCGTTTGACATGCCTCATTCCTCCGTCCTGTTCTTCGACATTCTGGCCGGGATGCTCCCTTAGCTGCCGCGGGTTAATGAACCTTTCCCGCGAGATCCGGGCGCGGCGCGGCTACCATGCCGGAAGTCCGAGCAGATCCATCCCGAGCTCCCAGAACCTCTCCTGCACCGCAGGATCCCGGCTGAGCCGGGATGGGGACACCGGTCGCCCTTCTTCAAAGTACTCCCCGTTTACTCCCTGAAGGTCCGGTGAGACGGCGACGTACGCCACCGCTTTTGCGCCAGCTTCAGGCGGATCGCCTGCCGTATACGGATCAAAGGCCCTCAGGAGCTTCGTATCGATCACACCGGGGTGCAGGGCGCAGGCAGTGACCGCCCCGCCCTCAAGCATCCGGGCAAGCCTCTTTGTGAAGGCGATCAGGCCGAGTTTGGAGATCGCATAGGCGTCGTAGGGATGATAGTCCCTGCCCGTCCGCAGGCTCTCCCAGCCGATCCTCCGTGCGCTCCGGTGTGCGATGGATGCGACGTTGACGATCCGCGCCGGTGCGCTTTGTTCGAGCAGGGGAAGCAGCTCGTGGGTGAGCAGGAACGGGGCGAGGAAGTTTACGGCAAGGGTCATCTCGATGCCGCCGGGAGCAACCGTCCGGTCCGGCAGGTAGACGCCCGCATTGTTGATCAGCACGTCAAGCCGCCCGTACTCCCCGATCACTGCTCCAGCGAGCTCGCGGATGCGCTGCTGCCCGGAGAGATCGGCGATGAGGAGATCGGCGCGGTCGGGGGCGGTGCGCTCGCGTATCTCGGTCAGGACGGCCCGGCCTTTCTCCCGGTTCCTGCCGTGGACCAGCACACGGTGCCCCTGTCCGGCAAGCATGAGCGCAGTCGCCTTTCCGATGCCGTCCGTCGAGCCGGTGACCAGAATGGTTTTCTCCTCCATAAGACCTCCGTAGGCAGACACCTCTCTTATATGTCACGATACCGCTGGGGGATCGTGGCTATCTCCTCTCTGCCTGCACCCGGCTACCGGTGCTCCCTGATCAGCCTGCAGATGCGGCACTCCGGGACCATGCGATCGAATCTTTCCGGATCTGGAAACACCCTGTATAATGGAGGAATCGCTGCCAGCACGAAGATGATCGCAGACCGGTACTATATGAGCCTCAAGACCGGCCTCCAGAGGTGTGCGGCCATGAGCGTGAAGCCCATGGCGTCGGGCTTGATCAACCCCACGTCAAACCGGCGCATTCTCCTGACCAGCGGGTCTGCCCATGCGGAGCAGTGCATCATCAGTCACCCGTCTGCCACCACAGGAGTATGGCATCCCTCTCTACCCTGCCACTCCTCAAAAGGTTTGCCCCGCGGCTGTCATGCGGGCCGCCCCGTCACACACCGGCCGGCGGGGAGATCTGCTCTGCCCGGATGACAGCCCGGCAACGGCGATCGGGGAGGCGGTGAGGGGGAGGCCGGCCGATTTTCGGCGCTGCAGTTGGAAAAAGCCGCCGGAACGCACCGGCGTCTCCCTGCGCGGTTGCTGATTGAAAAGATATATCAGGACATCATGACCGGTACTATCCATGCGCGATCGGCCTTCCATATCAGACGAAGCGGTGCTCATGAAATGGATGAGACTGGAGATGGGCAGGATCAACGAGGGGATCGTCGGCGAGCGGAAGACACTTGCGGAGCTGCTCGCCGCAGAGAAGCCGTCTGCGCGGACGAAGGGAGGGAGCGAGTACTTGTTTGACCGGGAGGTGCTCCGGGAGCTTGGAGAGAGGCTGCCTGCGAAGATGCATCCCCGGCTCAGGCTTCCCGTCCTGTTCTATCTGGATACCGCCATCACCGACAGCGTCTTTCTTGCCGACGCGGCCGCGGTCAGCGCTCTTCAGATCCTTGGAGAACTCGGCAAGCTGCGCAGGATGGAGAAGGGGAAGCTCTGGGTCTCACGCCCGATCGCATATGCAATCCTGCAGAAGTACCCGACCGCGGTCCAGATCGTGATGCGGTAGATACGGGACTCGCGGGAGCGGTTTTGTCGGGGGCGCCGGCCGGCTCTGTGATCCCGTCGGATACCTGCGGGATAATCGGATGATATTTTGGGATCTGCATCCGGTCCCTCGATCTTTTCCGGCGGCGCCGGCCGGCTCTGCAGGGCTTCGCGGGCGTTTCGAGCCGGGCTTTTTTCGCTTCTCCTCCCCCGCTGCCGCGGGATATCCGCCGAATCTCATGGAATCTTCCAGGGTATCCCCGTTCATCTGGAAAGGCTTTTAACGTTTCAACGTGTGGTGTACGTATCCATGCTGCTACCGGGCACGGAGGCGGCCGGCTGACGGCATGCAACGATCCTGCGTGTCCCGATGATGAAAAAGCCTCACCGGGAGCATGCAGGAGGCAATCAATACGGGAGTCATCTCAATGGTTTCAAGGAATAAGCGAGGCCTGTTTACACCCGGCTGTCCGCAGTGCGGCAATATGCTCAGGAACTTCGAGAGGCTGGAGCCGCAGGGCGGTAACCGGTGCAGCATCATCAGCGTGAACGAGTGTCCGCGGTGCGGGTGGATGCACGCAGAGGTATCCGGGCACTGCGAGATGAAGGACGGCCAGGCCTGATCTCGAATATTGCCGTCTCCTTTGCTCTCAATCCGTGCCGAGGCGATGCCTGATCCTCTCGACCAGGGGGCGGTTCATGGCATCCATCTGCGCATCAAAGTAGTCGATCCACTCGCCGATAATTGCAATCTGCCGCTGCTGCGCCTCCAGCTGCCGTCGGAGCAGGTCGACTGACTCCTGCAGCTCCTCAATGGTCCGCCCCACACTCTCCCGCTGCCCGGCAAACTCGCCCTGCAGCCTGCCGAGTTGCCGCTGTATGTGCGCCACCGTATCGCCGATCACCCTCGCGCCGACGACCGCTTCCGCGGGCTCCGGCGGGTATACCTGCGCCGGAGCACCACCGGATGCGGCAGCTTCGGGCTGCGAGCGGGGCTGCTCCTCCGCCTGCCCTGAGGCGAGCCCGGCAAGTTCCCTGACGGTCTGCACCGCCCGCGGACTGAAGAGTTTGACCCTCCCGATCGTCCGGTAGGCGAAGAGTTCGTCGTGATCCCGGGTGTATCTTCTGACGTCCTCTTCTGATAATCCCGCTATCCGTGCAATGTCCCCGATCTTCAGCTCTTTTTTTACCACTGTCCCCCTCCGGACAATATCTGGCACCAGTGGTGCGCTCCGCATGATAATTATCGTTGCGCACCGCGATCCCCGGATCAATCCGAGCCTGTTTTCTCCTGCGGCAGCAAGATCTGCAGGAAGGCTGGATTCGTGAAGGACGCGGACGGCCCGCACGATGCGGCGGGCATCATCGTGATACGAAAACGGGTAAAGACGGCACGGATACAGGTGCTGCCCAACGGGACGCTCCGGGTGACCGCACCCCCGTCGCTGGACGTCGCCCCCTTCCTCGACCGCCACGCGGGATGGATCGAGGAGAGGAGGAAGGTATTTTCGGATCTGGCGGAGGAGGGGAGGGGGAGAGAGGATATGCTGCTGTTGCTGGGCAGATACTACCGCCTCGAGAACGGCAGGCGGTGCGGGATCGATGAGGAGACGCAGACGGTCACCTCTCCCTCCCTCCCGGCGCTGAAGCGCCACCTGGGCGAACTCCTGAAGGCCGACGTCATCAGGCTCGCGGATCGGCATCGTTCCCTTGGAGGCGAGGGTTTTCACCGGATAACGGTCAGGATGCAGCGGACGGTGTGGGCCACCTGCTCGTCCCGGAGGAACCTCAGCGTCAACCTGAGAACCATCGCCCTGCCCGACCCGCTACGGGAGTATATCGTCATCCACGAGCTCGCGCATACCCTGCAGCACAACCATTCCCCGGCCTTCTGGACGCTCGTGCGTGCTGCCCGGCCCGACTACCGGAGAGCGCAGGCGGAGCTGAAGCGCTACTGGGTGCTGCTCGAGAGAAACCGGGTCTGGAAGGGCATCGGCACTGCGGGACGCCAAAAAACGGGATGATCGGCAGTCACGCCGGGATCGGGTATGAGGCAGGCACCGGCTATAGACGCAAGCGATAAAAATCGGTAATCCTGCGGAGGCATCTCTTCCCCCGGTTCCATTGCCGGGTTTCCACCGGAAGTGATAGGTGTTTTACATGAAACCACACGATGCCTTGGGGCCACAGGCATACAACCTGAACACGGCGGTGCTGCTCACCACCCGTTTTCATATAAAACCGCGTATGAGGCCGTAATGCGGCCACAGGCGCAACGGGTAAAAATTTTATACGGATATCGATATCCCGGATCCGGTTTTCTCTGACCATCCCGGTATACTGGACCGTGGGAGGCATCTTCATGGGGTGGGGACCGGGGAGGAGCCGTGCAGGGGAGCGAATCGATTTGAGCGGGGAGAGCCTTCCATTTGAAATATCTGCCCGATCGCAGATCCGTGCAGAAAGTCCGCCCCTCTGCGCGGATCAACGGGAGCGCTGCGGCCTGATGTGTCCCCACGTTCAAACCTGAGAAGATCTCCGCCGATATCCGCCCCGGGCTGCTGCCGGCGGCGTCATCAGGCGTATTTTCTCCAGAACGAACTGAGCTTTCTCGACTCCGCCCAGCGCTCGTCGAGCTGGTTGATGATATGGTTGATCCTTTGCACCTGATCCGTGATCCTGTCCGCTCCGTTATCCTCCATGAGGTCTGCGGTAACGTCTCAATTTTTCTGTAAAATCGCTGAGCCCTGTCTCCTTGGTTGATCATTCCTTCTCCATCGTCAAATACTTTCTGCCGGTCACCCACTCTTCATTGATATCCATCAGGATGGCTCCAATCAGCCGGAGGAGCGATTCGTCATTGGGGAACACCCCGGCGACCTTTGTTCTCCGTTTCAATTCCCGGTTGACCCGTTCCAGCA
>LNQE01000677.1_pt1 | contig 15117 bp, 17 predicted proteins | sample 603111 | NCBI WGS metagenome assembly LNQE01 (sample SAMN04260313, study PRJNA301899) | hydrocarbon metagenome | isolation source: hydrocarbon-contaminated ditch | place: Germany: Bremen | collected 1998
AAGGTTTATGAGAGATGTTTATCTTAACCAGAAAAAGAAGAATGTGGTTAATTAATATATTTGTCGAGTAAAGTACTCTATTGAGTATATCCTTTTCTTTTGATTAAATTAGATACACATATTTTATTTCATTTGGCGGGTTTATCCCGTTAACAATGCTTTTAAGTAAAATTCATAATGTTGCTTCACGTAATAGAGGATATTTCTTTCTCTTCCTAATTATCTTTTTTTCTCAACTGCTGTACGTAAATTTTATTTCCTCAACCCAAAATAATGCTTATAAAATCTCGTCTGATTCGTGCGAAAGAGTACAAATTGGTGATAAAAAAAATATCCCGGCTGAAAAATTCATTACAAAAGAGAGTTGGACACGGTTTAATGTTCGTGATTTATGCAATGTGAATCACTTAATTTTGTTTATTTCCGAAGCCGACATTAAAAATAAAATGCCCTTTGCTAATGGTGTCGGATTAGCATCCGATTTTCGAATAGCATTAAGTGTTTATTCCAAAAATAATTTTGCCCGTTCACCTCCATGTTAAGTTATTTATTTCTATTTGTTTCACATAAATAATTATTCTTGAAAAGTCGAACGATTGTTTGGAATTATACTATTATTCAAAAACTTTTATTAATAGAGATTCATAACTAACAAATTTCACGAGGCATATTATGTCACAAAAAAATATAGAACCGAAAAGAACAGCAAAAGATTGGTATAAAGATTTAGCTGTACTTTTTTCACCATTTATATTGATGATTATACTTTACTTGCTGTTTTTTACTTAAACTTCTGTGTGAGGCGGATTCTAATCCGCCTCGATAAATATTAAGGAGGGAAAGTATGAATGCAAAGAGATCACTTCTTTTTATAGTATTATTTTTATTTGCACAATTCTACTTGACTGCTCAAGACGTTTACGTTTACAAAATGATTGGCAAACCCAAATCACAAGTTGTAACCGCTTATGGGAAACCTGCTCATACCGACAATAGTAATCCGAGCATGGTTTGTTTCTTTTACAAAAAGAACCAAAATAGCATGGTGTTTGTATCAGACGAAAAATCTGTCTTTCAAGCAGAAGCAAATCTTTTTTATGCGGGTGAGTCCGAAGCAATAAAAATATTAAACAAAGTAGTTCAAAGCGCAATTGAAGATGGTTTTTCATCCGATACTTTGTCAACATCTCATTTTAAACTACACAAACCCGGTGTTGATTTTAATATTGCTTTCTTAAAAGATACCGGGGGATCGCTTAATAAAATAAGCATTAAAGCCGCGCGGAAAGAATAACTTAGAAAAAATACTATTTTGCATGCATTAGATTTATTACTTGCTTCTGAAAAACAGCTTTTTCTTTTTATCCCATTTTGATATTAACTTTGCGAATAAGAATTTCTCCACTCAACGGAAATTACAATGAAAGAGATGTGGGATGAACGGTTCGCCAAAAAAGAGTATGCATACGGTAAAGCACCAAATGAATTTTTCAAACAGGAAATAGATAAAATTACTCCCGGCAGACTTTTACTGCTTGGAGAGGGAGAGGGGAGAAACGGAATTTATGCTGCTACATTTGGATGGATTGTCGATGCCGTTGATTGGAGTATCAAGGGAAAAGAAAAAGCCGAACAACTAGCACTTGAGCAAGGTGTTAAAATTAATTATATCATTTCCGATCTTTCCGAGTATAAGCCAAGAGAAAATTATTACGACGCAATTGGATTAGTTTTTATTCACCTTGAGCCTGAATTGAGATTTAGAATACACAGAAATGTGACTCGTTCATTAAAAAGTGGGGGGGTTGTTATTCTAGAATCTTATGAAAAGGAACAATTGAATAATTCTTCCGGTGGCCCTAAAGATTCAGAATTACTATATTCACTAGAAGACATTTTCTCTGATTTTTACGATTTAGATATCCTTTCTTTCTCGAAAGAATCCGTCTTGCTAAATGAAAGCAAAATACATAGTGGAACTGCCGAGATTATTCGATACGTAGGGAAAAAAGAATAATTACCTCCAGACAAACTTGTGGAAACTCGAAAAACTATCTCTTGACAAATGAGTTTCCGTTTGCTAATTTAGAAACCAGAAAAACTAAATTGGTTTCCAATGAAAGAATTATCAGAAAGTCTAAAAATCCTCGAGTTTTGCGAAACTCATTTTATGCACTATGGTTTCCACAAAACCACAATGGAAGAAATAGCAAAAGAGCTTCGTATCAGCAAAAAGACCATTTACAAACACTTTTCAAGCAAAGACGATCTTGTCCGAGCCGTTTTTATCAGAATCAGAAATGACCTTGCCTCTCAAATTGAGGCAACTATTAATGGTAGCGGTGATACAATGATAAAACTTTACAAAATCAGCAGATTGTTTTCAAACAGAATTGCCGCAATTTCTGATAATTGGCTAAACGATCTCCGGTTATATGCCCCGGATGTTTGGCGGGAAGTGGAAGAATTTAGAACTAATATGATGCAGAAAAATATGCTGATTCTGGTTGGACAAGGAAAAGCCGAAGGTTTGATTATAGATTATCCCAACACAATTATTATGGGGGTGCTCATTTCTGCTATTCAAGGTGTAGTTAATCCAAACTTTGTTTTACACAACAACATATCCCTTCATGAAGCAGGCGAACTAACTCTTGAAATAGTTTTTTCCGGCATTTCAACTAAAAAGGGAAGAAAATTATTTAAACAATATAAATCAGGTAATTGATATGAAAAAATTACTTGCGGTTGTTTCGATTATCGCATTTTTAATTAGCTGCGGCGATAAAGGAGATAAAAATGAAATTATTCTATCGGGAACCGTAGAAACCACAAACATAACTTTAAGTTCTCAAGTAACTGGATTCGTTCAAAAATTAATCGCTCATGAAGGAAGCAGAGTAATCGCGGGCGATACACTTCTAATAATCGATCCGGAGACCTACCTTTTACAGCTTATGCAAGCAGAAGCTCAGCTTAGTATGGCAAAATCAAAGCTTGATTTGCTCGTTAAGGGTGCACGAAGTGAGGATAAAAGTCAAGCCTTCGAGGCAATGAATCAAGCAAATGCGAATTTTGAAAATGCAAAAGCAGATTTTGAGCGAATGGAAAATTTATTCGAAAATCAATCAATTACCAAAAAACAGTATGACGATGCGAAAACAAGATTAATAATTGCAGAAGCTCAGCTTAATTCCGCTAAACAGAACCTAAAAAAAATCGAGAACTTTGCCAGACCCGAAGAGTTAGATCAGGCTAAAGCAGCTTGTGATGCCGCCGCAGCTAACGTAGATTTGCTTCAAAAAAGAGTGAACGATTGTTACATTTTGTCGCCACTAGACGGAATTTTGGTGAAAAATTATGCTGAAATCGGAGAAACCGTAAATCCACAGAGTTCTCTTGTGAAAGTTTCAAATTTGGCTGAGGTTGAAGTCATTGTATATGTTCAAGAAAAAGATCTTGGCCTGGTTAAGCTAGGGCAGAAATCCGAAATATTTTCCGACTCTTATCAAGATAAACCTTATGAAGGAAAAGTGACTTACATTTCTCCCGAAGCAGAATTCACACCAAAAAATATTCAAACCAAGGAAGAAAGAACGAAGTTAGTTTTTGCTGTAAAAATTTCCGTTCCAAATCCTGACTATGAGCTTAAAGCCGGAATGCCGGTAGATGCCGTTATTTATTTAAACTGAATTGAGCATTGATCAAGCTAATTGGGCAAGATTAACACAGAATATCAGTGAAAATCTGTCGATTCAATATCGTATATGTTTGAGAAAAATAATAATGCGATCAATAATAAAAATAGAAGCTCTTACAAAAAATTACGGCGAGATAGAAGCCGTTAAAGGTATATCCTTCGAGGTTGCGAAGGGCGAAATGTTTGGGCTAGTTGGTCCGGATGGCGCCGGTAAAACAACAACTATCAGAGTTTTGTGCGGACTTATAAATCCGGATAGCGGGAGTGCGTCATTAATCGGAAAAGATATTACAAAAGATAAACAAGCTGTACAAAATGAAATTGGATATTTGTCTCAGCGATTTAGTCTGTACGGTGATTTAACTGTTGACGAGAACATCGAGTTCTTCACAGATATTCATAACGTAAATCACTACGAAAAACGAAGAGATGAACTGCTTGAGTTTACGCGACTCACAAATTTTAGAGACCGGTTGGCAGATAATCTTTCCGGCGGAATGAAACAGAAACTTGCACTCGCCTGCTCTTTAATTCACAAACCGCAGATTTTATTTTTAGATGAACCCACAACCGGCGTCGATCCGGTATCCCGGCGCGACTTTTGGAAGATTCTTTCCAACCTAATTAAAGAAGGCATCACAATTTTTATGACAACACCGTATCTCGACGAAGCGGAACGGTGCAACCGTGTTGCAATGATGAACAAAGGAGAAATTATTGCAATCGACAAACCGGCTGAAATCAAGAAGTCAATTAACAAACAAGTGATTGAAATTGTCTGCACACCTGTGCGTAAAGCGTATGAAATTTTAAATGATAAATACGAATCGCAAATGTTCGGCGATAGAATAAATTTGGTTGTTGATGATGAGACCAAAGATTATCCCGAAATTGAAAAACTTCTTCATCAAAACGAAATAACCATAAACGATAAACGAGTTGTCACACCATCGCTAGAAAATGTATTTATGCACTTAATAAAAGAAGCAAGTTAACAGGTAATCAAAATGAAAAAATTACTTACGACGCTTTTGCTTGTGTTCGGAGTTATAATCGCACAAGAAAGAACACTTACTTTAGAAGAAAGCCTGCAAATAGGTTTGCAGAACAGCAAGCAGATAAAATTATCTAAAGCAGCATTAATAAGCAGCGAAGCTAAAATAACCGAAGTCGGCTCACAAATGCTGCCGCGGTTGAGTTTCGGCGCATCTTATACAAGATTGAGTGATGTTAAACCTTTCCAGGTTAGTGTTCCGTTTGCTCCAAATCCGATTACTATTCAAGAAACGATTTTAAATAACTATCAACTCAAACTTTCACTTCAGCAACCGTTGTTTACGGGTTTTAGATTGTCGTCACTAAAAAGCGCTGCGGAATACAACAATAAAGCAGTAGAATTTGAGCACACAAAAGAAATAAATGAAGAAGCGCTTCGAATACATCAAGCATTTTGGAATTACTATAAATCTCAAAAAGTACTTCAACTTGTTGAAGAAAATTTGAAGTCATTGGAGAAACACTTAGCCGATACAAAAAACTTTTTAGAAAACGGACTCGTTACGAAAAATGATTTGCTGAAATTAGAAGTACAATATTCAAACACAGAGTTGAAAAGAATTGACGCTAAGAATGCGGTCGAACTTTCTCGAACTGCTTTTAACAAAGCAATAGGTTTGCCGCTTAATACAAGCTCACAGGTAATGGCAGAAGAACCGCAGGCAGTCACAATCACAACAAAGTTTGATGACCTGTTAAACGAAGCTCTGCAAGCACGTGAAGAAATAAAATCAGTCGAATACAAAATTAAAGCCGGTGAAGAAAATATTGACGCTGCACAAGCGGGATGGTTTCCGTCAATTTTTCTTTTCGGCAATTATTATTACAGCAGACCGAACCAAAGAATTATGCCGCTTGAAGATAAGTTTGAAGATACTTGGGCGGTCGGTGTAGGACTAAATTGGAACATTTTAGATTGGGGTGAAACATCGGCAAAAACCACACACGCCGAGCAGCAGTTAATTCTAGCGGAAACGACTTATCAAATAATTAAAGAAAATATCGAGTTGGAAGTTTATAAAAATTACTTAACGGCGCTGAGTGAATTTGAAAAAGTGAGTGTGTCGAAGAAATCAGTTGAACAAGCGGAAGAGAATTACAGAATAACAAAAGACAAATACAACCAGCAGCTTGCAACAAGCACCGACTTAATCGATGCGGAGGTTGCTTTATTAAATGCACAAACAAATCTAACTAATGCGTTAGTTGATTTAAAATTAGCTAAAACGAAACTTGAGAAGTCAGTTGGTAGACCCATTTATTAATCATAAAAAATCATAACAATCATAATAAATCAGTGTTCCATTGCTTTAGTGGAACACTGATTTATTAAGATGATTATGATCACTGAAGATGAACTCAATTGAAGTAAACAACCTGACAAAACACTTCGGCAAGTTCACCGCCGTCGATAACATTTCCTTCAACGTAAAAGAGGGAGAAGTGTTCGGATTTCTCGGTGCTAACGGAGCGGGCAAATCCACAGCTATTAGAATGTTGTGCGGAATACTTTCGCCGACTTCCGGCGATGCATTGGTTGGCGGTTACAGCGTGATGAACGAACCGGACAAAGTAAAAAAAGTAATCGGATATATGTCACAAAAATTTTCTCTCTATAACGATTTAACGGTTGAAGAGAACATCAATTTCTTCGGCGGTGTATATGGATTGAAAGGAAAAAAATTCAACGAAAGAAAAAACTGGGCGCTGGATATAGCGAACTTAAGAGGAAAGGAAAAACTTTTAACCGGCTCTCTTCCCGGGGGTATTAAACAACGACTAGCTTTAGGAACCGCCGTAATACATGAACCCGAAATTGTATTTCTTGACGAACCGACGAGCGGTGTTGATCCGATTTCAAGAAGAAATTTTTGGGATTTAATCAACTATCTCTCTTCGAATGGAACAACAGTTTTTGTTACAACTCATTATTTAGAAGAGGCGGAATACTGCAACAACATAACTCTAATTAATGCAGGAAAAATAATTGCGGAAGGAAGCGCAAAAGAACTTAAAACTAATTATCTCAAAAACACAATTTTAGAAATTGAGTGCGACAGAGTTGTTGACGCTTTAGAAATATTAGAAAAACAAAATTTCGTTGACGAAACATCTATCTTCGGCAACAACATTCATATAATCGTTAATGATAACTTTAAAAGTGAAGAACAAATTACAACTACATTAACCGAAGAACATTCAATCGCAATAAAACGAATTGACAAAATTGTCCCAACGCTTGAAGATGTATTTATTCATTTATTGGATAAAGAGTACAACAAATGATTAGCGCTAATAGAATAAAAGCGGTTGCAAAAAAAGAGATTAAGCAGATAAGCCGTGATAAGCGCTTCTTGGGAATTTTATTGCTGCTTCCGGTCATGCTTTTAGTGCTTTTCGGTTATGCGGTAAACTTTGACGTGAAAAATATCAAACTAGCGGTTCAAGATATGGACAAGTCTTACGAGAGCAGACAGTTTATAAATTCACTCACTTCATCCGAATATTTTACGCTTGTTGAATACATTCATGAAAACGAAAAAACAACTTCCGCTCTTGATGAAAAACGAACTCAAGTTGTTATGGTAATACCGTCGGACTTTTCAAATAAACTGCATCGGGCAAAGGAAGAAACACATGTACAATTTTTAATTGATGGCGTTGACGGAAATTCCGCTACAATTATAAAAAACTATGTCGAAGCCGCGACTTTAAAATATAACTCTGATTTTCAAAAGGAGATGTTTGCCAAGCTTGGTATTAAACAAACCATACCGATTGATTTACAGCCGGTATTTTGGTTCAACCCTGAATTGCGTACAACCGTGTTTTTAATCCCCGGTTTAATTGCGATGATATTAATAATTACGTCTGTCGTGAGTGTTTCTCTTTCGCTTGTTAGAGAAAAAGAGCGCGGAACAATAGAGCAGATAAATGTCTCCTCTCTTAATACTTTAGAAGTAATGTTGGGAAAAGTTCTTCCTTATGTAGTAATCGCTTTGATTGATGCTGTTTTTATTTTAATTGCAGGATACATCTTGTTTGATGTTGTGGTTAAGGGTGATTATGCGCTTATGTTTTTAAGTACACTGATATTTATAATTTCCGGAACGAGTCTAGGAATCTTTATTTCGTCTGTCGCCGATTCACAGCAGGTTGCGTTTACCGCGGCTACGTTTGCTTCTATGCTGCCGTCATTAATTTTATCGGGGTTTATTTTTCCCATAGAAAGTATGCCTGTAGTTATTCAATGGCTGACAAATATAACACCGGCAAAGTTTTATTTAACTTCACTTCGTGCTATTATGCTGCGCGGTGTCGGATTAGAAGCGTTTTGGGAGCAATGGATTTATCTTGGGGTCTTTACGTTTCTGCTTTTATTACTTGGGAATATTATTTCAAAAAGGAAAGAGGCGAAAAATTAATTTACACTTTGCGGTCTTCGCTTATTTCTCTGTTTTCTTTGTGTGAATAGTTTCTCGCGAAGCGTGCAAAGTCCGCCGCGAAAAACAATTAACTACGAATTTTATTGATGATTGTAATAAGCACAGATTAAAAAATTATGAAAACAACAATACATTTTATCAAAAAAGAATTTCTGCAATTCAAACGCGATCCGAAAATGTTTGTGCTTATTCTTGGGGCTCCGATAATCCAATTAATATTTTTAGGTTATGCGGCTACCTTTGATGTGAACGTTGTCCATACCGCTGTTTACGATATGGATAAATCTCAAGAAAGTAGAAAATATATTGAGAGTTTTAAATCAACCGGCTACTTTGCATTTGATTACTATGTTGATAATTACAGCCAGCTTACACAGCATATTGATAATGCAAATGTAATTTTAGGGCTAGTAATTCCACGTGGATTTGAAAATAAAATTCAAAGAGGGGAAACGGTTAAGGTACAGGCAATTTTTGACGGCTCCGACGGAAATACTGCCTCGATAGCCGCAGGTTATCTTCAAGGAATAACTCAAAAATATTCAAAAGAAATTGTAACTGATATCCGGAATAAACTTGGCATAAAAGCTTTACCTGTTGGTTCGGTCAAGTCATCTCCGCGTGTATGGTATAATCCCGAATTAACAACAAGAAATTTTATGGTGCCGGGTATTGTCGGACTCCTATTAATGATAATTACTTTGATATTAACTTCTCTTGCAATTGTTAAGGAGAAGGAAGTCGGCACACTGGAGCAGTTAATTGTTACGCCCATCAAACCGTATCAAATGATTGTAGGTAAACTTGTTCCGTTTGCAATTTTAGGTTTTACTGCCGTCATTCTCGTTATATCTGCTATGAATATTATCTTCGGAATAGCCGTTAAAGGAAGTGTGTTGTTTCTTCTTTTCTCTTCTTTTGTTTTTATTTTGTCAACGCTTGGTCTTGGGCTTTTCGTCTCGACAATTTCAAAAACGCAGCAGCAGGCAATGATGCTTGCAATCTTTCTTGTATCTATGCCGATGATATTTCTTTCCGGATTTGCATTTCCAATAGAAAACATGCCCGATATTATTCAAGCAATAACCTATGTAATTCCACTTAGATATTTTATGACAATAATTCGCGGAGTGATATTAAAAGGAATCGGAATCTCGGATCTTTGGTTCGAACTCCTCGCAATGTTTGGAATAGGTATGTTAATTTTGAGCTTAAGCGTAATGCGTTTTCAGAAAAGGCTGGATTAAATAATTTCTTAATTAGTGGTTTTCTTTTATATCTTTGTTTTCGTTTTCAAGATTATATGAACGGTATCATACAATGAAATCAGCTTTTACATTTTTCTTTTTTATAACAACACTTTTCTTTTTCTCTTGCTCATCGGTTAAAGTACATACCGATCACAACAAATTATTTGATTTTACAAAATTTACTACATATAAAATTTTGAAAGAGCTTCCTAAACTTCCCGACGGAGCTCAAATGCCTTCTTTAACTTATAATCTAATTGGAAGTGCAATTGATTTTGAACTGGCAAAACACGGATTCGGCAAAAATAATCTCTTTGCGAATTTCGGTATTGATTGGCATACTGCATTAGATGAAAAGGTTTATCAAAATGTTAATTCGCTGACAAACTGGAAATCAAATTTTAGTGAAGATGAAACCGGGATATTAATTATTGACATTGTTGATTTGGAGAGCGGTAATGTAGTCTGGCGCGGTTGGGCAAAAGAAGTTTTAACTTCTCATAACTTGGAAGAAAAAATAAGTGAATCGGTCTCTCAAATTTTATCTCATTTCCCGCCGAAGAATATTTTGGGACTGAATAGATAAGTAATTCGTTTTCTTATAACTATGGCAAAAAAATATGAAGAATAAACTTTGGAAGAAATTATTTCTTGGAGTGGTCCTAGTATTTATCGCCATTCAATTCTATCCTTACGGAAGAGATCATAATAATCCACCGGTTACTAATCAAGTTAAGTGGGATAGTGATTTTACAAAAGAAACGTTTTACAATGCTTGTGCCGATTGCCACAGCAATGAAACAAACTGGCCTTGGTATAGCCACCTTGCTCCGGTTTCCTGGTTGATACAAAGTGATGTTGAAAAAGGGAGAAGACGTTTTAATATTTCTGTCCGTGAGGGGTTGAAAGAAGCAGATGAAGCTTATGAAGAGGTTGAAAAAGGAGAAATGCCTTTGCCAATTTATTTGCCATTACATCCCAAAGCAAGATTCGATGATATTCAAAAAGATAGGTTTATCGCCGGACTTAAAGCAACTTTTAACAACGACTCAGAGTCAACGTATAAAAAGAAAAATGATTAGATAATATTTATTCAATCGGAAGATCATGCACTTTCAGAAAAGAAAGCTTATCCCAATAACCTCTTTGAAAAACTATTTTGCCTTTTTTGATTTGAAAAAATCCGCAACCTCTTAATCCCAGCGGATCTTTCCACTCCATAATTGCCCACTCGCCGTCTTCAAACATGTTTTCAACAATACATGTCATCTCTGCTTGAGCAAATTCTTTTTCGAACATTTCTTTAATTGAGGCTTTACCTTTAACCGGTTCGTTTGCTACTTGATGGTTTTCAGCATCTTCGGCATATAAGTTTATAAGCGATTCAACATCCGCATTGTTAAAATGCTCAACCCACTGTTTTAAAATTTCTTTTGGTGATTTCATATGATTCCTCTTCTGCACCTCTTGTTCCTGATGATTACGATAATGAATATCAGACACAACGGCTGATTTGTTTGCAGATAAATTAGTGAACTAATAATTAAATTACACGTCTCAACTTTTCCTTCTACTACAAATAAGGAACCGAAAATGAAATCGAACAAACTTTCCAGAAGAAACTTTTTCAAAATTTCATCATTAACAGGCGCGGGTTTTGCTTTATCTCCGATACTTACGAATAATAAAATTGCCAAAACTTTACAGGAAGAAGACAGGCCGAAAACAAACATCGAAGAAGCATTAAAACATCCCCACAACGAAAACTCAATGCCGGGTAAATATCCGGGAAAAGTTGTGCAAGTAAATCATCCCAACCCCGTAGTTGATAACAAAATCGTTTATGATGCTGTTTACAAAATGATTGCCGAGGGAATGTTAAGTCTTACCGGAGCCGTATCTCTCAAAGAAGCTTGGCTTCAATTTGTAAACGAGAATGATAAGATTGGTTTGAAAGTTAATCCCGTTGCGGGACCAACATTATCAACATCTGTCGAAGTTACTCTTGCAATTGTTAATCAACTTGAAGAAGCCGGTATCGCGAGAAACAATTTGATAATCTGGGATAGGCGAGAAGAACAAATTTTTGAATCGGGGATTACGGAAGAATTATTTCCCGGAATAAAAATTATCGGGACAGAGCGAATCGGTGAAAACGGAACAATGTATGATGAAAACAATGAACTTTATTCTCTTAGAATGATCGACAAAGATTGGTATTACTGGGCTGATGTTGAAACAGAATACCGTCCGGAAACTTTACCCTACATGGTAAACACAGGCAAGTATTCTTACTTCACAAAAATTGTTACGGAGATGTGTGACAAAATTATCAACATCCCGATACTTAAAAATGCCGGAACATCGGTTACTTTATGTATGAAGAATTTATCATATGGTGCAATTACCAATACAGGACGGCTTCACGAAAAGCTTTGGTCGGAAACAGTTGCGGAAGTATGCGCTTTTCCTCCTTTGCGTGATAAAGTTGTATTAAATATTGTTGATGGGATCAAAGGATGTTTTAATGGCGGTCCTTCGGCGGTTCCGCAATTCTTCACAAATTATAATACAATATTAATCGGAACCGATCCCGTTGCTGTTGATAGAATCGGATTAAATATTGTTACAAAGAAACGAATTGATGAAGGATTACAGGAAGAAGAATCGCCGCGTGGTTCAGCGTTTTTAACAATGGCGGAAAAACTGAATCTTGGTGTTGCCGACAACAAGAAAATCCTGTTAAACAAAATTGATTTGACTTAATTATGAATAACAAAAAAACATTTATTCTCATATTTCTTGGATTTATTCTTAGCTTGTTATTAGGCGCACAACAAAAAGAGTTTCCTCAACTTAATCAAGATGATGTAGATGGCAGAAAGATAACTAGAGCAGAGTTTTACGTCGGCGAAGAGTTATGGGGATTAATTAACGGCGGTGCCGATCTTTATCTAGAATATGGACTTGATAGAACTTTACTTCAAGAAGTAGTTTACGAAGAAAAAAGTTTCCGCATCGAAATATATGGGATGACTGACATAGACGCTGCTTTTGGAATTTTTTCAATCAACAAATTTAATTGTGAAAAGACCGATACTCTCACAAAACATATTTGCATTACTCCTTATCAACTACAAGCTGCGGTTGAAAGATTTTACATTTCTATTTCTAATCAATCTGGTGATAAAGATGCACAAAATTATTCGCTTCTGTTATTTGAAAGCTTGTTAGATAAAACAGCGATTAAGAACTACACAACATCGGAATATTTCCAGCAACCTCAATTTGAGCAGTATCAAAATCAAATTAAATTGATTAAAGGGAAACTCGGTTTACAAAATGGTTTCCCGAGATGGGAAAAATATTTTAATGCTTTTGGTAATTATGAAATTATTCTGCTTCCAATTAAAGTAGAAGAGGGATTTATAAATATTGCAAAGGTGCTTTTTAAATCTGATGAAGATGCACAAAGTTTTTTGTCTAGAAACAAAAACTTTGTGAACATAGAAACCCTTTCACAAAAAGAGTTGGTTTTCTTTGAGTCGAATTTGGATCAGGACAAGATTGATAAATTTTTAAACTAGTCGCCAGAGGGCAGAATGAAACAACGAACTCTTCCAAACTTATTTGAAGAAAGCGTTAAAAAATATTCTAATAATCCGTTGATGTGGGAAAAAATCTCCGACAAATATGTGCTGCTAACATATTCTGAAATGAAACCGCTTGTTTACAAGTTTGCTGCGGGATTGTTGAACCTCGGCTTGAAAAAAGGTGATCGAGTTGCTCTTATTTCTGAAGGAAGAAATGATTGGGTGATGAGTGAGCTTGCTATTCTTTACTGCGGAGGGGTTAATGTTCCTATCTCAGTTAAAATTGATGAGCCGAATGATTTAAAGTTTCGTATAGCTCACTCCGAATCTAAGTTTGTTGTTGTTTCAAAAAATCATTTGCATAAAATTCGCCGCATCAAAAATGATTTGCCCGATTTAGATAAGATTATTGTTTTAGATAACATAACGGATTTACAAGTCGATGAGATTTCAAAAGATAACATATTCAAAATCGGAGAAGAATATTTACAGGATAATGAGGGGTTCTTTAATCAAACTTGGCAATCTATCAAAGAAGATGACGATGCAAACATATGTTATACTTCCGGGACAACGGCTGATCCGAAGGGAATAATTTTAACTCACCGCAACTATACCGCAAATGTCGAACAGGCAACCGCTCTTCTACCTATTCCCGAATCTTATGTTTCTCTCTTAATTTTACCTTGGGATCATTCGTTTGCTCACACCGCGGGAATTTATACTTTAATGAAAAACGGTGCTTCAATGGCGTCAATACAAGTCGGCAGCACACCAATTGAAACTTTACGAAATATTCCTCTGAACATAAAAGAAATAAAACCAACGTTTCTATTAAGCGTTCCGGCATTGGCAAAAAATTTCAGAAAAAATATTGAAGCAGGCATCAGAGCAAAAGGGGATAAGATTGAAAAGTTATTCAACAAAGCTTTGGAAACTGCTTACGATTATAACGGGCTCGGCTGTGACCGCGGGAAAGGATTGAAAAAAATAAAGAAACCGTTGATTTCGCTTTATGATAAAATTCTTTTCAGTAAAATTAGACAAGGGTTTGGCGGAAGATTGGAGTTCTTTATCGGCGGCGGTGCTTTGCTTGATATTGAATTACAAAAGTTTTTTTACGCAATCGGAATGCCGATGTTTCAAGGATACGGATTGACAGAAGCAGCTCCTATTATTTCCGCAAATGTTCCTGCTCAACACAAACTTGGTTCATCCGGTAAGATTGTAGTAAATCTTGAAGTAAAAATTTGCAATGAAGACGGGCTTGAAGTTCCCGTCGGACAAAAAGGAGAGATTGTTTGTAAAGGTGAAAATGTAATGAAAGGTTATTGGAAAAACGAAAAGGCAACTAACGAAACGATAAAAGACGGGTGGCTATACACCGGTGATATGGGTTGTCTCGATAAAGACGGTTACCTTTATGTGCTCGGTAGATTTAAAAGTTTGTTGATTGCGAGTGACGGTGAAAAATATTCTCCCGAAGGAATTGAAGAAGCGCTTGTAGAGAAATCAAATTTTATTGAACAAGTAATGCTGCACAACAATCAAAATCCATACACCATTGCTTTAATAGTACCGAATAAGGAGGCTATAAAAAATGAATTGAAAAAATTTTCCTTAACAATTCAAACCAAAGAAGGACAAAAAAAGGCGATAGAAATTGTTCAAAAAGATATTGACAAGTTTAAGTCCGGCGGTGAATACGAAAACGAGTTTCCCGAACGATGGCTCCCGGCAACTTTTGCTTTACTCGGCGAAGGATTCACCGAACAGAATCAGTTTATGAACAGCACATTAAAAATGGTACGCGGAAAAATCACTGAGTTCTATCAAAACAGAATTGAATTTTTATATACTCCTGAAGGAAAAGATGTTTATAACCATCAAAATATGAAGATAGTTGAGAGGTTTGATGGATAAGAATAATAATGTTGGGTGCTTTGATTAATAACAATTATAGAACGGTTTGGGGTACATTTTCTTTCATTGATAAGCATTAAGTAATTATTTACCTTAACACATGTATAATTTCAAACTGATCTAGTAAAATTTTAGATAATTATATGAAC
>LNQE01000927.1_pt1 | contig 15084 bp, 16 predicted proteins | sample 603111 | NCBI WGS metagenome assembly LNQE01 (sample SAMN04260313, study PRJNA301899) | hydrocarbon metagenome | isolation source: hydrocarbon-contaminated ditch | place: Germany: Bremen | collected 1998
TCCCCGCCTCCCCTTTGGTGCGGATCATGGCTGCGCCTTCAGCAATACGGCGCAGAGCCTCGCCTAGATTGCGGGCGCCGCAGACAAAAGGGATCGAAAACTTTGTCTTGTCAATATGGCATTCCTCATCAGCCGGAGTCAAAACTTCGCTTTCATCTATATAATCAATGCGCAGAGCTTCCAGTATCTGCGCTTCCACGAAATGACCGATTCTGGCTTTAGCCATAACCGGGATGGATACGGCTTTTTTAATTGCGGCAATCATTGAAGGATCGGACATTCTGGCCACGCCGCCGTCTTTGCGGATATCCGCGGGCACGCGCTCCAAAGCCATCACGGATACCGCTCCCGCCTCTTCCGCGATTTTTGCCTGTTCCACATTGGTGACATCCATAATGACGCCGCCTTTGAGCATCTGCGCCAGCTGGACATTCAATTCATATCTCTTTTTATCCACGTTACATCGCCTCCCGGATTAATACGTTCATTCTATAATATAATACTTCAACATGCTGTTTCCTAGTCAAAAAAAACAAATTTTACCAGAACAATCTTGTTTTGATGTGATTTTTGTTAAGATACTGCTTGATTCCCGTAATGGTGTACGTGCGGTAATGCACCATCGAAGCAATGAGCGCCGCGTCTGCTTTGCCTGTAGTCAGGACTTCGGCCAGATGCTCGGGCTTGCCCGCCCCTCCGGAAGCAATCACGGGAATATTCACGTTTTCCGAAATGAGTCGGGTCAAGTTCAGTTCGTATCCCGTTTGCACACCGTCGGCGTCGATGGAATTCAGACAGATTTCTCCCGCGCCGAGGATCTCCGCTTCTTTCGCCCACCACAGCGCGTCTATGCCGGTATAAATCCGGCCGCCGTGAATAACCATCTCATAGCCCGATGGGGTTTTATCAGACATATCTACTTTTTTTACATCCATGCCCAAAACAATGCATTGGCTGCCGAAAGCCCTGGCTCCCTGCGTGATGATTTGCGGGTTTTCCACAGCGGCGGAATTCACGCTCACTTTTTCAGCGCCGGCGTTAATGACTTTGCGCATGTCTTCCAGATTGCGGATGCCGCCGCCCACGGAAAAGGGAATAAAAATCGTTTCGGCCACACGACGCACCACATCAATCATGATATCGCGCTTGTCGGACGATGCCGTAATATCGTAGAAAACAATTTCATCCGCGCCCTGTTCGTAATATTCGCGCGCGGCATCCACCGGATTGCCGATATCCACGTTTCCTTCAAACTTGATGCCCTTGGTGAGCAAGCCCGCGCGCACGTCAAGACAGGGGATGATTCGCTTGCTGATCATGACGGCCTCCACGCGCAAAAGTTTTTCAATATCTGCAAGCCGGGACGTCCGCTTTTTTCCGGATGAAACTGCATGGCGACAAGATTGTTTTTAGCAAGCACTGAACAGAATGTGATGCCGTAATCCGTCGTTCCGAGGACGACGTCACTGTGCGCCGGCGACGGATAGTAGGAATGCACAAAATAAAATTCGGCTTCCGGCGCAATATTTTCAAATACCGGATGACGGCGGAGCAGTTTGACGCTGTTCCAGCCCATGTGCGGGATCTTCAAACTTTCATTTCCGGCTGCCATTTTTTCAGGGAAGCGCTTTGTCGAACCGGCGGCCAGGCCGATGCAAGACGTGTCATTTTCTTCGGAGTAATCCAGAATAATTTGTGTTCCCAGGCAAATGCCCATCAAAGGCTTGCCCGTCGCAAACAAGCGTTTCAGGCAGTCATCGAGCTTCTTTTCGCGTAAATACGCCATCGCTTCGCCTGCCGCGCCGACACCCGGGAAAATCACATGAGATGCCGTATCGAGCTTTTCTGTGTTATCGGTAACGATAAAATCCTGTCCGATACTCTGCAGAGCACGCGCCACACTGGTGATGTTTCCTGCATTATAGTTAATTATCGCTATCATAAACTTTCCGTCTTTTTAATTCCCAAACGGTTACAAATATTATCCATTTGCTGCATTTGATCAGGTGTAAAAATAATATTGTATTGCGTTAAATCAAATGCTTTGGGCCATGCTCCTTTATTATTAAAAAGTATCAGAGATGTTCCTTCGTTTTGTCCTGTTAACGTATTTTTGTTTGCGCCGGAAGGGACATTCCATTTGTATTCGTCTATATCTTTCCATAACTCAGACAAAACCGGCTCTATAAAAAACCCTTTTTCCGTAACGATAAGGCTTTTACCGCTGTTTTGACTCATTTTATATAATGTAAAAATAAAAGCGGCTAAAAAAAGCACGGCCATTGAAACAAGCACAAGCTGTTCGTTCGGCGATTTATCCTTTATTATATTGATAATGTCCTTATAAAACACCAGAGGAAGTACAATAATTATAATAAGAAGAATTTTCGCCAGTCCTCCCCCGCCTAAGTAGTGGGAATTAATTCTCAATAATTCCGCTGATAACCGGATTTCTTCTATTTTTAATTGATTTCCCTTGTTTTTTGCAAACATTTCGGCAAAAAAGCCTTATCCCTTCACTTAGCAATTTTTATGCTCAAATTACAGCTAATTTTTTTCCTTTATATATCAATCTGATAAAAAAGACCAATAGCACCAAATTTGTCATTACCCGGCTTGACCGGGTAATCCAGTTCTTTTTATTTGTCATGTCGAGCATAGCGAGACATCTTATTTTTAAAGACTTCTCATCCCGATAAATCGGGATGAGAAGTGACAAAAAAGATGTTATTAGGAGGATTTCTCTACCTGAGTGACGTGTGTTGCTTTTTGTTCATAATTTTTCCCTTGATAGGAATCACGCCGGTCCAACTCATTATTAATCGAGTTCAATACATCCAGTTTATTCATTGCCCATTCCGGCGCGAGAAAAATATCGCGGTAACCGTCGGCTGTCAGGCGCTGGATGACCATTTCCGGCGGCAACAATTCCAGAACATCGGCCACCAGTGAAACATATTTTTCTTTGGTGATCATGCTGATTATTCCTTTCTTATACATTTCACCCAGAGCGGTTCCTTCCAATGCCAATAGGGAGTGAATTTTTATACCGTTTACCGGTAAGGCGGCAAGAGCTTTAGCTGTTGTCAGCACATCTTTGTCACTTTCGTGCGGTAACCCGATAATAATATGCACACAAATGTTCAGGCCTTTCCCTGCCAGAGCATTGACAGCGTCAAGAAACTGCTGATAATTATGTCCCCTATTGATGAATTGCAAAGATTTGTCATGAGCCGATTGCAGACCTAATTCCACCCAGACGTGATATTTTTTCGCGTAGCCACTTAATAATTCAATAACATCATCGCCGAGGCAATCCGGACGCGTGCCGATGGACAGCCCGATAACATCTTCCTGTGCCAGCGCTTCGTCATAGAGCGCCCGCAGTTTGTCCGCCGGTGCGTAAGTATTTGTAAATGTTTGGAAATAAGCAATAAATTTTGCCGCCTGTTTCGTATAATATTTCTTGCCGCTCGTAATCTGTTCGGTCACCGAAGGCAATTCGCCTTGTTGGCGCAGTTTCGAACCTCGGCCGTCGCAGTAAATACAGCCGCCCAAAGCTACATGTCCATCACGGTTCGGGCAGGTAAACCCAGCATCGATTTGAAGCTTGTGCACATTGCAGCCGAAAAGATTGCGCCAGTAGCTTTTCAGGTCGTAGTACCGCTTAGAATTTTTCCAAAAATCAGGTTTACCCAATGCCGCCTCTTTTTTATGTTGTATTTTTAGAGCCTATGCCGTAAAAAAAGTTGTCATTCCTGTGGAGACGGGAATCCACTATTTCTCTTTCCTCCCTTGAGGGGAGGAAACCGAAAGGAGGGTGAAAATTCTTAAAATCCCCCTCCCTTTAATTCCCGCCCCGAGGCATGCGCCGGGGTTCCCTACCAGGGGCGGGAAAAGAGTTCTGGATACCGTTGTACAACGGCATTACAAAAAGTTGTCATTGCCCAACTCGACGCGTGACCTTTAGGTTATTGGGCAATCCAGTCTTTTTATGCTGGATGCCGGATCAAGTCCGGCATGACACATAGAACGAGTTGTTTTTAACATTGATTTTATACAAGCGCAAGTAATCGGATTAGGAGCGGATAAGTTGCCTGTTAACTTAATAGATAACTATGATGTAGCGGTAATCGGCGGCGGACATGCCGGCTGCGAAGCGGCCCTTGCTTCGGCGCGGATGGGTTGCCGCACAATTCTTTTCAATATCAATCTGGACTCGATCGCTCTGATGTCCTGCAATCCGGCCATCGGGGGCCTGGCCAAAGGGCAACTGGTTAAGGAAATTGACGCCCTCGGCGGCGAGATGGGCAAGATAACCGATAAAACAGCTGTACATTTTCGCATGCTGAATGCTTCCAAAGGCCCGGCAGTTCATTCTTCCCGCATGCAATGCGATAAACAGCTCTACCGTCTGACGATGAAAGCCGTGGTCGAAAATCAGTCCAATCTCTATGTCCGGCAGGCAATGATCGAAAGCTTAGTCATTGAAGACGGCACAGTAATAGGTGTGCTGGATCAGAGCGAACATTTTTACGGAGCGAAAAAAGTTGTCATAACAACAGGCACTTTTCTAAACGGGTTGGTACACGTCGGTGCTTCTCAAGTCCCGTCGGGACGGGCCGGAGAACTGGCATCCATTGGTCTTGCTTACAATCTCAAACAACTTGGTTTTGATATTGGCAGAATGAAAACGGGCACCCCGCCACGTTTGCGAGCCTCTTCCATTGATTTTTCCCGGCTGGAGAGACAGGACAGCGACCCCGCACCGCAGCCTTTTTCCTTTACCACTGAAAAACTGCGCACGGAGCGGCTGCCTTCGTATTTCGCTGCCACATCCGCCGAAACGCATCGCGTGATTCGCGAAAATATTCAGTGCTCGCCTCTTTATTCAGGTGTCATCAAAGGCGTGAGCGCGCGCTACTGTCCGTCGCTCGAGGACAAGGTCATGCGCTTTGGCGAGCGCCAGAGTCATCCCGTCGTTCTGGAACATGAAGGACTCGACACACAGGAGGTTTATGCCAAAGGCCTTGGCAACTGCCTGCCGCTGGAATTGCAATATAAGATTGTGCGCAGCGTCAAAGGACTGGAACAGGCGCAGATCATGCGTCCGGCCTATGCCATCGAATATGATTTTGTTCAACCGACACAGCTCAAACCGACGCTGGAGACAAAATTGGTTGCAGGCCTGTATCTGGCCGGTCAGATAAACGGCACATCCGGTTATGAAGAAGCGGCGGCGCAGGGTCTCTGGGCGGGCATCAACGCCGCCCGATCTTTGCAGGGAGCGCCGCCTTTTATTCTGGATCGCTCCGAAGCTTACATGGCGGTGATGATAGACGATCTTGTTACACGCGGCGTGGATGAACCCTACCGCATGTTCACCTCGCGCGCCGAGTACCGACTGATTCTGCGAGAAGACAATGCCGTAATTCGTCTAATGGGCAAGGGCTGTGAACTGGGGCTAATTGACAAGGTGCATTATTTATCCTTGCAGGAAAAAGTTCGTCGGATTGAAAAAGGCATCGAGCATCTCAAAGCAGTTCCGGTAAAACCAACAGCCGAAACAAACGACAAGCTGACCAGGCTCAACACTCCGCCTCTGAACAATCACACCACCTTGCACGGCCTTTTAAAACGGCATGAATTATCCTACGACAATCTTTCCGTGTTCGATGGCTGGGAACCGCAGGAAGATTTATTCGTCAAACATCAGATTGAAATTGAAACCAAATACGAAGGCTACATCAAGCGCCAGTTCGACGCCGTAAAGAAATTAAAAGATCAGGAAAAAAAGAAAATCCCGCCGGAATTTGATTACAACTGTGTTCCCGGCCTTTCCAACGAACTCCGAGCCAAGCTCACCCAGATCGCCCCGCAGACACTCGGCCAGATGGCGCGCATCCCCGGCATGACGGAGGGCGCGATTTCGGCTGTGTTGATAATGATGAAAAAACATGAACAGAAGGGCTGTTGAAAAACACTCATATGCGGCGTTGCTCTTCAGCCCTCGTCGTTGCGACGTACACAAAAAGTACGTCTCACTTCTCTGGCTTCGCGCGCCTTGCATCTGAGCATCCCGTATCAAGTACGGGACAAGCTTTTGAACAGCCCTAAAACATAGATTTTTATTTTTGGAACAGTTTTCTTTTGCAAAGTAGATAGTTGTGTTATTTTTTCGCATCCAAAATAACGAAAAAGCGGAAATCGTATATTAATTGTTATGTCCAAAATACCAACAATTAATAGCAGAACGTGGAATTTATTATACTACAGAACAAGTGGGGGGAAAATGACTTATATTGCTGCTTTTAAAAATCCCGGCTTGACTTGCATTATAAGTGATATGCGAGCAACAAGGATCGAAGATAATCAGAAAGTAGGCTTTAACGCTTCTTTAAAGACAGGGATTTTTTTTAACGGCTGCATATTTGGACTTTCTGGTAATATTGAACGCGGTAAAGAGTTTATTTTAACCGTAAAGGATTTACTGCATACAACTATGAATCCTTCCGAATCATGGTCAAATTTTAAGCAGATAATATCTTGCTACAATTTTCACAATGACAAAGATGATCATTTTCAGATAATATTATCTACACGTGCATCGGGTACGCCAGAACTATTCAAATTTGATTCAATTAAAGGCCTCAATACTTATGGATTTAAAAACGGATTTATAAGTGTTGGCAGTGGAAAAAAAATTCTTGATAATTTTATCTTGGAAAAATGCATTCCAGAAATGAATGAATTTCCAAGCGCAGTGCTTGAAAATTATCCATTTTTTCTATGTCTAAAGCTTATAGAATTATCAGAATCCTATGGACATGATCGTCTCGAAAAACTTGATGTTGGAGGATTATTTCACTTCATATATCAAACAGACATGTTTGAAGCTGCACAAAAACCGGCCCTATATGTTTTAAGTGCAGCCAATTTGCGTGAAAAAATAATCTATCTATGGATATACAGAATTTGTCGGGTCTATAACGATAGAGGATTATTTGTCGAAATATGGGCCCCACCAGGATCAAAAAATAGACGATTTATGACATTTAATTCAATTACTTGGCCGGAAATTCCAGAATTTCTAGATGAAGCTTTTAAAAAAAAGATAATTGAAGAAGCTGAAGCGCAACCGTTTTACTATTTCTGTGGTTTTGGTTTTACAAATCCAGGAGAAAGAAAAATGCCCGCTGTTCACTTTACGACTAAGGGCGATTATCTATTTAAAAGAAATTTGTTTAGCAAAGAACTAGATATTGATGATCATCGAGCGAAAGAAATAATAGCTCAAAACTATGAAAAATTAATTGAAAGCCGAGCAGTAAAATAGAAAGCACTGGCGAATATTAACTTTCTAGAATCAGGGAAAAATAACACTTAATTCAATCATTTTATTTTTTAGAACTTAACTGAGCTTTTGCCTGGGCGAGTTTTTCTTTATCCAGATAATACCGTTATTCGTTTTGATTACCAGACCATCAGCCTTAATTCTGCCTGTGCGGCTTAATATGTGTTGCCAAAATGCACACATTGTGATAATCTAAATCCATGAAAACCATCAATTGGAACGACGAGAAAAATGCGGCTCTAAAGAAGTCAAGAGCGGTCTGTTTCGAAGATGTGGTTTTTTATATTGAAAGGGGCGAGATACTGGATGATTATGCGCATCCCAATCAGAAGTCTTATCCCGGACAACGTATCATGGTCATAGGCATTGACAATTACGCGTATATTGTTCCCTATGTTGAGAATGAGGAAGAAATTTTTTTAAAAACAATTATTCCGAGCAGGAAGGCAACACAAAAGTATCTTGGAGAAAACAATGAAGACTAAATTGACAAAAGAGGAGAAAAGCATCCTTGATAGTTTCGAGAGGGATGAATGGATTCCCGTGGCAAATCTTGCTAAACGAAAGAAAGAACTTGCCGAATACGCCCGCAATACCTTGAGAAAGGACAAGAGGCTGAATATAAGAATTTCTGAAAGAGACCTTATCGAGCTACAGAGGAAAGCGGTTAAGGAAGGTCTTCCTTATCAGACCTACGTTTCCAGCATTATTCATAAGTTTATTAATGGCACGTTAATCGAAACAGGCAGGTAAATACATAGGGTTAGACGCAGATATATGAAGGCTAAGGACTTCGATAAAAAATTTGATCAAGGCGAAGATATTACTAAATATCTCGATGTTTCCAAACGGTATAGCCCGGAACAGGAACAGAAGAGGGTTAATGTTGCTTTTCCACAATGGATGATTCACCGACTGGACAAAGAGGCAAAACGTCTTGGTGTGCCGCGGTAGTCTATTATTAAAGTATTCGTGGCAGAACGATTAAAGAAAGTTTCGTGATTCGAGTAGGGGCTGTTCCCCGAACAGCCCGGGAAAAAACAAACAATTCATCCGGCTCCTTCGGGGGAAGGCACCCTACGACCATTTTATTTTTTAGAACCTGACTGCGCTTTTGCCTGGACGAGTTTTTCTTTGTCCAGATAATATTTCCCATTGCTAGTTTTGATCACCAGACCGTCAGCAATCAGTAGGTTGATCGCTTTGGGACGAATGTTTTTAGTGCCTACACGGAAAAAATTTTTCCGTTCATCCTGAATTTTTATTGCCCTTGCTTCTTTAAAGGCTCTGGCCTCTTCCAGTTCGGCGATTATTTTTAAGCAAGTCTTCTGTACAGCTAATCCACCCATGTAAAGAATAAGGACAACAAAGGCAATTAAAGCGGCAACCAACAGAATTATTTGTAAATATAAAGGCATAAAAATCTCTTTAAAATATTTTCTGCGTCAGTTCATATAATTGATAAAACTATTTGTCAATCCCGCAATAATCTTGATTTTGCGCAACAAGTGCCTTGACAAAAGAGTCCTGTTGCCTTACTTTTTGCGTGAGCTCCAAAGCAAATTTGTTTTCCGGATAATTGGAGATCTTGTGGTGAGAAAAAGAATTAAAAAATATAAACAGAGCATGCATGTGTATGTATTATGGACGGTTCGCTGCCTGCTGATTGGTTCGATAGTAATCAATCTTTTTTATATAATTCTTCACTTGCTTGATCAAAGCCTTGCCACAAAAAGTGCTCAAATGAATGCCATAGAAGAAAATATTACAATTACATTCTGGGCGATGGTAACTTTTGCGGTTACATTTTTACATGATTATTTTGAGAAAAACCAAAACATACATATACCGGACATTCTGGAAACCATTATAATAATCTTTATCTATGCCGCCATATTTTTAAGTGTACGGTTTAATCTTTATGATGATGTGTTTTGGTGGGATATAATACTGCATACCGCGTCAGGCGTAATTCTTGGATTTATCGGATTTTTGGTCATATACAAGTTGAACAGCAGGCACAGCATGAATATAAGTCCGTTGTTGGTCGCGGTTTTTACCTTTACTTTTTCCGTAACGATGGGTGTGATTTTTGAAATTTATGAATTTCTTGTGGATGTAATTTTCGGAACGAATATGCAATCGTGGAACTTGCCGGCAAATGCAATAGAGCTGGGCAGAACATTTCAGGGCATAGGTTTGCGCGATACGATGTCTGATCTTATTTTTGATACAATTGGTGCTTTATCGATTTCTATAGTCTGTTTCTTTTTATATAAAAATGATAAGAAAAAATCTTTGAGGTTGATGCACGAAGTCTTTCCGGATAAATAAATATGAAAAAAACATACGTCCACGGTTATGATCAGAAAGAAAATATAAGATTGCAGGATCAGGCATCTACACTTGTTGAGTTATTGCACTCCGACACATCGTATCCGGCAGGAAGCCGCGTTTTGGAAGCTGGTTGCGGAGTTGGAGCGCAAACGATCACTCTGGCAAAAAACAGCCCCGAGGCATTGATTACTTCCATCGATATATCCGAAACATCTCTTGATGAAGCAAGAAAAAAAGCGTCGGTGGCCGGTATAACAAATGTCTTTTTTGAACAGGCGGATATTTTTAATTTGCCTTACGTGGAGGAGTCTTTCGATCATATTTTTATTTGTTTTGTTCTGGAGCACCTTGCCCGACCAATCAAGGCGCTGAGGGAATTGAAGAATTATTTGAGGGAAGGCGGCACAATTACAGTTATCGAAGGTGATCATGGCTCAGTCTATTTTTATCCGGATAGCGAAACCGCGCACAAAGCAATTCAATGTCAGGTAGAACTACAGCACAGAGCCGGGGGCAATGCTATGATAGGAAGGGAACTTTATCCGCTGTTGACTCTATCCGGTTTCAAATCAGTTCATGTTTCTCCACGCATGGTCTACGTTGATTCCAGCAAACCTGAACTTGTTGAAGGATTCACGAAAAAGACCTTTACGGCAATGACAGAAGGCGTCCGTGAAGCGGCCGTCAAAGCGGGAATAATCGAAGGAAACGTTTTTGATCAGGGAATACGGGATTTGTATCGAACCGCCGAAGCGGATGGTGTCTTCTGTTACACATTCTTTAAAGCAACCGGGAGCAAATGATTGCTAGTGTTGTGTTTCATAAATATCTTTACAGTATGTCATTTCGACCGTAGGGAGAAATCTTACTGATCATTAGGTTGATATAAGATATCTCCCGTTGGTCGATATGACAAGGTACTACACTAGATAAAAGATTGCGTTAGTTTGGGGAAAAAGATTGCGTAAAAAAGAAAGAGAAATAAAAGACAGACAAGCTATTGATGATATTATCCGGCGCTGTCAGGTTTGCCATCTGGCGATGTGTGACGATGGTCAGCCATATGTTGTTCCTCTTAATTTCGGCTATGATGACAGTTTTCTTTATTTTCATGCCGCGCTGGAAGGAAGAAAAATTGACATTATCAAACGAAACAATCGTGTAGGTTTCGAGTTTGATATTCTACATGATATTGTAAAAGCCGAGAAGGCCTGCGACTGGGGAGCGAGATACGAGAGCGTCATCGGATCAGGTGCGGCGGAAATAGTAGATGATTTGGAAACTAAAAATACCGCGCTGGAATGTATCATGCGTCAGTACGGAAGCGAAGCTAAAGATTTTCCGGACGATATAATGAAAAAAACATTAATTATTCGTGTGCGAATACTGGAGATCAGCGGCAAAAGGCTTTAATGCCTTCTGACAGGACGGCAACAGTTTGCCCATCCGATAACAGACGTTTCGCGAGATACGTTCCCACAAATCGTGTGCCGCCAGTCCCGAATACGTTGATTTTGCACCTCTGATCTATTCAGAAATTGAGCCGTAGACGTCAAAATAACGGGAATTTGCGCCCCAGTTCATGAACCGGGTGTAGCCGGCTTTTTCCAGGCGCCTGATGACCATCTGCGCCCTACCGCCCGTTTCGCAAGTCACGATGAGATACTGAGTCTTCGGCAGTTCACTGAGTCGTTCCATAACCCGGCTCGACGGGAAATTTTTCGCTGTGGGTATATGGGCCTTTTTAAAGGCATCCTCAGGGCGGACATCTATAATCCATATCTCTGCCTTCGGTTTGTCCACAAGCTCCTTCAAGCGGGTCGGCTCAAGGTACTGCTTCAGACTTTCCCCCTCGCTGCCCACATAACCTTCATAGCAACCGGCGATACAGGCCACAGCGATCAGTAAGCAGATGGCCAAAAAATATTTTTGCTTTTTCATCTTGTCGATCCTCCTTGTATCATGAATGGATTGTTGATAAACGCTGAATAAACACAACATCAAGCAATAAATCAAACCGATTCATCAAAAACACAGAATGGAAAGTCGGTTTTACGGCATAAGCCATCGGCCGATCAAGTAGCTTGCAGCAGCGACGCTCGCCGTCAGGACCATGCCCCAAATCATATCAACGACGGTGACCTTCAGCGGCCAGTCCTTTAAGGTTGCGAAGTTGGTCAGATCGTAAGTGGCGTAAGCAAAAAAACCGAAAAGGGCGCCAAGAAGAACCGCCCGGCCCAGGGATTGTTTTTCCATGGCCGGCAGGGTTGCAAAGATCAGTATGCCGATGATGTACAGGAAATAAAAAATTAAAGCGGCGGCCCAGTTGATATTCTCCCGGAAGAGATGCCCCAGGTTGTTTCGATAAAAATCCTTCGCCAGGACGCCGATCCAGAGCATATCGATGACAAAGAAAACGGGCAGCGTCAGGAGATACAGATAGATCAGTTTCATGATAAATCCCTCCCTGTTTTTTGGAAAATTAAAGTTCTACCGGTTGTCTTTATACTGGTTCATCGGGGTTTTCTGAAGACGACCTGGACATCACCCAGTGCCTGTTCAGTAAATCCCGCCTCGCATGTGGCAAGGTAGTAGATCCACTTCCGCTCAAAGGTCCCGTCAAAGCCGAGGGTCGGCAACCGATCACGACGTTGCGTAAAGCGTTCCCGCCAGTCTTTCAGCGTTCGGGCATAGTGCCGCCCGATATCCTCAAGGTTTTCCATGACCAGGGTCGAATTCCGGGTGGCGGCATTCAGGAGGGCCGTCACGGAGGGGAGCAATCCCCCCGGAAAGATATGTTTCTGAATCCAGTCCGTCTCTTTCCGGTAGGCCTGATAAGACTGATCCGGGATCGTGATCACCTGCAGAACAAGCAGGCCGCCTGGTTTCAACAGCCGGTCGCAATGCCGGAAAAATATCCCCAAATATTTTTCGCCCACCGCCTCCAGCATTTCGACGGACACGATCTTATCGAACCGGCCTTTGATTTTCCGGTAATCCTGAAGGAGGATACGGATGCGGTCCTGCAGGCCGGCCTTCTCGACGCGGTCCTGGGCGAACCGGTGCTGGGCCTCCGAGATCGTGATACCCGTGACACGGCAACCCGTCTGTATGGCCGCGTGAATGGCGAAGCCACCCCAGCCGCAGCCGATCTCCAGGACCTCGTCGGTTTCTTGAATGCGTCCCTTCTCGACCATCATCTGCAGTTTGCGACGTTGCGCCTCTTCAAGCGTGTCCGTGTCGGTGCAGTAGACCCCGTTGGAATAGGTCATGGATTCATCGAGAAAAAGGCCAAACAGGTCATTGCTGAGATCATAGTGGCTTTGGATGTTTCTGCGGGCCCCCTTGAGGCTGTTGGTTCTCAACAGATGGAGGAGATCGTTTTTCCGGCGCTTGAGCCAGGCTGTTGCCGGATAGCCGTTTTTAAAGACATCCCGGTTTTTAATCAAGAGCCTGAAGAGCGTCGGGATATCTTGCGTATCCCAGAGACCTTGCACAAAGGCCTCCCCCATGCCGACGTCACCGCCCGCAACCAATTTCGTAAAAAAGCCATAGTCATGAACCGTTATGGTCGCGCGCAAATCAGAATCGTTGTCTCCGAAGGTTCTGATGCGTCCATCGGGAAGGCGCAGTGTGAGAGCGCCAACGCTAATCTTCTCCAGGAGCTTCACGACGATGGAGCTGCAGGCCTTCTCCAGCAGGCCGGGCGGATTCTTGCGGATCGTCATCATGCTCATGGGGATGGGTTTATCCAGATAGGACAGTTTCTTTTGAAAAAAGAGCTTTCCGGCCTCCAGAAAGATCCTTGGAACGGACAGGTGAGGCAGCAGAGGGTGCTTCAGCATGATGGCGGCCAGGTTAACAGACGTCAGTGGCTGTGATTTTCCCCAGAGTTGCGCCTCGAAAATTTTTCCCCCGTCCCGATGCAGGACGATGCGGATGTCGATTTCCTCGCCCGGTTCGGAAAAGAAGAACTCGTAGTGCCCCGCCGTCGAGTTAAAGGGCGAGACATGAAAGGCTTTGTCCGTCCGATAGTGGGCGGCATACCCCCGCGCGCTTACCTCGGGGTTCTTCAATACATAAAGGTGCTTCTCATTAAAGGTGTTGTTGACTTCCGCCACAACGGCCAAAAGATCATTGTCCTGAGTCAAACAATAATAGAAGCTCACGGGATTGAAGATATAATTGAAGTAGCGGGCCGAGGTGATGAGAAGAATACGTTTGATTCGCGCGACATCCACTTCCCGGTCCAGCCGCTTGAGAAGTTTCTCCCGGATGGTGCCCGGTTCCTCATCCAGATAGTCCTTATCATGAAGGGAAACGGGACGGAATCGGTTGTAGGCAAAAAGAAGTAGGTGACGGTCTAACTCCTGCAGCTCGTCAAGGTCGAAGCAATAGAAATACAGGTTATAGCGGAAACGATGCTCTGCCGGCTTGACGCGCTGATGTTCCGTGTAGCCTTCGTAAATGCAGGATCTCATTTATGTGTTGCTCCATCAATGCCCATGAAAAGGATGATCTTATAAATCAATGCTAAACATCCGGCCGACGTCCACAGCCGAACGCACGGCATCTTCATGAAAGCCATAGCCGAAATAACTGCCGCAGAAATAGGTGTTCCTCACACCGTTCAAGCGCCCCAGTTCTTTCTGAGAGGAAAGGGACGCGAAGTTATAAACCGGATGAGTATAGTCAATCTGCCGGATGACGGAGGCCTCCGGAATCGGCCGCGCCGGGTTCAGTGTCACACAGTAGCGCTCCTTTGTTTTCAGGCACTGAAGCCGCGTCATGTCGTAGGTCAGGGTGACGGGGGCGTCCGCGTCCATTCCCGCTTCGCGGATATAATTCCAGGATGCCCAGGCCCTCTGATTTTGAGGCAGATACGAAATGTCCCGGTGCAGGATGGTATTGTTTTGCGAATAGGTCCAAGCCAGCAGAAGCCTGCTTTCCTCAGGCGAAGGATCGCTCAGAAGTTTGAGGGCCTCGTCGGCGTGGGCGGCGATGATGACCCGGTCATAGAACGCCTCGCCGGCGCCGGGCAAACCGACAGCAACCCGCGAAGCCTCGCGCCGGATTCCTGCAACGGCGCAGTTCGCAACGACTTCGCCTTTGAAATCTTTGAGGAAGGCCCGCACATAGGACTGGCTCCCCCCGCTGACGAAATACCACTGCGGATGTTCCGTCAGGGACAGCAGGCCATGATTCTCGTAGAAACGGGCGAAGGTCTCCACTGGAAAATCCGCAATTTTACCATCCGGAGCTGACCAGATAGACCCCGCCATAGGCAGGACGAATTCCCTGGCGACCTTCTTGGCAATCCCTTCCTTCTCAAGATGCTGTCCAAGGGTCAATCCGTCGAGGGATCCTTCTTGCAGACGCCGGCGGGTTACGGC
>LNQE01001637.1_pt1 | contig 15043 bp, 19 predicted proteins | sample 603111 | NCBI WGS metagenome assembly LNQE01 (sample SAMN04260313, study PRJNA301899) | hydrocarbon metagenome | isolation source: hydrocarbon-contaminated ditch | place: Germany: Bremen | collected 1998
ATCACCCTCATAGCGATACCTCGGTCCCGATACAGACGCCCCGCGGCAGGTACACGTCCTGGACCGGGTAGTTGCTCATCCTGACGGTATAGTACTGTTCGAATTTTTTCAAGAACTCCGGGTCTGCCGACAGGTCAAGCTCCGGGGGGATATTCGCCTTTGTCCAGATCGTGCTGTTTGCCCCCTCCACCACGACCTCCCCATCCCGCGCAACCACGCGGCCCCGCTTGATGGTGTACCGGGTCTTTCCAAACCCTGCCATCACCTGCTTGTACTCGGCGGAGGGATCAAGTTCCCGGGGCCTGAGCGGGTATATCGCGATGTCCGCCTCGGCCCCGGGTGCGAGGTGCCCTTTTCCGATGTTCGTGATCCCGAGCGCCTTTGCCTGTGCAGCACGGGTTATCACCGCAATCTCGTACCAGTCAAGTTCCCGATCGAGGGCAAAGAGCGGGACATAGTGCCCGGTCCGGGGGTCGAGGAGCTCCGACTCGCGGTCCCTGAACCGGCGGCTCATGAGGAGTGCGATAATCTCGGGATACTTGACAAAGGGGGCTCCATTCGGGTTGTCCGTGGAGAGCATGCACTGCCAGGGATCTTTTGTAAGCAGCGCAAGTTCAAGACCGATGGCCCACATGACACAGTTCACAAGGCTTTTCCGGGAGTAGAAGACCGGTATGATCCCGGAGCCGGTCTCGAGCTCGACGTCGTGGTTGCTCCACTTGTTCCGGTGGAGCATGTAGAGCTTGAACTCCATCGGCCCGTCCGCTGTCATCGTGGTGGTCCTGCCAAACATCACCTGTCCCATGTCGATGGCGACCTGGGGCCGGGAGTTCACAGCCCGGGCGATATCCTCGGATTTCGAGCTGATATCCTTCCACGTCGATCCCCCGTAGGAATGGAACTGGACATGCGTCAGGTACAGGGTCTGTCGCCTGTCATGGAGGTCCGGGACGCGATCGATTGTCTCAAGCGTAGTCCGGTAATTGCCCGGCACCCCGAGGTTGTTGCAGTGGAGGTGCACCGAGTGGGGGAGGTTGAGGATCTCGTTCGCCCGGATCATCGTGTCGATGATCTCTGCAGGGGTCACCCCGAAATGGGGTACCGGGTCATGGATGCTGTGGACATCCTCGCCAAAGCCCCAGGCCTCTGTCCCGCCCGGGTTGGTCAGCTTGATGGCAAACCCTTTCACGGCAGCCAGCGTCCATGCGACCACCGCTGCGGCACGTTTCACATCCTTGTCCCGCACCGCCTCCATGACCGACCAGTTCCCGTCAAAGAGCGTATTGGCGAGCATGTCCTGGTATGGGGTGGCCGTGAACTCCTCGTGGGTATGCCGGGCCTCGAGCGGGGCCATAGCCCCCTCGAGCAATGTCGTGTACCCCATCGTACTGTACCGGTATGAATTGCCAAACGTGGTCGGGACGCTGTATCCCGACGTGACATGCATCACTCCTTTCCGCTGCGTCCTCCCGGCACGCATATCCTCCGGGCTCATGTACCGGCCGAAGTTGACCTTGGTGCCGCAGACATGGGTGTGTGAATCGATGCCCCCGGGAAGGGTGAGGCAGCCCTGTGCATCGATCACCTCTGCGTTCGCCCCGGTATCCTCGACAATCTTCCCGTCCCGGATGGCGATATCCATGATCTCGCCCCTGATACCGGACAGGGGATCAATGACGAATGCATTTTTAATGAGCAACTCAGCCATGCCCTTTCTCCTCCTTCACCCGGTCGTAGATCCTCATGAGCACATCGGTATCACTCGGATACGTGCCGGTAAACAGCTTCCGGGTCCTGATGGGCACCCCGTCCATCCGGTATGCTGTGCCCTCGGCATCGATCCCCGTGACCGCGACCGGTATCTGGAGCCGGGCAAGGTGGGTGGTCGCGTTGACGTGCGGGTCGATCTGCACCGTGGGGATACGGGCGAGGTGCTCCGCACAGGCTTTGGGAAAATGTGCGCCCGGATCGCTTGCCACCACCAGGCAGGCATCGCATTCACCCCTCCGGAGCACATCGACGCTGGTCGTCTCCCCGGGATTGTAGAACGCAATCCCGCGGGCGAAATCGACGGCATAGGGATACCCCGAGATCCAGGTGAACACCTCGTTTGACCCGTACACGTTCCAGTGCCCCCGCATCGGGGAGATGGTCCATTTGGTATGCCGGTTCAGTTCAGCGGTGAGCTCAATTGCATTCCTGATGTTCTTGTATCTCCCCCGCGACATGGTGAGGCCGAGGCCAAAGAAGATAGCCCCGAACTTTGCCCCGAGGAGCGTGTCAGCCACGCGGAAGAGCTGTTCGCGTGACACCCCGGAGACAGAGGAGGGTATCACGGAACGTTTCCCCCGCACGATCGCCCGGAGGGCTGCCAGCACCGCATAATCACCACCGGGCTCGATCTCTACGAACTCATCGGCGATATTTGCAGATTCGCTCTTCCGTACATCGACCACGATCACCTTCCGCTCACGGAATGCATCGGTCAAAAAGAACCCGTCGGCAAAGGTCGTGTACCGGCTCATGTGCCGCGGGTGGGCATCGATGGGGTTGGTTCCCCAGTACACGACCACGTCCGCCCGGTTCTTGACCTGCCCGAGCGTACAGCCGGGATGGCCCACCTCCTGGATGGCCATGATCGAGGGGCCGTGGCAGACCGTCGAGGTATTATCGATGAGTGCCCCGAGGACCTCCCCGAGGTGGACTCCGATACTCTGCGCCTCCCCGTGCGTCCCGCTCCAGCCGTAGAGGAGCGGACGGTCAGCGTCCAGGAGGATCCCGACAGTCTCTTCGATGGCCTCATCATACGATACCTGCTCCCAGGCCCGGCCCGTTCTCCGGATGGGGGTCTTGAGCCGGTGATCGCCCAGGAACTTCTCGTTTCCAAGGGTGCAGCCGTTCTCAACGCTCACAACCCTCGTCCCCTCAACCTCCACGACGAGGTCATCGCACAGGCACCCGCAGAACGGGCATACCACGTCCTCAACCTTCATAGCGCACACCCCCGCACTGCTCCATCAGGTCGGCAACGCTCACGAGTGGTGCATCGGTCGGACTGATGCGCACCACCGTGTCCTTGTAATCCGGCATTCCGGTGCAATGGGTCTCAGAGCCCACGAGGTGGTTGGCATACGGGCCGAGGCAGACGAATACCACGCCCTGCGAGAGCCAGGCTGCAGGGAGGACACGCATCACCACAGCGCCGTGAGCACTCAGAACCTGAACATGATCACCGCTCTCGATCTCCTGATCGAGCATATCCATCTCGTGCATGTACAGGGTTGATGCCTCCTCCTGGTACTGAGGAGTGTTCTTCCGCTCCACGTACGAACCCTGCCGGATCGTCCTTCCCGTGTTGAGGATGAAGTTCACACCGCTTCCTCCGGGATCTGGACGGCTTCGAGGAGGCGGGCGACCCGGATTGCCCCGTTGGGGCAGTGGTCCTCACAAGTCTTGCAGCCTGTACATAACTCCGCATGCAGGACCGTGCATTTCCCTGCGCTTACCTTGAGGAGGAGCTCATCGGTTGAGGCGCGGCCGCCGTACGCCATCTGGCTGTCAATCAGCTTGTTGACCGGGCAGGCGACCGCACAGTTCCCGCACCCCATGCAGATCGTCGTATCCACATCGATCCGGAACGAGAACGAGAGTCGTGTGTTGTCATAGAACATCGACTCGAGGATCCTCCCGCTCGCAAGCACCCCGTTTGGACAGGCCTCAACGCAGAGCCCGCACCGGATACAGTGTCCCGTATGGATCCTCGGCTCCCACCCGTCGGGTGTCCTGAGCACCTCGATGGCACCCGGTGCAGGGCAGGCCATCATGCAGAAGAGGGCGTGCGTGCAGGTCTTGCCGGTCAGTTCCGGGAACCCGCGGGAGTATGCCGGGGTGACCAGCGGTGCCGTCTTTACAAACAGGAACTTCCCCAGCCATTCCGCCCGGAATATTTCCTTCATGTAGGCAGTGAACGGGAGGGCCATATCACCGCTCCGTGCAGGCTATACACGGGTCTGCGCTCACGAAGGTCGAGCTCACATCCGCAAGGGACGCGACCCCGACGAGCATGGCGTGGCAGCAGGCCTCGATGTTCATGATGGAGGGGGTCTGGATGGATATATCGATCACCCTCCCTGCTTCGTCTGTCCGGATGAAGTAGGAGAGCTCGCCGCGGGGAGCCTCGCCCGAATACGCGATCTCCCCTGCTCCCGGGATGCCCCCCCCCCGGATCGGACCCGGCTGCAGCAGGTCGAGGCAGGTCCTGATGATCCCGATGCTCGCGAGCACCTCTTCGAACCGGACCATGATCCGGGCATAGTTGTCCCCTTCATCCCGGGATACCGGTGAGAACCCTATCTTCTGGTAGGTCGGGTGGCGAAGCCTCCGGTCGGTTTCCGGCATACCGCTTGCCCGCGCCGTGGGTCCGACCGCCCCGGCCTCGCGTGCCGCATCTTTCGTAAGGATCCCGATCCCCCTGCTCCTGAGTGCGATCAACGGACCGGTCGCAAACATCTCCAGGTAGCGGGTCATCTCCTCTTCGATAACCGCGAGGGATGCACGGAGGTGGAGGTCGTCCTCCCCCCGGAGGTCAAAGCGCACCCCGCCGGGCACGATGTATGCGCAGGTCACGCGGGCACCGGTGATTCGCTCCAGCTCGTCCATCACCCGTTCCCTGATATCGAGCAGGTACATGGCGAGGGTCTCGTGCTCGATGGTATAGCAGTAGGAGAAGTTGGCGAGGATATGGCTCTGCATCCGGTCGAGCTCGTTCACGATTACCCTGAGGAGGGCGGCGCGTTCCGGCACCGGGATGCGGGTCATCGCTTCGAGCGCCTCGATGTAGACCATATTATGGATGACCGAGCAGATACCGCACACCCGTTCTGCGAGAAACATCACCTCCTGCCAGGGTCTCCCCCGCATAATCCGCTCGATCCCCTTCTTCATGTACCCGAGTTCCACCTCGGCAGCGATCACGTACTCCCCCCGGGTCTCGCACTTGACCCGCGCAGGCTCTTTGAAGCAGGGGTGCACCGGGCCGAGCGGTATCGAGACGTCAACGGTTCGTTTCATCGCTTTGCCACCTCGTAGTCCCGGAAAACCAGGGGTGCAACGGACAGGACCGCAGAGATGATCTCGGTCGGCCGTGGCGGGCAGCCGGGTACCTGTGCGACAATGGGGATGTGTTTTGCCACCGGGGGATCGATCAGGGTATGCGGGCGGTCGAAGAGGCACCCCGAGATCGGGCAGTTCCCGATCGCTATCGCGGCTTTCGGATCCGGTATCTTCTCCCAGATCATCCTGAGCTTCTCCTCCCATCCCGGCGTGAATGCCCCAATCACGAGCAGGATATCGGCTTCCCGTGGGTTGTTATGCACGTAGATGCCGTACTGCTCGATGTCGTAGCGGGGGGAGAGGCAGGCGAGCACCTCGATATCGCACCCGTTGCACGACCCGACATCCACGTAACAGACGTGGATGGATTTTGACCGGACAAAATTTTTTACCGACTGGAGGAGGGTCATCGCGTGATCAGCTCCCGCATCATCGCCCTTCCCGCTTCAACAGCTTCCTCAGGAGGTCGTCCTTCCGCTATCATGAGACGAACCTTCCCGGCAATAGCATCCATGTCGTCCTCCAAAATGAGCGGTACAGCCCGGGTATAGATCCCTGCACCCAGTTCTCTCCCGGGCCGTGGTGCCTGCTCCCGTTCCCGCATCCCCTGCTCATAGCGGGCCGGCAGGTTCTCGAGGAGGAGCATGTCAAAGCGATCCATCATCCGCTTCCGGAGCCGGATCTGGGGGATTCCCAGTTCTGACGCGATCTCCCGGACCATCCGGTCGTGCCTCGTACTGGCGAGGATGGCGAGCTTCATGGACGAGAGATCGTTCTGGTAGAGGTACCCGCTCATAGCACACCCGCATAGTTCAGGATGCCATACAGCACAAAGAGAGAGACTGCTCCCCACAGTGCTGCACCCTCAATGGCCCGGAGTTTCTCCTTTTCCGATACATAGTAAAACGATGCTGCTGCTACCAGGGCAACACAAACGAGGATACCTTCCGGAGCAATGGAAGGACGCTCGAAGATCTGTACCACGGTCACAGCGATATAGACGATCACGGAGATGACGAGAGCCTTGCGGATCATCCGGACACCCCCACTAAATATACGACATATATCAGCATCAAACCGGTAAAAAGGGTCTGGATCGTGACACTGTCAAAGGGAGAGAGCATCGGAGAGAACGCACAGACAAAGGAGATAGACACGGTGATAAGGATCATTGCGAGCAGGATCAGCAGGAATGGCACGGGTCCGAAGAAGACCGCGATGAAGGTGAGCAGCAGGACGTATGTCTTGAGCCCGTTGCAGGCTTCGAGACCGGCACGCCAGACCCCGAAGTGTTCGGTCTTGTACCCGCTCACGATCTCCTTGCTCTCTACGATCGAGAAGGGTGAGAACGGGAATTTTGAGAGGATCACGACGTACATCGCAAGGGATGCGGGGAAGACGACAAGGATGAGCGGGCCTGCCTGCTCCTGCCACGCGACGATATCCACGATCTCGAGTGACCCGGTGAAGATGACGACTGCTGCAACGCTCACGAAGAGCGGGATCTCGGATGCAGCCGAGATGACCGACCGCACCCCGCCGAATTTTCCATAGGGCGAGCCCGAGGAGAGGCCAAACCCGTGTTCGACTATCTTGTGGAGCATGTAGATGCCAAAGATGATGAGGAGGTTGCCCCCCGCCAGGACCACGAAGAAGGCGGCCGTCCAGATCCCTATCGCAATCAGGACGACGGATACGAACAGGGTATCGCTCGCTGTCTGCGGTATCCAGGTACTCTTGAACGAGAATTTCAGGGCATGGAGGATCTCCTGCCATACCGGCGGACCCGGCCGGCGCTGGATGCGGGCGATCACCTTCCGGTGTATCCCGAGCAGCAGGAGCCCGAAGATCATCGCAAAGATGAGATAGAGGAGATCGCCGAACATGTCAGTACCCCAGGAACGGAATATCTGCGTCCGTTTCGCGGGCCATCCACCAGAGCCCGAGGAACAGCACGAAGAGCGGGAACGTCACCACGATCACGGCAATACCCAGCCATGGCGGGACCGTCCCGAGCTCAGAGAGGAGCGTTGCACCGGTACCTGCCACTGCCGCGATACCTGCGATCCTCCCTGCGGTCTGCTTCTTCATGGCCACCTCATAACTGGACCACCACCTCGATCACCCTGAGGAAGATGAGCAGGGAAGAGAGTGAACACATGATCACGTACGGTGCACCCGGCGCCCTGAACATCTCGGCTTTCGCTGCATAGAATGGTGCCATGCCCTCTCCCATCACCCCGATGACGATGAATGCTTTCACTGCCAGCGGAACCGCGGGGAGCGTTCCGGTAGCAAGAATGGGCAGGGAGAGCGTCCCGGTGATTGCTACGACCATCGCAGACCCGCCAAAGAGAAGGACTGTTGCTGCCAGTGCGACCAGGCCGTACTGGTAGGCGGCGTTCTGGACGTGCCTGCTCTTTACGGCAGCGACAATACCGACGTTGCAGATCCCGACAAGGGCCGTGAACAGGCAGAAATCGAAGAGGTCCCCGGTCACGACGGCCCCCATGGAGGCAAGCCCGCAGGCAATCGCCATGAACCGGCGGAACCGCATCTCGGAGAGCGATATCTCCTTGGTCAGGTAGGCATCCGTTCCAAATGCAATATCGAGCTGCCGCTCGGGACGGCTGGCAATGACGAGCAGGGTGAAGACGAGTGCGAGGATGAAGAGGCTCAGGGTATACGGGGAGAAGTAGACGACAATGTCACCGAATTCAAGGAGGAAGAGGGGCGTCCCCCCCGCGGTAGTCACGCCTGCTCACCCCACATCGTGCCAATGAGTGCCATCTTCGTGACCACCTTGAGGAGTATGCCGATCGCCGCTCCCATCAGGGCAGCATACCAGTATTCGGGAAGGAACATGAAGACAAAGAACGCAGCAATCCAGAGTACCCAGGATAACCCGCTCGCCAGCTCGAGGAGGTGCAGGTCATCGGCCGAGTCCTTTGCAAGGAAGAGAAAGATGATGCCGAGGGCTGCGATGGCACCCCCGGTGAACCCGGAGAGGATGACCCCGTACACGACAAGGATACTCGAGAGGACCAGCGGGGCCGGAGAACGCTGCACCACCTCGATCCGGAGCGCCCGTACCGGCCGGTCCTGCAATCCCTCCTTCACGAGGTAGATCTGGGAGAGAGCAAAGAGTTCTGCAATCCCCACAACGAGGCCAGGGAGGATGAGTGCCTCTGCAAGGTCGGTGCCAAGGAGCGCGATGAATCCCAGGGACGGGATCTCGACGAGGTCGATCAGGAGCAGCCGGTGGAGGTCGTCTTTCTCAAAAGCCAGTGCGGCAAACCCGGCCACGGCAGCGATCAGGACAACTAGGAGCCCCCAGGAGTAGTACTGCCCGATCACCGCGATCCCTTCCTGAAGATGTAGGATCCGATTGCAAACGCAATGAAGAGGATCGCTGTCTCGATGACCGTATCGAGTCCCCGGGTATTGTACAGGATCTCATCGAGGATTCCCCCGGGGTGGGCAACAATCGTGGTGCCGGCGTGCAGGGTGGTGTTTGCAATGAACCAGGAGAACGGGGTCAGGTATGCGGTCACGTACCCGGCAGTCGGTGAATTGTCCGGGTACTGGAGCCGTATCTCTGCCTGGGAAAACGGCGGACCGCCGCGGTCATAGGGGTCGAGCGGACTTTTTTCGTCGATTGATTTCGGGTAGAGCTGGTCATCATAGTACGCGAACGGGAGGGAGATGATGGCGAGTGCGGCGATCACGGCACATGCTGCTGCAAAGAGCGGCATCAGGTTGTCAAAATCCGAGAGGAACCGGGATATCCGCTGGATGATCATGGCCCCTCCGTCTTCTGCAGGACACGGACGAGGATATAGACCGTGATGGCAGAGACTCCGCCGAAGGTGAGGAGGGCGAGCGTCTCGTTGTATGCGAGCATCAGGAGCAAAAGCCCCCATGCCGGCAGCTCGAGATTGATGATCCGGACGAGGTAGGTCTTCGGCCGGGGAAACACCACCGCAGCGGTCCCGGCCAGGAGGAGGAACCCGCCAAGGAGGAATTCCGGGGTCAGGTGCGATCCCTCCTGCATGCCATCAGGAGGAAGAACGTAGAGAGCGGCACGATGAGGGCAAGCGCAATTGCCACATCGAGGTAACCCCGGTCAACCACGAAGGGGATCACGCCCGCGGCGATCAGGGAGAGGGAGATCAGCTTGGCGAACGGGTCTCTCTCAAGGATTGTTCCCGTGGTGCCGAGAACCACGAGCAGACCAAAGACGATCGTCGGAAGGAGATTCATTCCTCCCGTATCCCCCCGGCATAGGTGCTCGCGATGGCATTCGACTCAAGGGTTGTGCCGATGAAGTACGCGGCTGCGGCGATAATGGTGAGGGGGTGGGGCAGGATGAGCACGATCGAACCAGCAATCGCGAAGGAGCAGACGTTGAGGAACGGGAGTTTTTTTACAGTGTTTCGTTCGAGCAGGACACGGATGCCGGCATATGCCCCAACAACAACGCAGACGGTGAGTGCGGCTTCCTCAGGGGTCATGCCCTCCGCCACCCCCAGAGCGTCGCAAGGAGCCGGCTGGCATGCACGGAGGATATACCCTGGATGGTCAGGATAGCAATGACCATCCCGGCGATGAAGGAGGCCGGGGAAATACCGATGAGACTGAACCCGTACACGATGAACGTTGCCGTGATGCACCCGGTCGTGCCGGCATAGCCGGGATCATGGCATACCCGGTTCCCGAGGTAGACGAGGAGCGCTGCGAGCAACCCGCCGGGTACACCTGCAATGAAGACTCCGCAGGCGGCAAGGAGGGTCCCGGCGGACGCATCGGGAGAGGATACAATGTTGCCCATCATGTACCCGCCGGGGAGGGCTCCACCCCCTGCCTCGATCTGGCGGCCGATCTCGGATGCCCCGCTGACACCGCCGCGTTCCGGGAGCCTGAAGAAGAGGTCTATCGCGATAAAATTGACCCAGCTCACGGCTGCGGCGATCAGAATATGCAGTGGGTCTGCCAGCATCTCCTAATCTCCAGTGTAGACAGGTACTGGGGTTTTCTCGATAAAGGTTTGCATTTTACAAAAAACGGGATTTTCCGCGGGCTTCGGGTACCGGTTTTCACCTTCCCGCCAGGGTCTTTGAAAAACCCCGGAGTCCTGCTCCCGTTACCTTGGTTCAAAGCCACGGACGATTCCCATCACGAGAATGAGGACCGGGATGATCTCAAGCCTCCCGATCCACATGACAAATATAAAGAGCCACTTTGCGGCCGCCGGGCTCGCTGCCGTCATGTAGCCGTGGCCGAGCCCGTTATTCGAGATCGCAGATATCACCTCAAATACAACCTTGTGCACCTCGAACGGTGTCGGCGCGATGTGGAGTGCCAGGATCGTTGCCACGAAGACTACGAGCACATAGAGGATGATGATCAGCATATTTTTTGAGAGCTCGACCTCGGATATCCGGGTTGGTATGTTCTTTCCCTCGTGCTTGAAGGGGACAAGCACATTTCCCCTGACAAACAGGCGCTTGAACCACCAGACCAGCCCTTCGTAGCCGAGGATCACGCGGTTGACCTTGATACCTCCTGCAGTACTCCCGGATGCGCCTCCGATGAACATGAGGAGCATGAGAATGATGAGGGGGAGCGGGAGCCACTGGAGTGAGGAGTTCTGGAGACCGGTACTGGTCAGCCCTGATATGGTACCAAACGTCCCGAACCTGACTGCTTCGGTCAGGGTATACTCATTGAACAGGTACAGGTTGAAGACGACCGCTACGGATCCGATAAGGGAGAGGGCCAGGATCAATCGTACCACGGAATTCTTCAAGAACATCCGGAATTTTCCCCGGTACACGAGGAAATACAGCTTGAACGGGAGGGACCCGGCAATCATGACCGGGATCAGGAGGGCCTCGAGGAGGGGGTTGTTATAGTAGAGAACTCCGGCATCATGCGGGGTAAATCCTCCGGTCGCTATGGCGACCATCGCCAGGTTCATGGCATCCCAGAGCGGGATTCCGGAGAAGAGGATCAGCCCGGTTGACACAACGGTGAGAAAGAAGTAGATCGCCCACATCCGCCTCCCGGTCGAGACCACATTTGGCATCAGGTCCTCAGATCTTCCTTCCGACCGGTAGAGCTGGATCTGGGAGAGGCCGGAGCGGGAGAGCATCGCGATACCGAACGCGATCACCCCGATACCCCCGAGCCACTGCGTGAACGAGCGCCAGAAGATAAGGGTTCTTGGCAGGGTATCAAGCGAGGTCATCATGGTGATGCCCGTATCAGTCCAGCCGGACATGGATTCGAAGATACTGTCGGTCCAGGGGATATCCAGGGCGAGGGCAAACGGGATCGAACCGATCAGCGCGACGGCCAGCCAGGTGAGGGCAACCGCGACCAGGGCGACCGAGAGCGAGGGAGTGTACGCCTTCTTCGGCACCTTGGAGATGAGAACCCCGAGCGTAACAAAGGTGAACGGGACCATCCCCATCGGGATGATCATCTCCCATTCCTGGTAGATGATGAGCACGATGAAGGGTACCAGGGTGACCAGGGCGAGGAACTCAAAGATGAGTGCCATGTCGTGCGCAATGATCGACAGGTGCCCGAGCCGCTTCATAGAAGGAGAAGGTGTGCATCCATCAAATATCTTTATTTTCACCGGGAACCCCGGGCCCCATGCTGCAGATTCCATGGAGTAGGCGACGAATAGAGCGGGGAAAGAGCAGTATGGTAGCGATTCCTCACTGATCAACCGGTCAGGATATCGGAAACGGAAGGGAATTTCGGAGGTTTTTTCTATAAAATATCTCTGGAATGTACATCCCTGATACCCGACCACAGGATGGTCGTGGGCGTTTACGGTATATCCCGGCAAAACCCGGAAAGACCTGTTCTTCGTTACCTGGGTTCAAACCCGCGGACGATTCCCATTACGAGGATGAGGACCGGGATGATCTCGAGTCTCCCGATCCACATGACGAAAATAAAGATCCACTTGACGGCAACCGGGCTCGCTGCAGTCAGGTATCCGAGTCCGAGCCCGACGTTGCTTGCTGCGGATATTACCTCGAAGACCACCTGGTGCACCGCAAACGGTGTTGGCGCTACGTGCAGGAGCAGTATCGTTGCCACGAAGACCATGAGGGCATAGAGGATGATGATCAGCATATTCTTTGAGAGTTCGAGCTCTGAGATGCGGACCGGGATATTTCTCCCCTCGTGCTTGAAGGGAACGAGCACATTTCCCCTGACAAACAGGCGCCTGAACCACCAGACCAGCCCTTCATAGCCGAGGATAACGCGGTTGACCTTGATTCCTCCCGATGTGCTGCCGGCTGCTCCACCGATCATCATCAGGAGCATGATCACGATGAGGGGAAGGGGGAGCCACCCAAGGGATGAGTTCTGGAGCCCGGTACAGGTCAGACCTGAGATTGTACAGAATGTGCCGACTCGTATCGCCTCAGCAAGGGGGAGGTTGTTGAAGAGGTACAGGTTGAACGATACGAGCAGAGAGCCAACCAGGGAGAGCGCGAGGATCAGCAGGACAACTGAATTTTTAAAGAACATCCGGAATTTTCCCCGGTATACAAGGAAATAGAGTTTGAAGGGGAGCGAGCCGGCGATCATGACCGGGATCAGGAGCGCCTCGAGGAGGGGATTGGTATAGAACAGAACCCCTGCATCATGCGGGGCAAATCCTCCGGTAGAGATGGTGACCATGACAAGGTTTACCGCATCCCAGAGCGGGATTCCGGAAAAGAGGACCAGACCGGTAGATACAACCGTCAGAAAAAAGTAAATCGCCCACATCCGCCTCCCGGTCGAGACGACGTTTGGCATCAGCTCTTCAGACCTCCCTTCCGATCGGTAGAGCTGAAACTGGGAGAGGCCGGAATGGGAGAGCATCGCGATGCCGAATGCGATCACCCCGATACCCCCGAGCCACTGCATGAACGACCGCCAGAAGATCAACGTCTTTGGCATGGTGTCGATCGCGGTCATCATGGAAAAGCCGGTCCCGGTCCAGCCTGACATGGCCTCGAAGATACTATCGGTCCAGGGGATATCCAGGGCGAGGGTAAACGGGATCGAGCCAATCAGCGCGATGGCCAGCCAGGTGAGGGCAACCGCGACCAGCGCAACCGAGAGCGAGGAGGTGTACGCCTTCTTTGGCACCTTGGAGATGAGAAACCCGAGCGTAACAAAGGTGAACGGGACCATCCCCAGGGGGATGATCATCTCCCATTCCTCGTAGATGATGAGCACGATGAACGGGACCAGGGTGACCAGGGCGAGGAACTCAAAGATAAGTCCCATGTCGTGTGCAATAGTAGCCAGGTGCCCAAGGCGCTTCATTGCAGGAGGGTGTATGCCTCACTTCAATATCTTTATCCCACCGGGAATCCCTGGCCGTGCGGGAAGACGGGGCTGGCAGGATGATGAGTCCAGGCTGCGGGCAGTGGCTCTCTCTCCATTCCCTGTCTCTCCTTGCAGGCAAAAAACCCCTCCCAATCGATCCAACAGTCCCACAGGTGCCGGATGGTATGGAATAGGGGCATCGACACTTCCCGGGGACGGGCTTCCCTCCTGGGGAACAGACACCAGGATCATGGCCATGAATCCCGGATCCTGAACACCCGGGCACAACCCCTGCGTCCCTGCAGGAGCCCTGATCTCATTCTGTCATACAAGATGAAAGATTAGGGGAGTGCTGCGCTCAAGGGTCAATTCTTCAGGGGAACGGAAAAGGAAAGGGGGTTGAGGAGGTTTTTTCAATGAATGATACGATACCGCTGCAGAACCGGTATCGCAGGGATACCTTCACCCTTCTGCCTGTCTAAAAAGCAGAAAAGGGTACCATATATGATCGAATAAAGGCCTGTTACCGGGTATGCTGAGGTCACGCTCCATGTCACCGTCTTGTACGGAGGCAGAATGATTCGCTCGTAGGAGGGAAGTATCACCCGTCCGGGATCGCAGGCTCCAAGGTGGCGAAGGGCCGCGATCCCATGTGTGCTCAGTGTGACGGGTGATCATTCTGTCCGACCGTTTGTATCCAATATTCAGGGACATTGTACGTGCCATACCTTGCTGGTGCTGGTAACAAGGTTCTGAAACCCGGTACTGCACAGCTCCCAGACCCTCATATATGGCATATTTCTATTAAATCTCCTTGTTTATAATATTTGCGCAAAATAATAATTTTGCGTTATAAGGTACATTCCCTGCATACAAATACACCCATTCATGAATACGAGCTCGCGCTGAAGAGAACGTGATAGCAAAAGATACCAACAGGAAGAAAAATGCGCAAAAGTGGCCGGGATACCGGTGCCCGGTGTCCGCTCAGAGCGCTACCCTGCCCAGCAGTATCGGATCACGGATTCTGACGCACAGAGATTATTTGAAAGGATACGTGAGATAGTATACCTGGAGAAGCGAGGGTTGCCGAGCCAGGTCAAAGGCGACGGATTTAGGGTCCGTTCTCGCAGGAGTTCAGGAGTTCGAATCTCCTCCCTCGCATTCAGGCACGATGCTTCTCACCCCCTGTTCGCCCTTCACACACCCACTCCTCCCAACCTGTTGTATCCTTACCCTCGACAACTCAAACAGGAACGTTTTTCCGAGATCTGCGTGGGGATCAGAGCCCGCTCACCCGCCAGAGCTCTCCATGATGTACGACACAGCAAGGGGGATATACCGGTCCCTTCTCTTCCATCCATCATCCCCTAGCAGGCACCCTGGGGCGGGCCGGGCGAAACGCGGTTTGGGGAGGCTCTTGATCTCTCCACGGGGATCGATTTCCAGCACGGATGAGACGTCCGGTGGCAGGGTGATCAGGGGCCTGCTGCCAGCCTGCAATGGGGCTGGGTCGCCGGGATGACCCGGTTATTTGTCCGGCCCGATGACGGTCGGCATGACCTGGTCGGGGCGGGGGTAT
>LNQE01001081.1_pt1 | contig 15041 bp, 13 predicted proteins | sample 603111 | NCBI WGS metagenome assembly LNQE01 (sample SAMN04260313, study PRJNA301899) | hydrocarbon metagenome | isolation source: hydrocarbon-contaminated ditch | place: Germany: Bremen | collected 1998
CGGGGGGCGGCATGGAAGCCGGAGGATTGTGCCCCCCGTCCCATCACCTGACGCCCGAAGCGTACTCCTCCAGGTATCCGGCGGCCAGGCCGCATGCCGCGCGCACCGTCTCTCGATCAACGTCCGGCACGCCGCATGCCACGATGTGCACCTTCTTTGTGGCAAGCGTGATCTTCGTCGCATCCGAGTCACGGTACGGGTAGATGGCGACGATCTCGTGGCCGTCTGCCAGGACGACCTGGTTCTTATGGAGCATGACGGGTGTCGCCATCCCGATGCCGAGGAACTCTTCGCCCTTCTCCGCAAATCGCATATGCAGATCCCCGGCCAGGGTATCGGCATCAAAAGCGGCGAGGGGGATGCCCGTACGAATCGATGCCAGATTATAGGCATCCACCGCGGTGTTGATCGCCGGGAGAGGCTTTCCGGCCAGGATCCTTCTCACCAGCGCCTCCGAAGCGGGCCTTGTTTTGGTCGGGTCGACGCCCACCTTCCAGAAGAAGTCCCTGTACGCCCTGAACAGCGGTTCGTCTTTGACCTGCTCGAGCGTATACCGTTCTTGTACCAGGGATATGATCTCATCTCTCAGGGCGCTGAGGCGCGGGCTCTTCTCTGTAATCGAGAGCGGCCCGATATCATTTTCTGCAACCGACAGACCGGGAAAGGTGTCAAGAATCTCCTTATGAATCTCCATGGCTCGCAACCTACTGCTGGATTGAGAGAGCGTCTCCATACTGCCGTCGAGGCATGAACCTCTCCGGCAATAGCGATGCCTGACTCGATAGTTTCTATTCTGTTCTCAGTATTATTGATATTTTTTGCATCAGGGAGAGATCAGGACCCTCATGGTATGGAAGAAGGGGCGGCCTTCCCTGGCCAGAGATCGCAGTATGTAGATTGGCCGCAGGTAAAACTCTCTGTACGCCTTTTTCTGGAGTTCTCTGATCTCTTCCAGCTTCAGGTTCACGGTCTCCACAAGCGGCGTGAAGAGGTCGAAATTCGACCAGTTCTGCTGCAGCTTCCCGGTCTCCTGAACGTTGTTGTAGAACTCTGTTCCCGGATATGGCGTTGCAACAGAGAAGAGGGCATAGCTGGCTTTCAGGCTCTTCACAAATGAAATACTCTTCTTCGCCGTCTCCCTCGTCTCGCCCGGCAGGCCGAGCGCAATCGAGGCGATGGTTCTCATGCCATACTCGTGCGCAGTGGCAAATACCGTTTTTATCTGGTCGATCCGCGTTCCTTTCTTTATTCTGTCAAGGATCTCCTGGTCGCCCGACTCCACTCCGATAAAGAGCGTATCGCATCCTGCTTTTTTCATCAGCCCGATCAGGTCCGAATCGATCCGGTCCACCCGTGCGGTGCAGCCCCAGGTGATATCCACGCCGCGTTTTATAAGCAGGCTGCAGAACTCTTCGACCCATCCGGGGATCAGGGTAAATGTATCGTCCATGAACGCGATCGTCGAGATGCCAAGCGTCTCCTGGATATGCTGTATCTCGGCCACCACGTCTGCCGGGGATCGCTTGCGTATTCTTCTTCCGTGAAGCGCAGACGACGCACAGAACGAGCACTGCATCGGGCAGCCCCTGCTGCAGATCACGGTCGCGATCGGCACGCTGGTATCGAAGATCCGGTAGTTCTCTTTCGGGATGAGGTGACGGGCCGGATACGGCAGCGAGTTCAAGTCTTCGATGCACGCACTGTCGCAATTCTCCACGATCCTTTCGCCCGAGCGGAAGACAAGCCCGTCGACTGCGCCCGGATCGCGGTCGGCCCGGAGGGCGCGGTAGAGGTTTAAAAAGGTGTATTCGCCCTCTCCTTTTATAACGAAGTCAATTGCCCGGTTCTCCCGGAGTATATCGTGATGCATGAACGTGGCATGCGGCCCGCCCAGTACGATGTAGGGATCTGCGGCACGCTTGACCGCCTCTGCCGACTGCAGTGCTTCGCCGATGAGCGGCGTGGTGGCTGTGATGCCGACGAGGAACGGATCGGCCTCTCTGACCCGCTCTGCTATATCCCCATAATCGCTGTCCTCTGCCGCACAGTCCATGACCTCGACAGAGATCCCATGCTGCTCCAGAACTGCGGCGATATAGAGGATGCCCAGCGGCGGAATCCGGATATTCAAATACTTCTTGTATTTGGATTTCTGGTCCGGGGGATTGATCAGGAGGACGTCCGCTGTCATCAGTGAAACATAGGCCATATACTCATATAAATAGGCAGCGATTGACGCAAGGCCCTTGAAGACTACCGGGATCCTGCCGGGAAATTGCCCGCACCGCCGGGGCGCCGGGAAGAAGTTCCCGCGATCCGGGTTCTGATGGGATAGCCGTTGAATCAACCGAAGATGTGTTCTCCCTGCGGGCACTGCACCGATATTTTTGGCGCTTCGCCACGAAATCCCCCGGTGCGCATGTACTCCTGGTGGGGGATCATTTTCGCCGGGGTTCATCGAAACAGCCGGATTCGGAGCGTCGTTGAGTGGCGGATACGGGAGGGGGCGGAAAGTGATGGTTCCGGAGTGCAGGTATGGATCCGGCTGACCCGGGCGAGAGGGAGCATGCCGCCGGAGATCTCCTGGCCGGCCGGGATGGAGCGGGATGGGATTGTGGGCGAATCGGGGATTGCCTGGCAATATGTCTGGTCAGATCACATCTATGGTCGCACACATCCGATACACGCATTATCCGGGGATGCTTGCATGATGCTGATACATAATGACGGAGAGTGCTGGTGCGACCGCGGCATCGGGGCTTGCATCTTCACGCAGGAGGGAATGCCTGACGAACGCATGGAGCATATCCGCGAGGCGGTACGTCTGCACGATGAAGAGCGCATCGATGCCGGAGAACAGATAGCGATTGTTTCCCTGGCCGAACTCCGGGTAGACTCTGTTGCCAACACTTCCGGGTGTTGGCGGCCGTGATCTGCTGAAGATGCTCGACCCATCCGGTGGCTCGATCCTGCAGCAGCGGGGCGGCCGTCTGTAGCCGGCGAAGAGTACCGCTGCCCGGGGAACACCGGATAACGATTCCTCTCCATGATGAGATTGCCAGGGGCACCTGAAACGAGATCCCCGGAAAAGCATCACAGTCAAACGGCATCCCGAAAGAAGATCTTCGAGATGCTGCAATACGTATCTATAGAATCCGGCATCTATCGCCGAAATGCAATCCGGAGGAATGCCTGCGCGGAAGGATGCCGCGGAGAGGTGCCGGGGGCAGCATGCGGGCACTCTGCCCTTCTCCCGATATCCCGCCATTCTACCGACAGGGGGGCTTTTTGGGAGAGCCCCTACAGTCCCGGCAACAGCTCATCCGACTTCGTGATCGCCCGGACAATCCCGGCAACGACCGCTCTCTCTTCCGGCTGCAGTTTCGTGTAATACAACCGTGTATCGTTCGCTTCGACGATCTCCACGGCATCCGTGACCGGTTTTAAAAACTCCTGGAGCCCGGCGCTCCCGGACGCAATGATCTCGCGAACGGCGCTTGTGATCGCAGAGACCTGCCCCTCCCCGATGATTCCCTTCAGGAATGCCGCTGTAATCCGCTGCACCGTGCCAGGATCCAGGCAGTCTGCGTGCGTATACGCCACCCTGATCAGGCGCAGGCCGTTCGTCTCGTTTCCTTCCAGCACCTCCTCCCGCGCGAGATCGAGCGACCGCCGCATGAACCGTGCCACCTGGTCCGTATCTCCCGGTTGCTCCTGCGCCTTCCCGATATACGGGGCTGATGGCTCCTGCAGGGGTTCGCCTTCCATGATCCCCGGGAGTTCCCCGAAGACCGCCGATCGTTCATGCCAGGCTTTCAAGAACTCAACGAAGGCAACCATGCGGTCCCGCCCCGCCGGCCTCCGCATCGCCCGCCACAGCCAGAAGAAGCGATCCCGGACCTCATACGAAGTCCTCTTCTTCATCGGGCGGGAGACAACGTATCCGTCAGCCTCCAGTCTCCGAAGCTGCGCGATCACCGTCGCCAGGTTCAGCCGGGCACGCTCTGCAATATCTTTCGGCGTAAGCGGGGTATCGGCGCTGAGAACGGCATCAAAGATGATCCTCCGCTGTCCGGGAAGTCTCCCGAACACCTCCCGGTAGTAGGGCGTATGCTCATCCACCATCCCAAACATTACAGCCTCCATATCATCGACCCCGGCTCCTGAAACGGTCTCGTACAACTGGACGGCCAGCCGCGGGCTGCCGCCGACGAGGTGAAGCAATCCCTCGATCCCGGGTTCGTAGTCCCGGAAGTTCTCGATGAAGGCGGTATTGCCGTCGAACCGTGCGAGCCTCCGGATAAGTTCCTTCGCTTCGGCGGATTCGAGTTCCCGGAGGTAAAAGACCCGGAAGAAGTTATAGAAGGGTTCGTCGTGGTCCGATATCCCGGGAAAGATCGACGGTGCCGATGCAACTACCGAAAAGGCGTCTGCCCGCTGAAAGATCGATCGTAACGCCCGGATCTCGCTCTTACCCATCTGGTTGAAGAGCTCGTGCATGTTGTCGCAAAATATCGCGATCTGTCTTCCCCCGGCCGATGCAGCGAGCGTATCGACCGCGGCGTCGCGGATCAGGGGGTCTTCGTTGAGCGCGATGATCTCCGATCCGCCGATCCCCATCTCGTCAAGCACCCTCAAAAAGAAGTCGGATGCCCTGAATATCGAATACTCCTCCTCCGCAAGTCTCACGGGGATGATCCGCCCGGAGAGCTCGTCGCATACCCGGTGATACAGCAGGCTCATCAGGTGGGATTTCCCGGCGCCGTGCGGTCCTGTCAGGAGGAAGAACCGCGGCGTTCTGCTCCGGGACGCCTGATCCAGTTCTTCCAGCAGACTTTCTACGAGTTTCTCCCGGCCAACGAGAAGGTACTCGAGCGTTTCTCTGTCCAGCGCACCGGGGGAGTGCCGGTGGACGGCTGCACTACCCGATGCCGGCATGGTAAATCCTCCACCAGTCACGGAGCATCTTCGAGTAAAACCTCAATTCGCCGGGAGTATCCGAGGTGACATAGAAGTCGTGATTCAACTGCGCCAGCAGTGCCAAAAAAGCATCTTCGCTCTCCGATCCGGTGCTCCGCCTGAATATATCGTAGGCAATGACAGCAGGCAGGGATTCAGCAGCACTCACCTTGCCTAAGATGGCGCGTGCGGCTTTTGCCTCCTGGCCGGAGTAGGTGATATGCAGGCGGCGCGAATAATGCTCAAAGTAATGACGCCCCTCACTGCCGAGGATTCTTTTGTTGTACACCCTGTCGACCAGCGCCGGGGAGGGCGTCCCTCCGGAGATGTCAACCTCTTCCTTCAGGCCGGAGAGCACGATCATGAGAAAGTAGGGGATGCAGGGGTCGCCCACGCAGCCGAGAACGGCTCTCCCGATCTCCGGAGAATACTCCCAGCCTTCTCCCTGAAAGACGCGTTCGACGACGGAGAGCGCGACATCTTCTTCGAACCCGCCGACGCTGACCCTCCTGAAGTCGTTTATGACCGCGATCCCGCCGACATTGTAGACTACGTGGTCGATGCTGACCGAGCCTCCGACGATGAATCTCACCCCGGACGAGACCTGCCTCAGCCGCCGGAACCAGTGCAGGAACTCCCGTGCATCGTCGTCCTCCATGTTCTGTATCGCAACCGGAAACTCATCCAGGATGATGCAGACCGGCCCGGCGATCTCCGCAAAGAGTGCATCCAGCTTCTTTGCCTTCTCCGGCCAGTCATCCGAGAACTCCGCCCTCAGGCGGCTCCGGAGTTTTGCCCTGAAGGCCGGGGTCTCGATCTCATCGATGCCCTCCTGCAGCCGGGCGAACGCCTTCTCGAGAGCAGAGAAGAACCTGGTTTTATGGCCTGCTCCCCCGCACTCGATCAGCGCCGCAACGAGATCGGTGATGAACTCCCCGGGTGAGTTCACACTCTCGACCTCGAGGAATACGCACAGCAGGCGGCTGCTTTCCAGCCGTTTCTGGATGTTTCGCATGATAGAAGTTTTGCCGAACCGCCGGGGGGCGACGAGCATGACGTGGTCTTTCTCGATCGTATCCAGGATGAACGCGGTTTCACGCTCGCGGTCGATGAAGTCATCTCCGGTTGCAGGACTTCCTACAGGCAGCATGCAGCACCTAACAGGGATTGTGTATAACAACTATGTTATATAACGATTCCGTTATGCTACGCTCGACCTGCTCCCCATGCGAGCAGCGGCCGGACACGATCGCACCATCCCTTCGTCGAACTGCTCTCGTACCGTCTCGCGATACGCGTTCCGATAAGCGGCCGGGAAGTGGAGGATAATGGCAATCGGTCACGATAGCAATAATTCCGGGAGCGGTAGAACTTATCACGCGATGCAAGAGAAGTGCTGGAGCAAAACCAGGCATTCCGGAAGCAGGCAATGAATCCGCTTCTATCGTCCACAGATATCCCCTTCGCAGCCCAGGAGTTTGCAGAGCCAGCTCCGGGGCACGCTGCCACGCAAGAAGACAGGTGGGATGATTATTCTGCCACTTCCGGGGAACCCTATCTTCCCGTTGACAATAACTACTTTTAGATGATTTTTTATATTAATTAAATATAATGTATTAATAACGGCATGAGTTTTATGGCTGATCTGGATCGAGTTACCGGCACCCATTACCCGCGATACCGCCTCGATCTCCAGCTTGGTATCCCCCATTCCATCATGACAGGTGCACTTGAATGGTGGATGGGCGATCCTGGCCTATGCAGCGCCCCTGATTGCCATCCCTATCTTGTACTGGCAGAGATATCCGGCGAGGAATGGGAGAATATGCAGGACGTGATGCAGGCGATTTCTCGTTGCACGGATTCCTCCGGACCCATACTCGTATCGATCTCCTCCGCTTTAGGTGCAACGAATCTGCCGGAGTATTCTTCCTATCAGATATACCCTTCTCCGGGACTTCGCTCATTTGTCCTCTTGCTGTCTGGTATCTGCCCGGTGATTGCCAATCCCGGGTCACTTGTTTATGGTATGACCCAAGGGTCTCCAACATGCTTCAGTACGATTCAACCCCTTATAGCAGGCAATTGCGACGCCCGTTCCTGCCCGCCAGGGGGCACAACCCAGACGACCCCCGATCCCAACAACGGCGCACGTGCAATCACTCTCAACAGTAAGAAGCATGAACTGGTAGTCATTGAGATTCTGAGAATTGTTCTTCGCAGGGAAGGATACCCCGTTGCCGAATATGATCTGTCGCGTAGGCAATGGCTTCATGCCTCTGAATCCATCTTACGAAAGAATGCCAGATTGTCCCTCCGCAAGTTCCGAATTAAAAAAGGATATCAGATTACTCGATCGATGTATGAGCAGAAACCTCAAATATATGTTATCGGAGACCTTCATCTCGGGCATGCCAACAGCATCCCCCGTTATAAGCGACCGTTCTTGTTGAGTGATCCCCGGGAAATGGATCGGATTCTCATCAGGAACTGGAACTGGACGATAAAAAAGGAGGATACAACGATCCTTCTCGGAGACCTGGCATACCGGGGTTCGAATTCGATTGAATCATACCTCGAGCGCCTCAATGGAAAAGTGGTCTTTGTCGAAGGCAATCATGATCCATATCTCCTTTACATGCCACACTGCCTGCTTATGCAGTATAAGGGCATACCATATCTCTTCATCCATGATCCTGAGGAAATAAACAGGCCCTTTGAAGGGTGGGTGATTCACGGGCATGTCCATAACCGGGATATCATCCAATACCCTTTCATCAATCCCAAAGAGAAGATGGTGAATGTGAGTGCAGAGATGATTGGGTACCGACCTATCTCACTTGACGAGATCCATCATTGGGTCACGGAGACAGAGGATCCGATTCTCTTCCGTGACCTGTCTTATGCCGAGGAAAGGACAGAACATATTTCTGGGCAGGACGTCGCTTAACTTAAGAGATACTGCCGGCATATGGGTGAACGCGGTTCATTGCATGGTCCTTGCGCATCCCTGGAACATCGCGCCGCATCTGTTCTCTCAGAAAAGAAGCACCCGTTGATGGCCTGACTCTATATGTCCTGGCGGCTGCAATAATATCTGTGCAAATTCGGACGTTCCGATCTTATGGACACGAGTAAGACCAGGATGTATGGAAAGGCCTCTGGTCGATAAGGATGGAGAATAACAGTAATACTCGAGATTCTCTAAATTTGAAGTCGATTGTATGACCGCTTGTATATCAAAGCGAGGATACTCTCCCTCCTGCACATGCTGGCCAGACAGCGCATGAACTCCATCTTCAATAAAGATCACCCGTGTAAAAATTCCCCGGTGTGCACACGCTGCCGCAAGGGTGATCGCTCCCATCGAGAATTCAGTCCCATATGGACTGCGGGTGGGGAGTATCACAAGAGGAGGAGGATCTCGGAAGGATGAGGAATTCAATTTTGGAATTATTTTTTTATGGGGAAAAGTTATGGAAAAAGAGCTATGCGAGAAGATATGATGGTTTTTGCAGAATCGGAACACGATTTGATCAAGGTTCGTTATTCTCCCAGGGGGGATGAGGCAATTTGAGATAATTTTTCCATCCTCCCCAATGAACGTGCTGTAGCCGCGGGAGGTAGCACTCTGGGAACAGATCAGATTTTTTGGGGATAATCCTTTCTTTAATGAAATTTTATTTATCTCGGTGAGGGACTCTCCAATATTTGCATGATTCATTGGTGCCTGACCGCTGTGCATTGCATGTACGCCATCAAGGTAGCCATAAATTTCCGGACTGATGCCCCTCGCAACTGCGGTGCGGAGCAGGTCGAGTACGTTTGAACAGGATTGGTATGTATAAGGGGACTGAAGAAGAAGAAAACCGATCGCTGTGGATCGGGAACGATCTCTCAGGGCATCAATTAAGAGATCCCAAACCGGCTTATCCGGCCTATCACCCATTTTAGAGGTGACGATCTGGTCAGGAAATCTCACTTTCAACGGTTCAACCTGAATCCCCCTCAAATGGAGTTCGTGGGAGTCGAAGACACACCGAAAAGACGGCGATTTAAACATATTCTCCCAATAATAACGATGCTGACGGTCGATGAAACCATAACATGCGTCGCCAAGCAGGAAGAAGGTAAATGGGGGAGTACGGATTCGAGGTTTAAGATGAAGACTCTCCGGATGGACCTTCGTGCTATAGAATTTTACCAGCTCATCAAGCCATAACAGCCTCTCCGTTGTTAAACCCTCTGAGGTGAAAAATATATTTCCCTTCATCGTTTGCAATCGTCGTCTCGTGTACGATAACACGAAGCATCGTTGGCGAACCGTCTCTCACTATCCACAGCCGCATCGTTCCCTGTAATCTCTCCTGTACTATTATGGAGAGATATGACATTATTAGAGATCGCGGTCACGTTTTCCCACTGCCCCCACGTATAAGGGCCATTGTGTTTCCGGGTTCAGATCGGCGAGCTGGATCATGATCTGATCATGGAAGAGATCAATGGGATGGACCCTGCATCCGATGCAGGATGCTGCCATGATGAGCGCCTGGCAGATGTGGCCGACCTCGATAAGAACACTCCTGAATCCTCTATTTCCCAATGCCCATGTCGAACGATAGGGTATCCCCACCCAGAGGAACGTCACTGCTGCTCGAGTGATCAATTTGAAGTTCATACTGGCAGTCCCCATCGCGAAGGGGAGAGTTGAGTCCACCCGTTCAGCCACTATCTGATGCGAATGAGGGAGGTACCGATAGAGACCGGTTTCAAGTCCCTCCACTTCGCCCGCGACAAAGAAGGTCTCAATAGGATACCTTAAACCACTTGAGGGAACATTGCGCAACTTTTGGTCATTACCCTTGATCTTTCTATAACCTTGAATACTCCATAGCAGGAATGAAAGCTCCTTCAATGTAATTGATGATCTCGAAAAGAAAGCTTCAGGTTCCCACTCTTCAAATGCTTTACGGACCGAAACATCAGGAATTTTTATTCGTTTCGGATCTGGCAGCCGGATTACATCTGCACCTTCTTGCACCGGCATCTCTTCTTCTGGTTCCGGCCTTCGCAATATCATGTCGACGGTCGAAAAATCCGGATACCTCGTCTTTTCCAGGAACTCAATACCAGGGTTTGTCATATGGTCTCACCGGTAATAATGCAACGTTGTCGGATGGGATTGCTCATGGTACAAATAAAAGGTTGAAGGATTCATTCAGGAAGCTCTGAGGTAGAGATTTCCATAGATCTCCCGACCTTTCTTTTTAGGATGCCGCTCCCCCAGATCCCCGATAAAATGTCGAAATTTCATACTCTGCCCCAGGATATTTTTATCGACCGTGCCTATCTCCTTGAACCCGGGAAGCATATGCTCAATAGTACCAAAAACATAGATGTCCCCTTTTACCATCTGGCCTCCAACACGGCTCTGGACATCTCCTTTAATGACGACAGTACCTCCTTCGGCATGGGTGGAGATATGGATGAACGCATCTTTCTCAATGATGATGGTGCCCCCCAACATAAATGTCCCAATATCATTCCCGGCAGATCCGTTAATGCGGATGGTGCCTCCACGCATCCCGCGCCAGTCACCCCTATAGGCGCACCCGACATAATTCTGGGCGTTCCCATCAATTTGGATCTCGCCGCCCTCCATTGCCAGTCCACAGAAGGAGTCAACATTTCCCCTGACATGGATCGATCCGCCCTTCATCCAACCGCCTACATACATGTCCGCATTCCCATTGACGGTGACGGAACCTGCGGTCATCTTTGATCCGATATATTTTACCCGCGAACAATCTCCATCGATGAAAATATCGGTCTCTTCAGCGGTTTTACCCGAAGAACCTGCGATATCAAAGAAATCCCCAAGCTCATTCCGTGCTTTCCCTTCCCGAACCTCCAGCCGGGAGATTTCTGTCGGAGTTTTCCCGGCGAATACATCAGGAGAGATACAAAAACATTCGAGGAAGAGATCCGGCGTTTTGACGGGTTTCATTCTGATAGTTGCCATGTTTCAAGCCTCCCCATCCACCTCAATGACATACGGATTCGGTGCAAGGTGATCCCATACAGGATAGTTGCCGATGCCCAAGGTATAATTTTTTAGGAATTTATCCTGGATATCACGCGTGACCTGGTGATTCTCTCTCACCTTTGCATGCACCCACACGGTCCTCTTGTTCCCATGATGGGTGATCTCCCCATCTTTCACAACGACCTGCCCCGACTTCACAAACCAGAGTGCACGGGAAAATGCTTTCTCAATCTCTTCGGGATCGGTCGGCATGTTATTGAGATCAAGATCATAGACTGCGACGTTTGCATCAAGACCGGGGCCAAGGCCGCCATACACATGAGAGAGACCCAGAGCCTTTGCCGGACCCGTCCGAGTCATCTGTGCAATCTCGTATAAGGTCCGTTCCGTATCGATGCCATGCAGGTCCGTAGCATCGATGACCTTGCTACAGTATTTTAGTGAGTCTAAGGTGGCTTCTCGTGCTTTCTGGCTCATCAGCCATTTAATCACACGGGGGTATCTCGTGAAGGGACCTGCATTCGGATGATCCGTCGTGATGAACGTTCGTGATGGGTCTTTTGCGTAGAGCCCAAGCTCAAGCCCGATAGCCCACTGAATCCCGCATACTTTGATGTCTTTGTCATAGACGTAAGGCACCACGCCAGCCGCAGTTTCAAGCTCTACGTCCGTGTTTGCCCACTTCAAATGATTCAGGCTGTTTAAATGGTGTTCAAAAGGTCCATCCGCCGTCATCGTAGTCGTTTCATCGAGAGTGACACAACCAAGATCGACAGTAATGTTCCTATGGGTATTGACGTAATCCATCACTTCTTTTGCCTTGGATTCGAAATTTGCCCACGAATCCCCACCATATGAGTGGAACTGGATATGGGTGGAGTGCATCACCTGCTCGCGGTCGAACTTGTTGTTTGCCTTTACCCCCTCTGCTATCTTTAACGAGTCGAGGGTGACTTTGTAGTTGCCGGGAACGCCAAGGCTATTCTGATGAATATGAATGGAATGTGGCAGCCCGAGGTATTCGTTCGTTTTAATGAGGCCTGCAATTATTTCTGCCGGGGTGATATCATAGAACGGGACCGGGTCATCAATCGATAGGCAATTCAGTCCCCACGCCCAGGCAGCAGTTCCTCCCGGATTGACCAGTTTTATCCCATACCCTTTCGTTGCTGACAGGAGCCACGCCACGTATGCAGCGGTGTTCTCTATCTCTTCCTTTTTCAGGTATTCCATGACGAACCAATTGTTTGCAAAAACAGGAAGAGCGGCTTCGTCGATGATCGGAGTGTCGTGGATCTCTTCATGTACATGCGGGGAGTGCAGAGGGGGCATGGCCGCTTCCATCACGAATGCATATCCCATCCGAGCATAGTCGTATCCCGTTTTAAAGGTGCTTGGGATGGAGAATCCCATCTCCACCCGATAGTGCTCCTGTGCATTCGGGCTTTTGAACAGCTTGTCCTCAGGCCTCATCAGACGACCGGCATTTACTTTCGGTCCGGCCACATGAGCGTGAATATCAACCCCGCCAGGCATGACCACCTTGCCTTTCGCATCGATCACCTTTGCATCCGATCCCACCTTTTCGACGATTGTACCGTCCCTGATGGCGATATCTGCCACGTCGCCGTTCATCTTTTGAGAGGGATCAACCACGAATCCATTTTTGATCAATAGTTCTGCCATTTATTTCACCCTGGAAGTCGAGGCCGGGACAGGTGCTTTGCCATGAACCCAGATCGGTTCTGTCTGGGTTAACTCGCAGATCCGGACGTATATGCGATCGAAGAGCTCCTCGTCGCTCGGTACACTCTCAGGACCATCAATGACTTTCTTGAACTGAATCGGCACATTGTCCATCCGATACACGACCCCCGGCTCTTCCACGCCGACGATGCGGACCGGAATATGGAGATCGGATATCTCGCTCGCCATGCAGATATTGGGATCGACCGTAATGAACGGATGTTTTTTCAGATGTTTCACCGCATCGATCGGGAAGTGCGCTCCGGCATCCGTTCCGACATTTACAAAACAATCAATCTCGTCTCGCATGGCCAGATCGATCGAACTGGTCTCTCCGGGATTCATGTGGGCATGAGTCCCCTTGCTCAGGTCAACACAATAGGGGAAGCCAAACTGCCATGACCAGACCTGGCCGGGTCCTGCGATATTGTAATGACCTCGCATGGCCATGATTGATGCCTTGGTGTGGTCGTTGAGGTCTCTTGTGAGGCTGATAGCAATATCGACATTGTGATTGCGTCCGTCAGTATGGGTGCATCCCATTCCGAAGAATATCATAACAAATCGCCCATTCCTCATTTTTTCGGCCGCTTCGAGGATTTTGGCTCTCTCTATCCCTGCAACTTCTTCAGGAATCTTGTGGCCCCTCAACACCGTTCGGAATGCATTGAAAAGATCATAGTCATGTCCCTGTTTGACCATCAGGTGCATATCTGCCAGTTTCGCAGTATCCGTCTCCCTCGGGTCGACACATATGACAGTCCGATGCATCTGTCCCCGGGAAGTGAAAAATCCCCTCGGAAATATCGAGTAGCGTGAGGTATGCCGGGGATGGGCATGCATGGGATTGCATCCCCAGAAGACGATTACGTCCGCGCGGTTCTTGACCTCTCCCAGGGTACAGCTGGGGTAACCGTTGTCAAATATGGCCAAAAAAGAAGGTCCATGGCATATCGATGCACAGTTGTCCAGGACTGCACCCGCTTTTTCCGCAACCCGGCCTACTGCACTTATTCCTTCGCAGTTGGTGGAGCCAAAACCGTAAATGAGAGGTTTTTTGGCGTTTAACAGGGCTTTTGCCGTGTAGTCGATGGCCTCCTCATACTCGATCTCCTTAAACGACCCATCCGGTTGACGGAGACGAGGCTTTTTCAGTCTGTTCGGATTTGTAGCATGATGGAAAATCTCACTACCAATCACACATGCATTCCGGGTTTCCAGGATTTTTTTCCCATCGTCAGAGACAAGTACTTCAAGATCATCGCAGGACGCTCCACAATACGGGCATCCAACCTGAGTGATAAGTTTCGGCATGTCAAGCCCCTCCTTTCCAGAGCCCTACAGAACCCTGGACGAGTTCGAGGGCACTTTTTATCCGTTCGTTGCGTGCAGGTTCGATCGTCACCGGGAATCCGCTATATTGCGGGACACCTGTTGACTGTGTCCGGGGGGGAACAATCTGGTTAGCCCAAACCCCCTGTCGGATATGGGCAAGACCTGGAGGGCAGAACTGAGTCGGAGTAATCGCTTTCACGATAACGTCTCCGACTTCGCTCGTAACCTTAACATTGGTGTTTATCAAGATCCCAAGCCTCTTCATATCATCCGGATTCATCTCAACCACCGAACAGGCTTTGAAATATTCTTGTGTGGTCTTTCCCTTTTCCATCGCCTGCCCTTCCTCAATAGACCGCTGTGTAATCATGTTCAGGACTATCTTTTCAGCCATTGTCGCACCATACGAAATTTTCCCAAATAGACGAGTATTGAGTTCAAATCTTCTCTCAAGAAACATTTCCCGCAGGAAATACCCCTCGTCCGCTCAATCGGATGACACAGTAAGGACATGCCTCAATGCATACACCGCACCCGCCACACAGTTCAGACTTCACGTCAAGACAGATTGACTTGCCGTTAATCACGGAGTAGATCTTGGCATCGGTCACTGGATCGCTTGTAAAGACTTCCAACGCATTAACGGGACAAGAGGCCATGCAGTTTCCGCAACCAGTACATCGCTGCATGTTGACATGTATACTGAAAGTCATCAATCAATATTTGAAGAAACCCATGATAAGCTTTATGCTAAAAGTTAATTAAATCTATTTAATATAAATTTGAGTTTTTATTTATTTATTTAACTTTATGCTTTTAACTTAACATGTTAAATACTTCTATTAGATTCTCAACCCCTGAACCGGGTGAACGGAAGCCACTACCTCTTCCTATCACCTGAAGACAAAGCGACTGGCCGTCGTCCCGGTGCACCGGCGGGATCTTCCCGCCGGCA
>LNQE01000938.1_pt1 | contig 15006 bp, 15 predicted proteins | sample 603111 | NCBI WGS metagenome assembly LNQE01 (sample SAMN04260313, study PRJNA301899) | hydrocarbon metagenome | isolation source: hydrocarbon-contaminated ditch | place: Germany: Bremen | collected 1998
GTCCAGAACAGTGTTTTTTTTCCCTGCGGCAGTAACCGTATACATGGCTTCCGCTCCGCAAATCAAAGCTACTTCTATTTCACCCGCAACAATTTTTTTAGCGGCCCTGTTGACCAACCATTGAGGAGTATTTCCTCCGATCGCAGTATACTCAGCTACTTTCGGTTTAATGGAGAGCATTTCACAAAGCAGGCCGGCAGGATCTTCATAAGTCCACGAAAACATATTCACGACAGAAAGAAGATCAACGTTGCGGAGAATTTCAGAGCACTGTGAGTCATCGACACTGGATTCAATGGCCATTTTTGCCAGTTGCAGTGGGTGCAATGCCTTTTCGTTATCTTCAGAACGATGGGTTATCTGACCGACACCGACAATCACAGGATGTATCATAGTCATTTCGAAATCCTACTCGCGCCAGAGAAAGTTTTTACTTTTCCGGCATCGATTTAATGAAATAATAGTAATTTATGAACGGTTGAAATCACATGATTAAGCCTGAAACTATTTCTTTCATGATTTCAGTCGTCCCGCCGCCTATGGAGAGGATTCTGTTATCGCGGTAAAGGCGTTCAACCAGGTAGTCTCGCATGAAGCCGTATCCCCCGAATATCTGAACAGCATCATAAGTTACTTTGTCGCTGACATTGCAGGCGAATATCTTGGCCATGGAAACCTCTTTCAACTGATTTACCCCTGCGTTCATCTTGGCGGCAACCCGGTATGTGAATTCACGGCTTGCTTCCACCAGCGTGGCCATGTCCGCCAGTTTATGTCTTGTCACCTGGAAACCCTTCAGCGGCAGACCGAATGCCGTCCGCTCACCGGAGTATCTTATGGATTCTTCCAAGGCAATCTGCGCCGTCATATTGGCCATAATGCTAAGCATGAGCCTTTCTTTTTGGAAATTTTCCATAATAATGGAGAATCCTTTATTTTCTGCTCCGATCAGGTTTTCGACCGGTACTTTACAGTTATCAAAAAATATTTCCGCCGTGTCCGATGCCCACCACCCGGTTTTTTTCAGGGGGCGACCTGTCGAATATCCAGGGGTATTGGACTCAATAATCAGAAAGCTGATCCCGTGTGCGCCCTCACCGCCGGTTCGCACGGCGCAGGTGATCTGGTCGGCTCGTGCGCCGCTTGTTATAAAAGTCTTACTTCCATTGACTACGTAAAAATCACCTTCACGCACGGCTCTCGTTTTGAGGCTGGCGACATCCGAACCTCCGCCCGGCTCAGTAACGGCGAGAGCGGCAATTTTCTCTCCTCTAATAACCGGTTTGACAAAGCGTTCCTTCTGGAGGGGTGTGCCTCTGCGCACGATCGGCGGTATGGCAATGTCCAGAGAACCGAGACCGGCAACCAGACCGGCTGAGCCGCTCCGCATCAGTTCCTCAATCACGACGATTTTAAGAAAAATATCACCTGGCGTTCCACCGACTTCTTCGGGATATCCTATCCCCAGATAGCCCATGTCACCTGAAATCTTGTATAATTCCCGGGGGAATTCTCCCGCTTCTTCCCATTTTTCAATTTCCGGCAGTATTCCCTTTTTCACAAGAGACCTGATAGAGTTGCGAAGCATCTCATGTTCTTCCTTGAAGTATTCCTGATATTCGTTCGTCATATTTTCGTCATCCTTTCTCTTTTAAGTTATAAGTTTAATGAGCAAATGATCTTTCAGCCAACTTCAATTCTCATCTGGTACGTTTTATCATTTTATTGTAACGGTCTGTGGCAACTTCTCCATCAAAATCTCTGCAGCTTCAGCCACCATATCCTCAACCACCTGACGGGCGGGAATAATCTTATGAATCAGACCGGAAATCTGTCCGGCAAATCCTCCGATGTAATCCTGTTTATTAGCTTTTACGAATGATCCCAGCAGTGCCGAGGCCAAAAGGACCTGGATGGGAAAGGGCATTGCTTCAAGACCTGATTTATCCCAAAGATCATGGATTTTGGTATAATTGGCCCTCGATGTTTTGCCGGTATAAAGCTTGCTGACGCGCGTATCTTCATCAGTGGAATCGATAATACGTTGCTTGCAAATATCCATGGCACCGCCTTCATTGGTAGCAAGAAAACGTGTCCCCACCCAGACTCCGACACATCCCATGGCAAGAGCAGCAGCCAATCCACGTCCGTCACCGATACCTCCCGCCGCTAATACCGGAATCGGGGCTACGCTATCGATTACCTGAGGAAGCAAGGCCATAGTGCCTATTCTTCCCGTATGTCCGCCTGCCTCATGACCTTGTGCCACAATAAGATCGAGACCCGATTCGGCCATTCGTTTTGCATTTTTCGCATTCCCGGTAATGCCCAGTACTTTCATTCCATGGGCATGGGCATCTTGCACCATAAATCCCGGATTGCCCAGACCGGCACAAAAGAGCGGCACTCTCTCCTCGATGCAGATTCGAATCGCTTCGTTGGGTTGCACAACAGTCGTGTCCATTTTTACCATGAGATCAATATCCGGCAATTTCATTTCCGCTTTTATTTTATAGAACCAATCAAGATATGGTGGGGGAAGTCCTTCCAGCAAGGTCATGAGCGGAATAGACTCATGTGAACCATCTGTTTTTATAACATTCTGGGGAAGCAGCAGGTCAACACCGAAAGGCTTGTTGGTTTGAGCTTTGATCTCCCGGATGGCTTGCTGCAATTCATCAATATTAAAACCTGCCCCGCCAAGAACACCCAAGCCTCCGGCTTCGGATACAGCGACGACAAGTTCTACAGGCGCCCCATTTGGTTCCCCAATCAATGTGGGGCCCATGCCCGCACTGATGATGGGATACTCGATGTCCAGCATGTCACACAATTTGGTACGGAGAACTATCCTTTTCATATGAAAACCTTCTCCTTATTTGTTATTCAAACTTATTGGGACAATCTCTGATTTTGACTCGCCGGTACTTTAAAACACCTCTCATGTAAATTTTTATTTTAACTCTTTATATTTAATTTACGATGGTTTTAGCCAGTAGCCAGAATTCTGCCATATTAAATTCGGATGTCAACATGAATCTACTACTGAAAAAATGTATGCCATTTTTATACTTTTTAATATAGATAATAAAATAAACACACTATTTTGGGGAAAAGCTTTTTACTTGACGACTGATAACAATTTTTTTATTCTGTTAGAAAACAAAGAAAAAGAACGATGATTGAAAATTTGATTAATAATTTATCTTTATACCTGCAAGATTCGCTATTTTTAGCGCTTTTAGCCGCTTATTTGGGCGGACTTATAATCAGCTTTACTCCCTGCACTTATCCATTGATTCCTGTGACCGTCGGCTTTATCGGAGCGCAAAGTTCATCATCCAGGCTCCGTGGATTTTTTCTTTCGTTGTTTTATGTCGGTGGACTCGCTTTCACATACTCCATTCTGGGCGGCGTAGCCGCTTTATCAGGCAGACTCTTCGGACAAATGCAAACAACACCATGGACGTATTTCATCATGGGTAATTTATGCCTTATCATGGGACTATCCATGCTTGATGTTTTTAGTTTCTCTCTGCCTGTTCCGCAAAAGCTTACCAAGATATCGGCAAACAGTAATAAAAAAGGATTTTTAAGCAGTTTTTTAGTAGGCATCGTGTCCGGTGTTGTTATCGGTCCCTGCACTACTCCCGTACTGGCTATTTTACTGGGATACGTTGCTCTAAAGACGAATGTCCTGCTGGGAATGACTCTTCTCTTCGTATTCGCCTTTGGTATGGGTACATTGCTGATTATCGTCGGCACTTTTGCCGGAATTATTGCCGCCTTGCCCAGATCCGGAGTTTGGATGACAAAAATAAAGTTTATCTTCGGATTGATATTAATTGGCGCGGCTGAATATTTCCTGTATACTGCGGGCGTTTTATCAATATAAAAAATGAGGTTTTAATGAATAGAAAAATAATACTGTTAATTGCTACGATTTTATTTATTTTTATTTTTTTTACCATATCATTCGGACAATACAGACCTAGTGTCTTTTCCATTCCGGCACCTGATTTTTCATTATATGATATAAATGGAAAAATGTTTAAATTAAGCAATCAAAAAAGAAATCCGGTAATAATGTTTTTCGGTACTACCTGGTGCCCGGCCTGCCGCGATGAGATGCCTTATTATAAAGCGCTTTATGATAAATATGCCAAACGTGGATTAAAGTTTTTATATATAGACATAAACGAATCAGCCAAAAGAGTGGCTCGCTTTGCTAAAGAAAATTCATTCCCTTATATTGTTTTGCTGGATTCAGACGGCAGCGTTGCCAATAGTTACAACGTCACCGGAGTACCGACATTATTTCTAATAGATAAACATGGAAATATTGTCGGTGCAAGTCACCGGACAATGGATTTGCCGATTAATAAACTTTTTCCCGCAAAGAAATAAGTGTTGTATCCAAATCGTATTTGACTAAAATTAAACCACAAAATTATTGTGGAGAACGAACAATGACAGAAAAAAACTGGCTGCAGGATTTAACAAAATCGGACACTGATCGCTGGATTGGCGGCGTCTGCGGCGGGCTGGGAGAACATACTTCCATTCCTTCCTGGGCATGGCGATTGTTATTTGCAATTTTCATTATTTTTTACGGTACCGGATTATTAATATACATTCTTCTGTGGATTTTCATTCCGGCCAAATCAAAAGAAGGAAATTAATTATGAGACTAAAAAACGATATTTATATTTACGAATGGACAAATCCCTTTGAAAACAATAGTAACAGCTACTTTATCGGAGGCAATGTGCAGGCAATAATTGACCCGGGACTAACCGGTTACGTGCCTGATTTATTGAATCGAATGTCCGATGACGGCATTAAAAAAGAAGATATTCGCTACGTTATCAACACTCATTCGCATCCAGATCATTTTCAGGGTTCCGAAGTTTTTGATCAGGAAAAAGTTAAGGTAGGGCTGCATACAAAAGAAATAGAGTTTCTTAAAGGAGAAGGTGGCGAATTGTATGGCCTCTTTGGCATTAACGCTCCCAGAATGAATGTAAATTTCCCGTTGGAAGAAGGTGATGTGGTTTTAGGAGATCAGATATTCAAAATAATTCTTGCCCCCGGTCATTCCCCCGGTTCCATCGGCCTCTACTGGCCGGAACAAAAAGCACTGTTTTGCGGCGATGTGGTTTTTGATCAAAGTGTCGGACGAACTGATTTTCCGGGAGGCAACGGCGCGCTTTTAAAGAAAAGCATTCTTGCTTTGGCCAATCTCGACATCGAGTGGCTTCTCCCCGGACACATGGGCATCGTCCACGGAAAAAACAACATTCAGAATAATTTCAATGTCATCATTCAGGGCATATTCCCTTACATTTAAAAAATTCTTTTTTGCGGAGAAAACCTTTTATGGCCAATGAAGGAAACAAAGTAATTTACTCCATGATTGGAGTAAGCAAAATCTACGAAAAAAAACCGGTCCTCAAAGACATTTATTTGTCTTATTTTTATGGAGCCAAAATCGGTGTCATCGGTTTAAATGGTTCTGGTAAAAGCTCTCTTCTGAAAATTCTTGCCGGAGTGGATACGGATTTTCAGGGTAAGACTATACTGTCGGCAAGCTATACTGTCGGCTATCTGGAGCAGGAACCGCGTCTGGACGAAACCAAAACCGTGCGGCAGATCGTCGAACAGGGTGCGCAAGGCACAATGGATTTAATTCACGAATACAATGAAATAAACGAAAAATTTGCAGAACCGATGTCGGATGACGAAATGGCCAAACTCTGCGAAAGACAGGGCGCTGTACAGGAAAAACTCGACGCTCTTGATGCCTGGGATATAGACTCCCGTCTGGAAATGGCCATGGACGCTTTGCGCTGTCCGCCCGGCGAAACGCCTATTAGAGTGCTTTCCGGCGGAGAAAGACGCCGTGTTGCCTTATGTCGCCTGCTTCTGCAGAAACCGGACATACTTCTTCTGGATGAACCAACCAACCATCTGGATGCGGAATCCGTCGCCTGGCTGGAACATCATCTGCAAAAATATGAAGGCACTATTATTGCCGTCACACACGATCGTTATTTTCTGGATAACGTTGCCGGATGGATTCTGGAACTGGACCGCGGACAGGGCATTCCCTGGCAGGGAAACTATTCTTCCTGGCTGGAACAAAAACAAAACCGCCTGAAAAATGAGGAAAAGGCGGAAACCGAGCGCATCAAAACCCTGGAGCGTGAACTGGAATGGATTCGTATGTCACCTAAAGGCAGGCACGCCAAATCTAAGGCGCGCATCAGCGCTTATGAGGAACTGCTGGGAAAAAATATGGAAAAAGAATCCGGCACTCGGGAAATCTTTATCGCGCCGGGACCCCGTTTGGGCGATCTGGTAATCGAAACCAAAGATGTCAACAAAGGTTATAGCGATAAGCTGCTGGTAGAAGGTATGAGTTTCGCTTTGCCGCCCGGCGGCATCGTCGGTGTTATTGGCCCCAACGGCGCGGGCAAGACCACGCTGTTTCGCATGATTACCGGACAGGAAAAACCGGATTCCGGAGACATACGCATCGGCGATACAGTAAAACTCGCTTATGTTGACCAGAGTCGCGATTCACTCGAACCCGATAAAAATATCTGGGAAATGATTTCCGACGGACAGGATATTGTCCCAATCGGCAACAGGCAGATAAATTCGCGCGCATATGTTTCGCGCTTCAATTTTTCCGGCACAGATCAGCAAAAGAAAGTAGGAACGCTCTCCGGTGGTGAACGCAACCGCGTTCATCTGGCACGCATGCTCAAGGAAGGCGGCAATGTCCTGTTACTTGATGAACCGACCAATGATCTGGATGTTAATACGCTCCGCGCATTGGAAGACGCGTTGGAGAATTTTGCCGGATGCGTCGTCGTCATCAGCCACGACCGCTGGTTTCTGGACAGAATCTGCACACACATTCTGGCATTTGAAGGTGAAAGCAAGGTACTTTTCTTTGACGGCAACTATTCCGAATATGAAGAAGACAGAAAGAGCAGACTGGGAGCCGCCGCTAATCAACCACATCGAATCAAGTACCGCCAATTAACCAGACGATAGCCCTGCTTCTCAATCAAAGCGCTATCTTTGATTGAGAAGCAGGATGAATTTCGTTATTCTGATTGGTCTTTCTCATTCTTTTGTTGTTTCTTCTCTAACGATTTTCCGCCTACCTTGGTAATGTTCATTTCACCCGGTTCTGCTGAAATGAACCAGTTGTCCAAGTCAAACTGAATATTGCTGATATGAGGCAGGTTCATTAATTCCGCTACCAGAGCCTCAATGTTCGGGAGGCTCAAATCCTCCTGGGATAATTTACTTAAACTGCCATAAAAATGTATTGTTTTATTGACACAAGAATAATTGATTTTCGTCATATCAATATTGCGGCTTACTAAAATTTGTTTTACTTTTCTATTTGTTTCGTACCTGGAAAATTCATCTGACATAAGAACTCTTTTATAAATAAGGCATTTTTGCTTAACATTAACCAAGATTTGTAATAATGTCAATTTCTTATGTGCTTATTGTAAATGTAGCATGAATATGATCTCTCATTAGAGGATAGAAATTTTCATGCAAACTGAAACTTGTAAATGAGTCTATCGATTACGACGATGTACCTTGGAAGAACAGCAGTTCTATATTCCGGATACAAAAAGACTTGATAAAAAACGTTACCTTATATTATAGGCAATGCATTCCATTCTTAAAAAGAGGAGGTTGTCTTGGCACGCATACCATATTTTACGGCGCAAGATGCTAAAGCAGATCCCAATAAACTGGCCTTGCTGGGAAAAGAACCTCAAATGAACATTTTCAAGATCATTACCCATGCAACATATCCGATTGCACGTAAATTCATTACTTTGCCCGCGTCGGTTCTCATGAACGGCAAAGTCAATCCTATTCTTAGAGAAATGGCTATAGTCCGTGCCGGCATTCTTTGTCACTCGGAATACGAGGTGCATCAGCATCTTAAAGTTTCCAGATGGGTAGGCATGCCTGAGGAAAAGATTGAAGCACTTACTATCGGTTCAACTGCGCCGGTTTTTTCAGAAATAGAACAGTTGGTGCTGCGCTTTACCGAAGAAATGGTGCAATGTTACAAGGTCAGTGACGAAACTTTCACTGCATTGAGCCAACATTTTTCTTATGAAGAACTGGTGGAGTTATCTATCGCGGTAGGATGCTATATGATGATAAGTATTTTCCTTAACACTTTCGAAGTCGACATCGAAGACCAGCCTTTATCCCCTTGAAAAAGAAAAACACCATAAGAAAACCGCCCTCATGGTTTAAACCATGAGGGCGGGAAGCTTTAAATAACAAATCTAATCTTAACTAATTAACAATATTCTACGATTTACTACATTGTCTAATCTAGTATGGAAACTATTATTTAATTTTTGGAGTAAACGGTATTTCCGCATCCAATAATTGAGCCAGATACGGATTCAGAGCTACCATTAGCTTGCTGTTCATTAAAGAACTAACCAATTTAGAAGTATACACCTTGGTCAAAAAGGTTGTAAATTGAGAATTGCTAACTCCCAAATAGTTTAATCCACTTTGCATACCAGTAATTAATCCACTAAGAAGTTGGGAACCGGTTATCTGAGCCGTAACCATTTCCATTTCATTTTCTGTCATCGCCTGCATCTCTGCCTTTGCACTTAACGGAACCAGCGTTATAACCAACATAAAAAATAATACCATGACTCCCATAATTATTTTTTTCATCTTTCCTTCTCCTTTTGTATGTTTCTTTATTTGTTTATTAGACGCTAACATTGTTTCCTTTTGAGATTCTGAAGGATACTAACACAACACCTGCTAATTCATGAATGATTTGAAAAGTGCAGAAACGTACAGTTTGAAATGGTCAGCGATCAGAAGGAAAAACGTACCACATGAAATAGATTTCACTTTTATTTTAATGATCTTTCTATTTTTGTCAAGTAAAAATCACGATAAAAAAACTAAGAGAAAAGAACAAGTTTAATTAAATACTTACCCGTTACGGCATTTCCTTACAAAACCGCGATAATGAAAAATTCATCTATAATCCATTTATTTTACTTAATTAATTGTACTTAACGCTTTTAATATATCCTGCGGAATTTGAAAATTCACCAACGTAACAAAAACCGGCTGCAGAACCGTCATCAGGGCATTGTTGGTCAGAGGCGTTGCTACTGTAGTTCCAAGAATATAAACTGTTGCAGGACTAAGCCCCATTTTTAAAGTTGTACATCTGAAAATGCCATCTCCCGTTCCGATCAGGCCAGCTATCGATACCTGGCCTGAAACCACTTGCATCTCGCTATCGGTCATCGCTTGCATTTCCGCTTTGACCCCTAACGGAATAAACGCTATTGCCGCAAAACATAATAACAATAAAATTTTCTTCATTTTTCCTTCTCCTTTTTTCTTTTTTTATCCGTTAAGACGCTAAGGTGCCTTCCTTGTGCCATTCTAAGTATAATCAGCACAATACACACATAGACAACGTGAGAGGGGCGGCAACGTACCGTTTGAGAGTGGTTATCAGAAGGAAAAACGTACAACATGAAATTTATTTCACATAATAATAGTTATTTTATCTTTGTCAAGCAGAATAAGCTTTTAATTGTAAAGACATAATATTATTAAACAGTTATCCAAAAATATCTTCCGCACGAAAACAACAGGTCTACATTTTTTACTGCTTTGCGCAAAATAAACTAATGACAAAAATCAATACAACATTTGGAGAAAGCCAGTCTTTTCACCAAAACCTTACGTAGAATAAATTACTCAAATAATTTATCTGTTGAAAATTAGAAAAATTTAAAATCCGCAACAGAAAATTTAAATAAGAAAACTGCTAACAAGAAATGTAAAACCAGCATTAATCAACATTCAGAAAGTTATTTATTAATATTCTGTCTGATCGCAAAAGCATTTTTTTCTTGACAGAATTCTCTTAATAGGTATTTCCATTAAAAAATATAAATTTTCACAAAGGTAGATTTCTTGGACAAAAAAAATTTCTTTGTTTTGGTATTTATAATATTTCTTATATTTTCTTTTTCCTTATACCAACCTCTGATAAATATTTTCAGAGACGAACAGGTTTCCGTTCCTGAATCCATTTCTCTAAAATCTATTAATAATAAAATTGAACAGGGAGAAACCCTTTCTTCTATTTTTACGAAATATGGTTTGCGAATGGAAGACCTTTTTGAAATGAAAAGCGCAACTGCCAGTATTCATCCCCTTCGGGAAATACAGCAGGGCAAACATTATTCCTTTTTCCTGAATGAACAAAACTATATTAACTCTTTCACTTACAGAATTGATGATGATACAATTCTAAAAATTGAACGTGTGGACGGATGCTTTCAGGCATACAAATATAAAATTCCTTATGAAACCCGTATTTTGACCATCGGTGGCACAATTCAAAACACTCTTATTTCTACATTCGGCAACGAGCGGGAAGATTATCTCCTCGCCCTGCAGGCGGCTGATATTCTGGAATGGGATATCGATTTCAACACCGATATCCAGACGGGAGATACTTTCAGAATCATTGTTGAAGGGATGTATACGGACGGAAAATTCAAAAAATACGGCAGAATTCTGTCCATCGAATTTGTCAATAACAATCAGACCTACAATGCGTATCTTTTCGAACAGGACGGCAGAACAGATTATTACAATGCTGAAGGTCAATCTCTGCGCAAGGCGTTTTTGAAAGCACCTCTCAGTTTCAGAAGAATAAGTTCTTGTTTCAGCAAAAGCCGCCCCCACCCTATTCTGAAGATTCGTCGTCCGCATCACGGCATTGATTATGCTGCCGCAACAGGAACTCCCGTCAGCACCGTAGCGGACGGAACCGTCACATTCGCCGGTTACCGGGGCGGCTATGGCAAACTCATTATCATCTCACACCGTAACGGTTATCAAACGCATTACGGTCATCTCTCCCGTTTTGCCGGCGGAATGCGCAAGGGGAAAAGGGTCCAGCAGGGTGATTTAATCGGTTACGTGGGAGCTACCGGTTTGGCTACGGGACCACATCTGCATTTCGAAATGAGAGAAGGAGGCAGAGCGATTAATCCTTTGTCGGTGAAGAATGTTGCCGGCAGGCCTGTCTCATCGTCACAAATGGCTGATTTTAAAAGGCTGACCGCTTCTATGAATAAAATTTTCACCGTGGCATTTTTTTATGACACCAACGATATAGAAAGAAAAAATCATTATCTGCAACCTACTTTATTATCGGCATTATCTATTTCCAAGACGCAGTAGAATATTTTTTTCAAAACTATTATAAACCCCAAAAAAAACGAACTCATTAGTTGAATTCTGTCATTTTGGCAGCATTTTAGTTCTGTCCGACAACGCAGTTACTGTATTTTTATTTTTCTTTTTTCTGACTCGGGATGCTGGCGGTAGAAGATGACAACGTTACCGATAAGGCCGACAAATTCACTTTTTGTTGCTTGAGCAATTTCTTCTGAGATTTCTTTTTTAGCTTCTTTGAATTCGCCGAATTTTACCTTAATGAGTTCGTGGTCGTTTAAAGCAGCGTTAACAGAGCTGATAAGCTGCATTGTCAACCCTTTGGCGCCGATCATCACAACCGGCTTTAGGTGATGTGCCTGCGCGCGTAGATATTTTTTTTGCGAACCCTTCAATTTTTCCATAAAAATTCCCTTTTGTTGAAAATCCCTTATCATAAATGAATTAATTAATAAACCTAACTTTTAAATCAAAGATGATATTGAGGCGGTTAGGCGGAGGCGAAGAGGCGTATTGCGCACATAAGTTGAGAAAGCCAATAATCCCGATGAATCGGGACCAACAAAAATAGCGCTTTGATTTAGAAGTGGTTAAAGATTTTTTGGACTTTACAAAATATGCTTATCCTGATTAAAGTACAGACACTTTATGCAGGAGGTTTTTCGTGAGTAAAGCAAATTTGCCTCAATATGATTATGATAACATCATTGTCGGCGGCGGGCCGGCCGGATATACGGCTGGTATTTATGCCGCCCGCAGTGGATTGAAAACACTGCTTGTGGAAGGAGCGGCAACGGTCAGCCAGATAACCATTACCGATCTGATTGAAAATTATCCCGGCATTCCCGACGGTATTAACGGTTTCGACCTGATGCAGTTATTCAAAAAACAGGCGCAGAATTTCGGTCTGGAAATCATTGCTGATGATGTTCAATCCATTAAAAAAGCCGGTGATGCGTCGGCGATATGGAATATTGCCGTGGGAGATAAATTGTACAAAACTTTAAGTGTGATCGCAGCGACCGGCGCGCAGTGGAATAAACTGGGTGTTCCCGGCGAAGAGGAATTTGCCGGCAAAGGTGTATCATATTGTGCGACCTGCGACGGGCCTTTTTACCGGAATAAAGATGTTATTGTTGTGGGTGGAGGAGACACGGCCATTCAGGAAGCCTTATTCTTAACCCACTTTGCTAAAAAGGTTACCGTCATTCACCGACGCGACCGTCTGCGTGCCGCGGCCATCCTGCAAAAAAAAGCTTTTGCGGAAAAGAAAATCGAATTTGTCTGGAAAGCAAAACTGACCGAAGTTACCGGTGCGGAATTTGTCACCGGGATCAGGGTGGCCGATGTTGAAACGGGCAAAGTTAATAATATCGAAGCGGAAGGCGTTTTTATTTTTGTCGGCCGGACGCCCAATACCGGACTTTTTATGGATATGGTGAACCTTGATAAAGGCGGATACATTGTCACGGATGACAACATGCGCACATCCGCCCCCGGCATATTTGCCGCGGGAGACTGCCGCGCCAAACAGTTCCGTCAGGTGGTCACAGCAGCGGGCGACGGCGCCAATGCGATTTACAGCGCCGAACTTTATGTTGATGAAATCAAGGGACAAACATACTAAATACTCAAATTATCGTTATCGGATGTAATGACAAAGGGGAAACCAGAAATGATATACAGTATCATTCCGGAAAAAGAAGTGACGTGGAATACTTACAACGTTGCGTGATAAGACTTCTCATCCCGATTACCGGGCACGCGCCCGGCTTTGAATCGGGATGAGAAGTGACAAAATTTATTAGTAAAAATTAATTCAGGAAAATATAAACAAGACATGGAATCTTTTATCAATACCTGGCAGCAATTGCCCTCGCACATTAATCCCGCTCTTTTCACTATCGGTTCTTTTCAATTACGATACTACAGTTTGATGTATCTTGTTGGTTTTGCTATAGTTTATTTTCTCACCGTCTATCGTCTTAAAAATGAAGATTACGAATACACAGCTGAAATAATCCAGGACTATCTTGTCTGGGCAATGCTTGCTCTGATTTTAGGAGGACGATTTGGTTATGCGTTATTCTACAACTTCGAATATTATCTTCAACATCCGCTGGAAATAATTTTGCCTTTTGATTTCTCTAATGGAATTAAATTCGTCGGCCTCAGTGGCATGTCCTATCATGGAGGACTTATCGGTATTGTCATTGCTACGGTATTATTTTGCCGCAAACATAGGATTAACATCTGGCATTTTATCGATCTATTTTGTCCGGCTATACCTCTGGGTTACACTTTCGGTCGAATCGGTAATTTTATTAATGGCGAGTTGTATGGCCGTGTCACTAATGCGGCGTGGGGAATGTATTTCCCCTTAGATTCTACACGCAGCCTGCGTCACCCATCTCAACTTTACGAAGCGTTCTTTGAAGGAATTGTTCTTTTTGTTCTTCTGTGGATCATCAGAAAAAAGAAAAGTTTCGACGGATTGCTTCTGGGAATTTATCTTTGCGGGTATGGTTTAGTGCGTTACATAATTGAATTTTTCCGTGAACCTGATTATCAAATTGGCTTGGTTTTAAGCTTTATGAGTATGGGACAGGTGCTTTGCCTGTTGATGATGATAGGCGGCATAACTATCATCATATGGCGCAGGCAGATTGCGCATTCATCAAATTAATACCGGAGGTTATATGGGAAAAAATTTGATTATTGTCGGCGGAGGAGCCGGCGGAGCGTCGGCGGCGGCTGAAGCCAAACGAAATGATCCTGACCTGAATGTTACGATTCTGCAATCGGGAAAATTCGTTGCCTACGCGTCCTGTCCCACACCTTATTATATCGGCGATATCATCAAGGACGAAAAAAGGCTGGTGGCACGCACGCCGGAAGAATTCCGCAAACGGGGCGTAGAGGTTCAGCTTGACACGGAGGTCGTCACTATCAACAGCAACGCAAATGTTGTTGAAACAAAGGACAACCTTATGCTGCCGTATGATTTTCTGGTCATCGGAACCGGCACCAGCGCGTTTGTTCCCGATATTCCCGGCAGGGAGCTGCCAGGTGTTTATTCGTTAAGGAATCTGGAAGATGCCATTCAAATTAAATCCTGGCTGCGCGCAAAAAAGGCAACACGCGTGATCATTATCGGCGGCGGTTTTATCGGACTGGAAATGAGCGAAGCGCTGCACGCGGCGGGGATTTCCACAACCATCATTCACAAGGATACGCTGCCGGCCAACCGCTGGGACGCGGAACTTTCTTCATTTATGCTGGAAGAGCTCAAGGCTAACGGTGTGGAATTTATCGGCAACACACAGGCAAACGCCATCGAAAAATCAACAGGCGCTTCTTTAAAGGTGATAACCGACGCGGGAGTATGGGAAGGAGATATGGTTTTGCTGGCCGTGGGCGTCCGGCCGAATGCCGCGCTGGCCAAAGCCGCCGGGATCGCCATCGGCAAAACAGGCGCGATTGCCGTCAATTTCGCCCAGCAGACATCCGTTGAAAATATTTACGCGGTTGGCGACTGCTGTGAATCCTGGAACCGCGTCAGCCGCCGCTGGGTCAACATTCCCCTGGGCGACATCGCCAACAAACAGGGGCGCGTCGCCGGACGAAACATCGGCGGAAAACCGCTGACGTTCGACGGCATCGTCGGCGCGCAGTCTTTCCGTCTGTTTAATCTGGAATGCGCCGCGA
>LNQE01001735.1_pt1 | contig 14988 bp, 11 predicted proteins | sample 603111 | NCBI WGS metagenome assembly LNQE01 (sample SAMN04260313, study PRJNA301899) | hydrocarbon metagenome | isolation source: hydrocarbon-contaminated ditch | place: Germany: Bremen | collected 1998
CCGCTGGTGTTATTAACCGCGATTCCCGTTCCCTTATCCGTTGTATTCCCGCCGATATAGCTCGAAAAGATGAGCTGGCTCGGGTTCACATTCGGGTCCACGACGGCCACGAAAACGTCCCAGCTCCCATTCAGCAACTGGCCATAGACTGGGCCAAAGGTGGTGTTATAAAGGGGTGGGAAGTTGGCGAGCGGAAGACTTGTCGACTGCGTTGAACCAACAATGTAGATGTACCCGTTATCGTCGAGTGCAATGCCCGTTCCGATGTCCTCCCTGTCCCCCCCGAAGTAGGTCGAGAAGTCAAGGACCGGGTCGATGACGAGCGGGAGGCTCGTGTCATAGTCCCCGATGGCAAACGTCACCGTGCTACCCGAGATGACGTACTGGCATGCCACGTCAACCTGCTCGCCATCCACGACCTGGAAGCAGACCGGAGCGGTCTCAAAGAGAACCCCTGCTGCAGTCCCGATCAGGACCGTACCGGACGGATCGAGAGAGAGCGACTCCTGCCCGGCATACTCCATCCGGATCAGGGACGGATCGGCACCGGGTCCGACAACGAACTCCCGCTTGAGAATGCCCGTGCCACCATGGTAGAAGAGCGTTATCCCGTCATAGAGCCTTTCATACCGGACAGTCGCGTACATGGGTACATTCGTCACCCATGCATCAGGATCAGAGCCGAGGAAGTAACTGGTCCTGCCGGGAAGGATACCCTCACCAATAACAACCGCGGTGCCGGCACCCGGATAGGTGATCGCGACTGCTGCGGCACCATCCGCTGGTGCCATGATCTGCCCGTCGCGGGTCAGGAAGAGGGTGTATCCCGGTGAATTTGCAAGGAAGAGCACCTGTTCGTCAGCCTGTCCATCGTTCTGAATGAAGCAGACCGGGATCGTGGTTGAGAGCACATCAGCCGCGCCCGCTGCTGTAATTGTGAGAATAAAGCTCATGAAGAGCACAAATACTAGTGATTGCATCCTTTTCTGCATACCTCATCACTCCATTGAAGAACAGACCCCCAGTTCTCAGCCGCAGATGGCCCGCTGCCCTGGCCACGCATTTGCAGGGCATCCCCGTCTGTACCACGGCCATGAGAATAAGCGAGTGCTGGGTATTCTCCTGTACGGCAGGAAACTGTGACTCTGTACCTGATCAGATATTTAAATTATCCCTGATCGCTTGACCTTATAAAAGTTACCTGTATTTTCAGGATGGTTCAACCGTTAATTATTGCGCAGAATATCCCCTGGTGCAGGAAACGCAATAGTAAATCGTATCAATTATCGTGCCGATCAGCAATCGCAGATTATTCCGGACAGTATTTCATTCTGGATCGGGTGCGAGGGGATTGTCCCAGCCGGAACGGGGATTGGTCATCCTTCATGCATCTGACGAGCACCATGTAGTTCCTATCCACAGGGCCATGTTCCGTCGTTGTTCTGTATGATTCCCGGAAAATACCGGAGATACATAATGGACGGGTGAGAGAGAGCAGCGGCATCAGGCATTCTCATCTCCGCGATTCCAACGCAAATAGTCCGGGACCATCCACCAGGGAATTTCAAACAATTACCCGGTATCAGCATCCCGGGACAGCCCCGTCCCCTCGTGCCCTGCTTTCATCTGGGGGAAGAGGATGACCTCCTTGATCGATGTGTTGTTGGTCAGGAGCATCACCAGCCGATCGATCCCGAGGCCGACCCCACCGGTAGGCGGCATCCCGTACCCCAGTGCATTGATGAAATCATAATCGAGCATCTGGGCCTCGAGATCCCCGGCTTTCCGCCGTTCGTCCTGCCGCTGGAACCGTGCGAGCTGATCGAGGGGATCGTTCAACTCCGAGAAGCCGTTCGCGATCTCCATCCCGCAGATGAAGAGCTCGAACCGTTCGGTGAAGCCTTCCTTTTCCCGGTGTTTCTTTGCGAGGGGGGAGTTCTCTACCGGAAAATCGTAGATGAACGTTGGCTGGATGAGCCTGTCCTCGACGAAGTTCTCGAAGAAGAGGACCAGGAACTCCCGCCAGCTTGCAGCACCCTCGTACCCGTCGATACCCCGTTTCTCTGCAACCTGCCGGAGTTCAGGAATGCTGCACGACTGCACATCAATCCCTGCATATTCCCGCACCGCATCTTCCATGGTGAGTGCCCGCCACGGGGGGGTGAAATCGAGTGTCACACCAGAGAACGGGATCTGGTACGAACCGGACAGGGAATTGACCAGGTGCGTGATGATCCCTTCGGTAAGCGCCATCATATCGGTGTAGTCCCGGTATGCTTCATAGATCTCAACCATGGAGAACTCGGGGTTATGCCGGGTATCGATATCCTCGTTCCTGAAGTTCCGGGCCAGCTCGAAGACCTTCTCAAACCCGCCGACGACCAGACGTTTCAGGTAGAGTTCGGGAGCAATTCTCATGAAAAGGTTCTGGCCGAGCGCGTGGTGGAAGGTGGTGAACGGCCGGGCATTGGCCCCGCCATAGACCGGCTGGAGGACAGGTGTCTCGAACTCGAGGAAGTCCCGATCGGTAAGGTATGCCCGGATAGCAGAGATCAGCCTGCTCCGCTTCCGGAACGTCTCCCTGCTCTCATCGTTCACGATCAGGTCAACATACCGCTGGCGATACCGTTTCTCGACGTTGGTCAGGCCGTGGAATTTTTCCGGGAGGGAATTGAGCGCCTTGGTAAGCAGCGTTATCTCATCAACCCAGATGGTCAGTTCACCGACCTTCGTCCGGAAGGGGTGCCCGCTGACCCCGATGATATCCCCCCGTTCGATATACCGGGTGAAGAACCCGAACGCCTCATCGCCGATGTCATTCTTCCTGATGTACAGCTGGATCTTCCCTCCCTCGTCCCCGAGGTCTGCAAAGATCGTCTTCCCATGGTTGCGGACAGTATAGAGACGGCCGGCTGTAGTGACACGTTCTTCACTCCGCTCATGCCCGGACTGGCAAAACCTGTCAAGAATGTCAGGAATCGTGTCTTTCCGGTCGAATGCAGGGGGATAGAGGGCGTAGCCCGCCGTTCGCAGTTCTGAAAGCTCCTCAACCCGGTGCTGATCAAACTCAAGACTGGTCTCTCTGGTATCCATGCATGACTCCCTGCCCCGGGTCCTGCCTCCCGGGAACAAACGCGCTCTCTTTCCGGGGGAACCGGTAGAGGCCTGCTCCTCAGATATTCCCTGCCAGAGGTATTAAGCGTTTATAGCAGACGGGTATTCTCCCTGGTGCCGCCTGGATTCCCTGGTTCGTCTGTCCCCTGGCCAGGAATCTCCGGAGACCGGACTGGGGCCGGTCGTGTTCAGAGGGCCCTCTTGATCTCATCAAGTGCTTCGAGGATGATCTCTTTTACCCCTTCGCGTTCGTGCATCAGTGCTCTCCGGAGGGGAACGAGTGCACGCGGGTCCCCGATCTGACCAAGCGCCCACGCTGCCTTCTGCCGTACCCTCCAGTCCTCATCGGTAAGCACATGGATGAGCGGCTCAACGGAACGCTCATCCCTGATCCTGGCGAGCGCCTCTGCTGCTTTCCACCGGTGTGACGGGTCTTCTCGATCGAGCATTGTGATAAAATGGTACAGCCTCGCATCGGCATCGTTTGGATCGGTGTCCGGACCAGGGTATTGATCGCTTCCGGGTTCCGCTGGCATGGTACCTTTCTTTCCCCTTACACAAGGAGAATGTTTTGGCATGAAAACCGCATCCGCGGTTTTCATAAGGAGGGCATGTACCATCCTGGGCTCATGTGCGTTTCATAGGAGTATGGCAAGGTGCAGACCCGGCTGGACCGGTACCCGGAACAGGATACTCCTCCCGGGTGGGCGGACAGCATGATCCCCTGGTTTCAGGAAGGATTGCCATCAGGCAGCTCTCCTGTTTTCTCCCGCTCGCAGGGGACCGGTTACGCTCCCTGGGGAAGCATGCAGGAAAAGCGCCGATACTTTTATTCTATAGCATGGGGAAAATAGGAGTGTTATTGATATATGTGATGAATATTCATCTGATTGATTAACATTTTGGCCAGGGGGGGCATATGCCAGAATCAAATCAGGATCCGGATCGGGGAAAACGGGCAGGCAGATTTGATGAACAGGACTATCCCCCTGCAGTATCAGTCCGGCCGGAATATACCATAACCACAATATATCCGTCTCGAGGGACTCCGCTGCATCCTGGCGATCCAGGGCCGGCGGACAGGGAGATCACCCTGGTTTCTGTACGGGGAGTACAGGGCGATACTGCAGCCATACCTTTTCAGGGATCGCATCAGGCTGTTCCCGGGGCGTCAGGGGAACCTCCCGACTGGAGGTCGGCCCTCGCGATGCCGGTCGACCCGGTCCGCGCAGTACAGGGTAATCCGCAGAATGTGCGCCTGAAAAGCCCTGAACAGGACATCCCCGATCCCCAATCTCCCTCCGGAGCCGGGGAACCGCCCGGCACTATCCGGCACCCCAGGAGGGGCCCGACACCCCCGGTATCAGAACGGTTGCCGCATGCTGATCACATGGAGCTCCCCCGGGGAAAATTCCGTACCCTCAGACGTAAAACCGGACTCCTGTTCCTCATCAATGATATGCGGGATGAAGGTTTCACCGGATACTGCCAGGTACAACACCCGAACAGTCCCATCCTCATCGTATTCAGCCAGGGAAGAATCCTCCTTGCAGGGTACAACGGGCTTGCAGGAAACCGGGCGCTCGAGGCGATCAATGCACAGAAATATTCATGGGTTGATGCGATGCTGCATGACCTTGACGAGAAACAGATCCAGCTGGCCATCGAATTCAACCCTTCATGGAAGATAACAGAAGATACCGAATCATCATTCGATGAGCCCGGGCAGGACAACGGGTCGGTACACACCGATCGGGACCAGGAGGCAGAACACGAACCTGAACCTCCCGGGATACTGTCTGTTCCGGCCGGAAAGCAGGTGCCAGGGCAGGTTGTATCTGAACCGGTGAACAGCCCGGTATCCGCAATCCCGGAGGCTTCCCCCAATCCTTCCCCGGCCGGAACCGGGGAGGAGACAGCATGGAGAGCAGCCCTCACCATGCCGGTTCTCCCCCTTCCTGACGATTCCCTGGTCCCGGAAGAGCGTTCTCCTGGCCGGGAAGATCCTGGTATTGGTGCTGCAGAAAAAGATCGTGACGAGATTCCTCTCTCTTTTGAACCCCTGGTTGCCGACTCTGAATTATTCGAGAGCGATCGGAAACGGGTAAAACCTGTTCGCACCGCTGTTCCTGAACCAGGTGAGCAGTGGCGTGCCATGACGGTAAATCGGCAGCCGAATAACACGGTATGAGCCACACCTCATCCTGCCCGGGCATCACCCCAGGGAGGATCGCTTATCCACCGGAGTACATCCCGTGCCTGAAATCTTCCGCGAAATTCCTTGCAGGACAATGGTCACGACTCTGCATCCCGACAAGTGGAATCATACCCTGTTTTCAGGAACCCATTTCCCGAAATGACTCCTTGCGGTAGCATCTTCAGGGGGTGTCCTGGTAGGGGAGGTATTCTCCTCGTCTCGGATGTGGGGGAACACCCCGCCCAGCCCCTTGATGAGCACTATCCTCCTGCCGACCCTGCGTTATTTTTAAACATCATCCAACGCCTATAACGATACCATGAAGAGAGTGCTGCTCCTCTGCGGGAGCCCACGGGTACGGGGAAATACGGCACAGGTCGTTGAAGAGTGTGCACGGGTAATCAGGGAATGCGGGCTCGAGGCCGACGTGGTCAGTCTCGCCGGAAAGAAGATTGAATCATGCACGGCCTGTTATCAGTGCCGGGAAGCGGGCACCTGTATCCTTGATGACGGCCTTGCCGATATCATCGATCGCCTCCGGGAGGCAGATGGCTTCATCGTTGCATCACCCGTATACTTCGGGACCGCGCGCGGCGATGTCATGGCTGCTCTCCAGAGGATTGGCATGGTCTCGATGGCAACCGATACCTTCCTCTCAGGCAAAGTTGGGGGCCCCATTGCGATTGCCCGCCGGGGGGGACATACCGCAACTATCCAGGAACTCCTCATGGTCTTCTTTATCAGCGGGATGATCGTGCCGGGTTCAAACTACTGGAACATGGTCTTTGGCCGTGAACCAGGAGAAGTCTGGAATGATGAAGAGGGTATGACCACCATACGGCTCTTTGCAAAGAACGTTGCCGAACTGATCAAAAAAATTTCGATACGGTGATAAATCCGGGTGGATGCGGTGAGTGGACAGATTATCACGGTGCAGGGGCTGTATCATTGCTTTAATGAAGTCATTGCGGTAGACGGGATCAGCTTCGCTGTCAAAGAGGGGGAGATCTTCTCATTCCTCGGTCCGAACGGGGCCGGGAAGAGCACGGCCATCAACGTGCTCACCACCCTCCTGCCCATCCAGGAGGGAATAGCAACGGTGGCAGGGTACAGTGTTGCCGATGACCCCCAGAAGGTCAGGGAATCCATTGGTATCGTATTCCAGGACGTGACCCTTGACCGTGACATGACCTGCAGGGAGATCCTTGAGTTCCATGGAAACCTGTACCGTATGCCCCGGCAGGAACGGAAACGGCGAATCGATGAGCTGCTCACCCTTGTCCAGCTGGAGAACAAGCAGAATGTACGGACCAAGCATCTCTCCGGGGGAATGAAACGCAGGCTCGAGATTGCACGCGGCCTGATGACCCGGCCCAGAGTACTCTTCCTCGATGAACCCACCATCGGGCTTGATCCCCAGACACGGATGCGGATGTGGGAGTACATCAAAGATGTGAACCGTGAAGGTACGACCATCTTTCTCACCACCCACTACATGGATGAGGCCGACCAGCTGAGCGACCGGATCAGCATCATAGACCATGGAAAGATCATCACGACAGGCCGATCGTTCGAACTGAAGAATGCCCTGGGAGAGGACCTCATCTACCTTGAGACGAGCGACCTCGCAGGGACGCGGGAAGTACTGTCAGAGATGGAGATGGTAAAAGAGATCACCATCAAACCACGAGGGATCAGTGCCATGCTCAGGGGGGATGGAACAAAAGTCCTTCCCTCGATCATGGAAACCCTCGCCACCCGGCGCATCAGGGTCAATGTTGTCAATGTGAAGAAGCCCTCGATGGACGATGTTTTCGTTCACTATACCGGCCGGGAGCTGCGTGATGAAGGGGCAGAACGGGCGTCATCCGCGGTCACGCGGGCAGGGAGACGGTAACTGATGCATCCGGGATTTTTCACCATCTACCGGCGTGATATGATCCGGTTCATCCGGTTCAAAACCCTGCTCATCTCTTCCCTTGTCCAGCCGGCGCTCTGGATGGCCTTTTTCGGGATCGCAATGTCAGCAAGCTTCAACCGGCTCACCGCGGAAATACCCCCGCTCCCGGGAGTTCCCACTGTTGATTACCTCACGTTCATGGCCGCAGGGGTCATTGCGATGACCACCCTTTTCACGAGCCTGTTTGGAGGGATTACCATCCTGTTTGACAAGAACTGGGGGCTGATGCGGGAGATCTTTGCAAGCCCCCTCCCGAGAAACCAGATCATCTTCGGCATCGCCCTGTCAGGGATGACCAAGTCCTTTATCCAGGCAGGTATCATCATGGCGTTTGCCCTGCTCATCGGGGCGGACCTCTTTGCAGGGTATACCCCGGCCGGGACGGTTTTTGCAATCCTTGGTATCCTCCTCTTCGTCGGGGTATTTTCCCTCGGTTTCCTCTTCCTTTCCGCAGCTATCTCCATCTCGCTCGAGAGTCCTGAGGGGCTCCAGGGTATCATCACGCTCCTCACGATGCCCATTTTCTTTGCCAGCAATGCGCTCTACCCCATCAATGCCTTCCCGCCACCGCTCCAGGCAGTCTCGCTCGCAAACCCGCTCACGTATCTCGTGACAGGGATCCGGTACTTTGCCATCGGGAATAACTTCCAGTCCATGGGGACACAGTATACCGTAACTCCTTCCGCGATAGGATTCGCCTTCTTTTTCCTGGCAGGGTTTACCCTGGTGATGTTCGGCCTCGCGTGGTGGCGGTTTCAGAAAGCAGTGGTCACCTGATCATTTTTTTAATATACGATGAATCACCATGCCACGCCCCGGGCACTTTTTCCCGGGAAAATCCCTATACTCGTCGGGTTCTCCATCGCCTGATCAAAAAAGACCAGGGGTTCACGGTGATTCGTCAATGAGGAGGTCCGCGCTGGAAAAATCACTGAAAAATTCCGGAAAACGGTAGTAATCCGCAAGTGCCATCTCCTTTACGAGCGGGGCAGGGAGAGCCGCAGAAAACTTCCAGGTCTCCTGTCCGGGGAGTGCCAGGTCTCCTGCAACATCATCGCGTTTTCTCTTCCGGATCTTCTGGAGGATCTCCTGGATATTCCGGGCTGCATGCTCCTTTCCGGCATTCCTGACGTTCAGCGAGAAGTCATCATACCCGACAGCCACCTTCCTGCCAGCCCCTGCCTTTATGAGGGTGGCAAGGATGCCGTTCCATCGCCGTCCCCGGAAGGTGTGGATACGAACCTCGGGCCCCTTTTTCCCCGGTCTCTCAGAGATGGTCAGGGTACCCGGAGTGAGAGGGGGGAACTCCTGGATCAGCCCCCCAAGAAGTCTTCGCTCCTCATCCAGGAGGGGGAGGGATGACGCGCCCGCACGTATGATCTCTGCGACTCCCTGGCACACGAGCGGGGAGAACCCTGCCCGTCCCCCGGTCCAGAAGACTTCACTCTTTCCCCCTTCTCCTGGAACGACGACGACCAGCTCGTGGGAATCATCGCTTTTCAGGAATTTCCAGCTCTTCCCGCCGAGGGTGAAATTCCTGCCGCTCCCCCCGGCAACAAACCGGGCATCCAGTGTCCCCACCATCTCTCCTTCCGGGGTGACGGCACGGAATTCCCCGCCACCATGGATGACCGAGAAGAGGTCTTTCCAGTTGGATCTCCCAAACGTCAGTTCTGCCCCCGGGCCCGGCATCAGCATATCACCATCACTGACCAGGATGCCGGATTCGACCAGGTGCCGGGTGAGTGCTTCGATCTCGCGGGACCTGATGCTCCGAAACGGCGAGAGGCCGTGGATGAATCGCCTGATGTGCGTCTTTGAAGTCCGCCGGGCCCGCACCAGCTCAAGGAGAACCTGCTGGACCAGTACGTTGTACGGCTTTTCGGGGGGCCTGAGCGGTTCCACCTCCTTCCTGCTCGCCAGTTCTATCACGGCAACCATGCAGAGGAGTTCCCAGGTATCCCGCATCACGCAGGCAACGTAGGGAGGTTTCCCCCGCCTTCCGCTCCTCCCCATCCGCTGGAGGAAGGAAGAGACAGAATGGGGCGGGCCAACCTGGACGACGACATCGAGATCTCCGATATCGATCCCCAGTTCGAGGGTGCTCGTACAGATGATGCAGGCGCTCCCTGCCTGGGAGAAGGCCTTCTCGGTCTCGCTGCGCATCAGCGGTGAGAGCGAGGAATGGTGCACTAGGAGCTCATCTACCTGCCCCGAGAGTGCAGTATTGACCCCCTCGGCATCGCTCCTGCTGTTCACGAACACCAGTGCTTTCTTTCCCCGCACAATCCGGGCGAGGGCATCAGCGCGGCGCTGCTCATTCTCCTCGATGACAAAGGAGAAGCGTTTTGGCCGGGGCGGTACAGGGACCTGGACGAGCACTTCACCGTGTCGTCTGCCGGCGAGCCAGCTCAGGATTTCCTCAGGGTTGCCGAGGGTTGCAGAGAGCCCGATCCGCTGGAGTTTCTTTCCTGCAACCCGGTCAAGCCGGTCGAGGAGCACCCGCATCTGCACACCGCGGTCGGATTCGATGAATGCATGGAGCTCATCGATGATGATATACCGGAGGTTTTCCAGTCCTCCGGCAAGATCCCGCTCCATCAGGAGAACCTCCAGCGATTCGGGGGTTATCATCAGGATGTGCGGCGGTTCCTCGTCTCCCCACGACCGGTCGCCTTTCGGGACATCTCCGTGCCATTTCAGGATCTCAAGCCCGTTCGGCAGGCAGAACGCTCTGAACCGCTCTTCCTGGTCATTGATCAGGGCCTTGAGCGGGGCAAGGTAGATGGCCGCTACTCCGGAGCTGCTCTCCCTGAGTATCCCGTCGATGACCGGGATCAGTGCCGCTTCGGTCTTCCCCCCCGCAGTCGGCGCAATGACGAGGATATCGTTCCCTGCTTCCACGGCGTTATATGCCTCTTCCTGGACCGGCCGGAGTTCGTTCCAGCCGAGGCGGTAGGCGAGTACCTGCCGTACTCCCTCGTGCAGGCGGGAGAAGGTATCCGGATCCTCCATGAGCTTATCTGTGGGCGGACGGCTCATCTGGCTTTCGGCCGGAACACGGGATTCGGAATCAGCCCGGGTGATCCTGGCTCCACTGTCACGGATCCAGGCCGGGATGTAGGGTTGAGCCACCCCTTAAAGCGATCATATCCTTCTCCAGGCTGCCCGCTGTTCTGTCTGTCCCGGCCTTTACGAAACGCCAGAGGGACGAAGAGGGTATGCCGGGATCCCTTTCATCCCACCTCCGGATGATTAAAAAATGCTTAAATAGAAAGAGATTGCCACACTTACCAGGTACACCCGAATGTCCCGCGAACAGGATACACCCAACGGAAGGGTCCTGGCTCACGCATTCGCATTTTTCTTCTTCTTTAGGTAGGGGACCAGCTTTTCAGCCGGTTCCCCTGTAGCGGACAATTCATGAGGTTTACCAGGAGGTTTGATTCATGTTTGGAATACCTGACCCACAGATCTGGATCGCGTATCTGCTCTGCATAGCACTTGCTCTCGCCTGTATCATGTATGGTTACCTGAACTGGAACAACGGAGGTGAGTGATCGGTGGCCGCAAACATTGGCATTGTTGTCGCGGTTGCTGCAGTCTACATCGTATTGCTGTTTATACTCGGCTATATCGGGTATAAGAGAACAAAAGAGGCCGAGGACTACCTTGTGGCCGGCCGGAAAGCCCATCCGGTTGTCATTGCCCTCTCGTACGGTGCCACGTTCATCAGCACCTCGGCAATCGTGGGGTTTGGCGGGCAGGCTGCGAACCTCGGGATGGGATTGATCTGGCTGACCGTCTTCAACATCGGTATCGGCATCCTGCTCGCCTTCGTGATATTTGGCAAGAAGACCCGGGAGATAGGGAATCGCCTGAAAGCAGTCACGTTCCCGGACCTGATGGGAAAGATCTACCAGTCGCCGTTCATGCAGGTCGTCTCAGGCATCATCATCATCATCGGGATGCCCCTCTACACCGCTGCCGTGCTTATCGGGGGGGCCCAGTTCATCAAGGCGACCATCGGGATCTCGTATGAGGCATCCCTGATCGGTTTTGCGGTCATCGTTGCCATCTATGTTGTTTTCGGGGGCCTGATCGCGGTCATGTATACCGATGCAGTCCAGGGTACCATCATGCTGGTAGGGATGACCGTCCTCCTGGTCGCCACGTACCTCCTCCTCGGGGGGGTGACCGCAGCCCACACCGCCCTGACCGCAATGTCAGATCTTGTTCCCGCCGGACTGGCAGCGGGAGGGATGGTCGGGTGGACCTCAATGCCGGAGCTCGGGTCACCCATCTGGTTCACGCTCGTGACCACGCTGGTTCTCGGTGTGGGTATCGGGGTGCTCGCGCAGCCGCAGCTCGTGGTCCGTTTCATGACAGCGCGGGATGCCAAATCCCTCAACCGGGCGGTCCTGGTCGGTGGCCCATTCATCCTCATGATGACCGGGGTGGCATTCACGGTCGGTGCGCTCACGAACGTGTATTTCTACCAGACCCTCGGGATGATCTCGGTGGAGGCGGCAGCCGGCAACGTGGACGCCATCATCCCGATCTTCATCAACAGTGCTCTACCCGAGTGGTTCGTGGTCATCTTCATGATTACGCTGCTCGCCGCAGCGATGTCAACACTCTCATCCCTCTTCCATTCCATGGGGACGGCACTGATCTGTGATCTCTGGGGCAGGGGACGCCAGTGCGCACTCTCGCTCCGCGCAAACCAGGTCGGGGTCCTGATCATGATCGTGGTGAGCCTGATCGTTGCATTCCTTATGCCCGGGAGCATCATCGCGATAGCCACCGCGATGTTCATGGGGTTGTGCGCCTCAGCATTCCTCCCGGTATTTGCTGTTGCCGTGTACTGTAAGAAACCGGATGTTGTTGCGGCAAAGGCCAGCCTGCTGGTCGGTGCAGCCACCTGGTTTTTCTGGGCACTCTTTGTCAATACCCGGTATGCTTCGGTCTTCGGACTCTCCAAAGCGGTGCTGGGGAACGTCAGCATTCTCAGCTATCCCTGGAGCGCGATTGACCCTATCATTATCGCGCTCCCGCTCTCTGCCATCACTATCCTGCTCCTCCAGTATTCCCGGGGCAGGTGCAGGCCGGAACCCGGGCCAGCATAACCCCCGCACATTTTTTCATTCCGGCAGGTTTGGAAAAAACGCTCTTCGCTGTCTTCTGTGGGTGAGTATCCCTCTTCCAGGCAAACAGCAGAGGGGCTCGTGCCCCCTGCACTCAACAGGCTGCATGTCACCGCCCCCAAAGGGCGCCCCGGCTGCGAATCCGTGACTGAGACCGGATACCTCTGAAGAACCGGTCATTTCATTCCCCCCAGAGAACAGCGAGGAGGCAAAAAAGATGGGGGGCCGGTTCAGCTGTGCTCTTTCCACCGGCGGGTCAGGTGGTGATCGATCCCGAAGATATCCAGCACTTTTCCCACGACATGATCGACCAGGTCTCCGATCTCCCGTGGCTGGTGATAGAACCCGGGTGCAGCCGGCAGGATCACGGCCCCGGCTTCGGCAAGGGTGAGCATATTCTTCAACTGGATGCGGTTGAGCGGGGTCTCGCGGGGTACCAGGACAAGCGTGCGCCGCTCCTTGAGCGTGCAGTCCGCTGCCCTGAGGAGGAGGTTGTCGGCAAATCCGCAGGCAATGCCGGCGACAGTCTTCATACTGCAGGGGAGTACAACCATCCCCCTGTTCCGGTATCCCCCGCTCGCCAGCACTGAGGTAAAATCGGCATTGTCGTGGCAGCAGGTGGCAAGCGCCAGGACATCATCGGTCTTCCAGCTGGTCTCTATCTCCACCATTTCGTGTGCCATACCGGTCATGACGAGATCGGTCTCGATCCCGAGGTCATGCAGCACCTCGAGAAGGCGGATCCCATAGATAATTCCACTGGCTCCTGACAATCCCACGATCAGACGCATGGTATCTCCCATTCATCCAATAGTGCCCTGCTGACCGTAATAATAGGATGGTTCATGACCATCCCGGGGTATCTCCCGGTTATCATCCAGGAAGCCCGAATGCCTTGAAGAGGCGGGCTTTCAGGGTTTCCTTCGGCAATGCACCGACGACAACATCGGCTACCTGCCCGCTTGAGAACAGGATGATGGTGGGGATCGCGTTGATACCGAAACCGGAGGCGATACTCGGATTCTGGTCGGTATTGCACTTTGCGAAGGTCACCCGGTCACCGAGCTCGCGGGCCAGGTCCTCGACAACCGGACCCACCCGGCGGCACGGGCCGCACCATTCGGCCCAGAAATCAACCACCAGGAACTTGTGCGTCTTCAGCATGCCCTGGAAATTGGTCGAATCAACCGGATGGACCTTGAATTCTGTTTTTGGCCGCTGCAGTCCATCCTGCAGCTCACGCAGCTTCTTCTCGCGAATCCGCTGCAGTTCCTCGTCCATGGGACAGTGGTTGGGATTCCGGCCACTTAATTCCTGCCCTCCGGTCGATCTGCTGACCGGGCGGATGGACAGGATTCGGGCAGGACACGGCGGATCGGGTATGCCTGATAGGAACGATACGGTGAATGGGACCGGGGCCGGGATCTCCGGGCAGGTAATTCCGCTGCTATCCCTAACCCCAGGATGCAGAAGACCTTCGTTCACCTTTTTGTTGGAGCGGGTGATGTATTCAGGATCTCCACCTTCCTTGTTGCTGAATCGCGGGGAGAGAATGCAGGTCCAAAGATTTCCAGGACTCCCCCAAGGGAGGGAAAGAGAGAGTCATCCGGGCGGGCCTCAGCTCTCCCCTGCAATCATGGGCAGCGGTGATACGGGTAGTGCCTGGAAACTCCTGCTCCACGGTATCGCACCTGCAACACTCGTATGATCGCAGGTTCATTTCTGCGTTTTGCGCTGGAACATTCCGGAAGATGAGGTTCCGGGACCGTGCAGGGGATGAAGCGAATCTTTTTCCTCTCTTCAGCTACACCTGCCTATTGCCCCCATGGACACCAGTATCCTCATCATCGGCATTGTGCTTGCGGGAACAGTCATCCTCTTCGTGAGCGGCCGGATACGGATCGATCTCGTTGCGATCCTTGCCAGCCTTGCTCTCGCCTGGCTTGGCGTCATAAGCCCGATAGAGGCGGTTTCTGGCTTTGCCTCAAACGCCGTCATCGCAATGGTAGCAGTGATGATCCTCGGGTATGGGATCGAGAGAACAGGAGTCACATCGCGCATCGCCACCAGCATCGTCAGGTATACCGGGACCAGTGAACGCCGGGTGAACGCCACTACGATGATGACTGCCGGCCTCACCTCATCGGTGATGCAGACTGTCGGGGTAGCCGCCCTCTTCCTTCCTGCAGTGCGGAGAATCGGGAAAAAGACCCGTATTCCGGTATCCCGTCTGATGATGCCGATGGGGTTTGCAGCCATCCTTGGCGGGAGCATGACGATGATTGCATCCGGTCCTTTGATCGTCCTAAATGACCTGCTCATCCAGGCCGGGGCAGAGCCCTTCTCCTTCTTTGCTGTCACCCCGATCGGGCTTCCCCTTCTCATCGCCGGGGTTGTTCTCTTTGCCCTTGGGGGAGATCGCATCCTGCCGCAGAGAGAGGAGAGACCGTACGGCCCGAGCGTCGCTGAAATCTGGGGGATTGATCACCCGATCAGGACCTGTATTCTCCCCTCATCGTCACCTTTCGTGGGAAAGACCCGTGAGGAGGCGTCCCTCAAGATCCGCTACG
>LNQE01001665.1_pt1 | contig 14952 bp, 11 predicted proteins | sample 603111 | NCBI WGS metagenome assembly LNQE01 (sample SAMN04260313, study PRJNA301899) | hydrocarbon metagenome | isolation source: hydrocarbon-contaminated ditch | place: Germany: Bremen | collected 1998
CCTGGACGGAAACCTCCTCTACTGTGACAGTTCCCGGCAGATGGCGATGTCCGATGTGATCGAGGCGATCTACCACGTTGGAAAACCCCTCGTGATTGCGTCCGATGTCCACGAGATGCCGTTTTCCGTCGAAAAGATACGGCGGGCCTTCAATGGTATCCCCTATACCCCCCGGCAGGATATGAGCGTCGAGACAAAGCTCGAGCTCACTGCCCCGTTCCCCCACCGGAACGACCATGAACGCGATGCCCTTGCTGCGGCACTCGATGCATCCCGGAGTTACCGGAACAAGTTCCAGAACCTGCTGCGCCGGGTCCCCCCCGGGTATGACCTCGACGATATCCGGGCAGGGATCGTGCGGGGTCAGTCGCTTGAGCAGGTGCTCTCGGAGATAAAGGGGAAGGTAGTCCGGCCGGTTGATGAAGCCCCGAAGGTGGAGATCGATGCCGTGCGGGATGAACGGATCCGGATCCTTGACGGTACGGTCAAACGCCTCAAGGCCGTGGTCCAGGAACTGCAGGAAGAACTCCAGCAGCGGGACCACGAGATCATACGCCTCAAGGCGCGGATAACGAAGATCCGGTCGCAGGTGGACAAGGAGGTCCGGAGATCCGCTGAGATTGTGACCCGGGATGCGATCATAGCGAGCCTGAAGAAGCGGCTCCGGCGCGAGGAGCGGACGAGCGGAAAACTGCGGAGACGGATGGAGAAGCTCCGGGTCTTCGATGAGACCGGAATCGATACCGCGGCGGTCCTGTTCAAGCTCCTCCCGTCCCTCACCCGTGAAGGGATCAGGGCCCTCGCTGACGAACTCGGTATCCGGGTGGGTGATCTCCTGTTCGTGCCACGGATCGATGTCTGGGGGAAGAATGCCGCCCGTGAACTTGCTGCGTCAGGCATCGACGGGCTCGTTGCCCGGATGCCCTCCACTGCCCGGTTCGATCCCCAGCTCGAGACTATCTTCCGCGAAGCTGCTGTCCCGCTCCTCTCTGCAGAAGCAGCAGGTGTTGTCATGAAAGGGGGGATGGTCATTGCAGACCGGACCCGGCTGGATGCCGCTCTCCAGGTATGGGAGGACGGGCAGCGGGAGTACGAACGGGAGAAGAAAGCCCGGCTTCTCGAGGATATCTACCGCGAGTACCGGACCGAGCGGGGAAAGGAGATGAAGAAAGTTGGATGAGCGGGATCTGAAACGGGTGGTGCGGGATGTTATCGGGACCAGGCAGACCCTCGATGACTGTGCGGTCATTCCCTGCAGCGGCGGGCTGCTCGTTGCCACGACCGACATGCTCCACGAGACGACAGATTTTCCCCCCGGCATGACCGGCTGGCAGATCGGGTGGATGAGTGCAGCAGTGACTCTTTCAGATATCGCGGCGATGGGTGCCCGTCCGGCAATCGTGCTGCTTGCCATCGGCCTTGACCGGGGTGAACGGCTCCGGGAGATCCTCCTCGGTGCAAAAGCCTGCTGCGACTCCTGCGGGGCCGAACTTGCCGGGGGGGACCTGGATGCACACTCCGAACTGACCATTGTCAGTTCCGGGATCGGGTTTGCGGATACCGCCGGGGTTGTGCGGCGGCAGGGTGCCGTGCCCGGTGACCTGATCTGCATAACAGGACCGCTCGGCCGCGCACAGGCAGCGCTTGACGGGTATGCCGACTACAGCTGCGCTCTCCTTGAGCCGATACCCCGGGTCCGCGAAGGCATGCTCCTGGCACGTGCCAAGGTGACGTCCATGATGGATATCAGCGACGGGCTGGTCATCTCCCTCTATGACCTGCTTGAAGCCGGTGCGTGCGGGTACTCGGTAGATTCCGGGAAGCTCCCGCTCCTTGAGGGGGTGCCTGCCGGGAAGAGCAGGGAGTACTCCCTGTTTGGGGGTGGAGACTTCGAACTCCTCTTCACCTGTCGCCCCGATCTCCTCCCGCTTCCTGACGTTTCGTGCATCCCGGTCGGGGTGGTGATCCCGGAACAGCGGGTGCTGGTCGATGGGAACGATGTTCCCTGCCAGGGCTACCTGCATACCTGGAATCACGATGATGCCGGTGAATGACGAAGAAGAGGGGGAAAGTATTTAATTTTCCAACTGAGATACTCACTACAACAGGAGGAGAGTATGAAAGCACGGTATCTTATTATTTTGACAGCGGTCGTGCTGGGTCTGGTGGTTGCGTCCCCGGTATCTGCATTCTATTCCCTATCGGTATCAGGAATGAGTGCAAATCCGGCATTCTCACCAGGATTTCAGTCGCCGTTCAAGGATTTCTCCCAACAGAGTTCCCCGTCTGCCTTTGATGCGCTGAAAGATTTCGGGATAACCCCGGCTGCAGCCCAGGGTTCGGTTCGTGCGTATAGCAATGGGATGTTCCAGGATCCGAACTCTGAGATCCGGTTCAGTCAGTCGGTCTCGGTGACCGGACAGATCAAAGAATTTTCATTCAGTGCAAGCTTCAATTCAGGCATGTTCCGATAAACAATTCTTACTCTTTTTCCCGGTCTTCCTAAACGACCTCGTATCCACGTGAAACAGCATATGCGGTGTTATACCTCTGACAGGGGGTCTGAATTCGCGCCTCGCTGCTGTGTGGGGGGGAGTGAAATCGAAGATCTTCAATGGTATCCTGTTCTGTTCCTTGGCCGCCAGCAGGAAGCCATTCAGGGGCGGCAACATCCATCATGTTTGCAGGATGTGGAGGAGCGTCAATACCCACAATTTTATATATACATTCCTCTCTCCCGACGATAGTGGAGAGCAGAAAAAAGGAACCACGGAATATATTTATACTATCAATGGGTAAAAACCATGTGTATCCAATCAAGGTGGCGAAATGACGAAAAGAACAGTAACTATCCTACTTGTTGTTACCGTACTGGTATTCGCACTCTTCCTCGCACCAGTGCATGCAGCAAATCCGATACCGCCGAGCAATGAGACATCGAAGCTCAGTGTTCAGATATCTGCATCGAGTGTCGGGAGTCTCTACTCCAATTCCGACCTCCTCTATACCCAGGGCAATGGGAACCTGGCAGATAACCCCCCGCTCGCTCCCGGCGAGGGGCAGTCAACAGCCGGGTACGCAGAGAAGACAGTAGCGACAAGCGGGTCGACCGAGTACACCAAGCTCATCAATCTCGACACGTCCAGTAAGAGCCAGCCCCAGAACAACCTCGAGACGGTCCGGGTCGTTGACTATACCAACACCGGTGACGGGAATGGGGCAGGTATCATGTACTCCAACGAAGCGGTGTATATTGATACCTGTGCAACCGCCAGTGACGGGCAAGAGAGCTGCTGTGTATGGGGATCTTCTGCAGATACTGTCCTGCCGGCAAGCTGTATATCGGTGAACACGGGAAGCACGGTATACCTCGATGAGGGTCGGATCGCCTCCGACAGCTCTGCCCGCACGGTCTCTTCAGACATCGATGAAGGGGTCTCGGTCTCCTACACCGTGGATATCGGCGGAAGCGGCCAGACCGGAAACGACACGGCTGTTGGAAAGGCAACGGTGTATGTCGATGCCATCATCATGGAAGGTTCCGGTAACGAGACCAACCTGTCTTCTGTTGTCGCGTACGATGAATCGGTCACCGTTGACGGACTCATCAGCATTGCGATGCAGACCGGGTATTCATCACCCTAAAAATACCCTCATATCTTTTTTTCTGGATTCCCTGAACTGAGCGGGAATGCATGACAACGTCATCATTTGGAATACCTTTAAAAAACCGGGGACCCGGAAGGCCTGCCCTCCTGAAGGGTATTCACGGGGTGTCTGCAAACCGGCTCCCGATCAGGATCTCACTCGCACAGTGCAGGAATATAGAGACGGTGATGGTTGGGTTATGGGTGGGAAAACCCCTAGGTTCCGTCCCCGGCCGCGATGATTTTCGTCTGTTGCCCCCTTCTGACCCCATTCTACGGAAAGAATCGAAATGCCCCCAGGGACATTCGAAGAGCAACACCATGGACCGTATCAGAACGAACCTGGTGAAAACTGGATGTGGTTCGTTCCACGGGGTTACCACGGGAGGGTGAACCCTGGAAAAGGATCTCTGCATCCAGGGGTCCGGGGATTGCAGCCTGAACCACGATCTCCCGGGCGGTGACAGCGTATACCTGGCTCCCTGCCCGGGGAATGCAGAGAACGTGACAGTATCCCCGGAAGAATGCATGAGTACACGCAAATTTCCCCGGGAAACACCCGGGTGGGTTGGAGTACCCGCGAGCAGGAACTCCCTCCAGGAATACCGCTCATCCCCCTCACTGCGGGGGTTCCTGCCCCGCCAGTTCACCACCGTGATGGAACAGGGAGGAGGGACTGATCACGAGCCCCGGTATGCAGGCCACATGATCCGGATTGCGTTAAACCGTCCCTGTTTTGCATCGTTGTTGTTGGGATCGAGGATGAGAGCCCGATCGAATGCTGCTACTGCCTGGTCAATCCTCCCCATGCTCGTCAGGACATACCCTTTATTCGTCCATACCTCCGAACTCTCCGGATTGAGGGAGATTGCCCGCTCGGTGAGAGCGAGGGCTTCTTCGAACCGGTTGATCCGGTAGAGCGCAGCGCTCTTGTAGATGAGTGCCTCGATGTTATCCGGTTCAATGGCGAGGATCCTGTCGTAGGTCTGGAGGGATCCGAGGTGATCCCCGACGGCAATCTGCTCGAAAGCCTTGTTGAGCATGGCCGCAGTATTATCAGGTTCGATCGCGAGCACCCGGTCGAAGAGCCGTATTGCGTCATGGTACTGTTTTACCTGGTGCAGGGCGTACGCCTTGTTCATCAGGGCGACGGTATTATTCGGGTTTTCACTGATCTCCTGGTCGTAGTAGCGGACTGCATCCCCGCTGCGGCCAAGGCTCGTGAGTGCCGACACCTGGTACATCCATGCCTGCGAGTGGTTGGGAATGATATCGAGCGCCTTCCGGTATGCACCCACGGCACCGTTGTAATCCTTTGCCATATGGAGCACGTACCCGAGACTGAACCAGGTGGTGCCTGACGAGGGACTGTTGGCGAGTATGGCCCGGTACGCGGCAGCAGCCTCGCCGTACCGTTTGAGCCCGGTGAGAGCATCTCCTCGTGTTACGAGGGCACCGACATTTGTCGGGTTCAGCCGGAGCTCGTTATCCGCGGCCGTGAGTGCCTCCTCATACCGGGTCAGCTGCATCAGTGCTGATGCCCGGTATCCCCAGGTGCCGGCGAGGCCGGGGTACAGGTCGAGAGCCGTATCATATTCCTCGAGTGCCGCTTCGTACCTTCCCATCGATGCAAGCACGAACCCCTTATTGCTCCAGGCAACCGGGTTCCCGGGATCTACCCGGACAGTCTCGTTGTAGGCATCGAGCGCTTCAGGCAGGCGCCCCATGGCACTGAGTGCAGATCCCTTGTTGTTCCAGGCAATGGAGTTCGACGGATCGATCGCGATCGCCTGCTCTGCAGATGCGAGTCCCTCCTCGTATCTCCCGAGGGAGTTCAGGGCATAGGCCCGAATAGCATAGAGGTTTGCGGTATCCGGAGACTGGGTGATGAGGTCATCGTAGATTGCGATCGCCTCCTCATACCGTCCCATCGTGGTCAGGGTATCTGCTTTGCCGGTGCGTGCGGTCTGGTTCCCGGTGTCCCGTGCGAGGACGGAGTCGTAGGTCGCCAGCGCTTCAGGGTAACGCATCAGGTTCTTCTCGAGGTTTGCTTTGATGAGTGCAAGCTCAGTGTTCTCAGGGTCAGCTGCCAGGGCCTGCGTGTAGGCAGAGAGTGCGTCAGCATGGCGGCCTGCTGCCAAGAGGAGATCCCCCTTGTCCCGGGCAGCGAAGGAATGCATCGGGTCGAGGGCAAGGGCCCGGTCATAGGACTGGATCGCTTCTGCATACCGTTCGAGAGCCACGAGAGCCCGGCCCCGGTAACCCCAGAACAGGGGATTTTCCGGATCTGCCCGGATCCCGGTATCGTACATCAGGAGGGCTTCAGGGTACTGGTGCTGGACGTGCCTGATGTTCCCTTTATAGAGCCACACGATGGAGAGGTCAGGATTGAGTTCGAGGGCTTCATCATATGCGGCATCGGCTGCTTCGTACTCCCCGAGCCGCTGGTGGAGGGTTCCCTTCTGAATCCATGCCGTGACATTACCGGGCTCCCTTACGAGTATCGCATCGTTCACCCGCAGGGATTCCCGCAACGCGGTCCCGGGGTCGGTCGCTCCTCCCTGGCCATTATCGCCGGTGATACACCCGCCAAGCAAAATGATGGCGATCAGGCAGAGAATGGCTGCACCGGGGAGTATTTTCATGCCCCTAAGGTTATTTCCGGTACTATAAAGTCACTCTGATGGAGTAAAAAACAGGGGAGAGTCCTTCGGGAAACCTGAAGCAATGCATGCCGGGGAGCGATGAACCGATGCCCGGGTACGAGCGGGTTGATCAGCCTCCCTGCCTGGTCCATATTCCAGGGCGGGAACCTGCAGGCAGACTCTCACCTTTCGACACGCCATTCACCCCTGCTCTCTCTCCAGTTGCCCTGCACAGGATCAGGTAATGCAGGAGGAGAACAGTATACGCCCTGTTTCGGATCTCGGGTAGAGAATGACTGAGGAGCAGGGGTGCATCGCATACTCTCCTGTCATACGACAGGATAGAGCCCCATATCTGGGGACCCTTCCGAAGGAGAAAAGAAAAACCCCGGGTAATTTCCCAGGGTCCCGTACTGATGACCCGTGTTATCTCTTCGAGCTGCTCTCGTAGTGCATGAACTTGTCAAAGACCCCGATTACCCCATCGACTGAAGTGACCTCCCTGAGAGAGAACTTCTCGAAGGCTGCAGGCATGTCCTCGTCAGATGGAGAATACGTACTGCGGTCTTCAAGACCATTGACTTCCAGGAAGGCAGATGCCTTGCCGAGGGTATCGACTACACGAATATGGTGATCGAGCACAACACCGGGGTCACCGCCCGCCATGATGAACCGGTTGCTGGTGCTGGTGGTAACACTACCGTCCAGCATGTCAACCGAGCTGCCTGCCTCTGCTGCATTGCAGAAGGAGGGGATATACGCCCCGATCAAGGATGGTGCGAATACGCAGTCTGCCCAATAGTTGGTATTCGACCATGGGGCTATCCCGTCAACGAAGATTGTCTCGGTGGTAACCATTGACGAGGCACCCTCACCCGTGAATGTCACCTGCTTGAATGCTTCGATGTTGTACTGGTTCACGTTCCTGTCGGCTGTCTCGATATCCATGAGTTTCGTGTACGCAATACCTCCCCTGCCGTTTGACAGGGTGTTCTCGGAGTAGGTGGACACATAATAACCGGTATCCTCAATCGGGGGTATTTCGCTCAGGGGCGTGGTATCCGAATTTTCGAGGGTATAGCCTGTTGTCGATACCATGCTGCCTGCAGCATGTACTGTGGTGACCGTCGAAATGCCCTGTGTTTCCGGGGTCGCATATATTCCGGTGTCAGATGTGGCAAACCCGGTCATGCCGACCAGCATCGCAAGGACAATGACCATAATTCCAGGTGTTTTCATGATTCACATCCCTCATTTCATATATGTAGTTCTCAGTATTGCATTTTTTGGAATTGAATGTACATGAAGGTATCGCGAGGAGGAATATCAGTGATGTCCCGGGATTATGGGGTACTTTACCGGGCCTGTCCGAACCTGATCAGCAGGAAATCTAGGTCATGACCCCGGGCAGCATGGGCAACGATAGTGACAATCCCATGGGGGAGACGTGGCAACTGTCCTCACGCAATGAAGACACGAAACATTGGTCATGCCGATATGATGGGGGCATCAGAGTAAACCAGCTCAATCGTCCCTGTTCTCCTGTTACCGGCATATCACCTAAGAATGCCCATGGAAATTCATCAGAGGGACCGGTGAACTGTGAGCGACCTCATGAGCATCTGAATCGGTACGGGAGCGTCTCATTCGTTCCTGTCAGATGGCCCGGTCAATGTCCCTGTATATCCCTGATTTTGTTTGTTCTGATGCGACCACAGGACAGGGAAGCGGTGGGAACCCTCCGTGATTCAGGGAATGAAGGAATCCCGGAGCCATTGTAAGACAGAACCCAACGATCGGATATTTGGACAGGAGGCCTCTTTTCAGAGAGAATCCTTGCGAACCCGGGAACAATCGACCGTGAGAATCAGGGTGGCAAAAAAAAGAAAAAAATCCCTGGGGAATGATACCCCGGGATTGTCCGGAACGGTATGAAGGGGGGGTTATCTCCTCAGAGCACTCTCGTAGTGCATCTGCTTGTCAAAGAGTTCAATGAGTCCGGTAACGGTCGTTGTCTCCTTGAAATTGCTTTCTGAGAAGGGAACAGGATCGCTACTGAATGCACGCCCTTCCGTGCTCTGGACTTTCATGTAGGCAGATACTTTGCCAATGGTATCGATCACACGGATATTGTGGTTGAGCTCGACACCCGGGTCACCACTCTTCATGATGAACCTGCTGTTGGAGCCGGTAGTGACACTTCCGCTGCGCATGTCAACCGAACTGCCAGCCTCCGCCGAATTGCAGAATGCAGGCCAGCCATCAGACGCCACTGCACTTCCGAATACACACATCGACCGGGAAGCTGCATCTTCATAGCCATATCCGGTACCCGAAACGTAGATGTTCTCGTTCGTGAGCATCGATGCGGATCCCTGGCCTTCGAATGTCACCTGCTTGAACGTCTCGATGTTGTACTGGTTCACATTCTTGTTGGCGGTGTCGACATCCAGCAGCTTGGTATAGTCAATAACGCCGACACCGTTCGAGATGGTGTCCTCGTTATAGGCTGCCGTGTAATAGGCACCGTTGTTCAACGGTGGCACACCGGTGACCGGATCGACCGATGACACGCTCATCGAGAGATCGGTCCGTGAGATGATGGAACCGGTGGCCTGCACGACGGTTGTCGTGCTGATGCCAATGCTCTCCGGGGTTGCGCTTATCCCGGGGTCGGCTGCTGCATACCCGGTAATACCGGCCAGCAGCAAAACGACAAGAACCATCATTATGGTTTTTTTCACAACATTCCTCCTCTATTTCTGCTGATACTCACAGCATCAGTGTAATTTGGGGCCAATATTATAAGTATTTTCTCGCGAGCAACGATTGCCTTCCGTCGTATTATGCTGGTATCGCCTCATACTCAGCCCAGGCTGGCGCTGGTATTCAGGGCAAACAGGCCGGGTCGTGGGTTGGGAACATCCGCTGCGCCCGGTTTTCGGGATACCAGGAACCCCTGCGGAAAGGTATGCAGGAATTGTCTATGGCGGGGGTGAACGAGTGTTCCCCTGCCAGAATCACCCTGTCGTCCGGACTTCCGGGTCAGGACACCAGAATTGGACAAAGAATGCCGGCAAGACCAGCACAAAGCAGTGGGGACAGCGAGAAGCAGGGAACCAGTACCTTTGGGAAGCTGAAAAATTAAGAAAAATCCCTGGGGATGATACCCCGGGATTGTTCGGAGCGGGATAAGGAGGGGTTATCTCCTTATTGCGCTCTCGTAGTGCATCTGCTTGTCAAAGAGGTCGATGAGTCCGCTGACGGTCGTGGTCTCACTGAACTCGATCGTCTGGAATGCTGTTGCGGTATCAGCGTTGTAACCGCGGCCCTCAATGCCCAGGACATTCATGTAGGCAGTTGCCGTACCGATCGTCTCGATCACACGGACATTGTGGTTGAGCACGACCATCGGGTCACCGGTCTTCATGATGAACCGGTCGTTGGTGGTGGTCGTAACGCCGCCGACAAGCATGTCAACGACGCTGCCAGCTTCTGCCGAGTTGCAGAACGGCGGCCAGCCACCCTCTGCTACACCGGGTGCGAATACGCACATCGACCAGTTGCGTGCATTTGGAGCGCCCCATGAAGTCCCCTCAACGAAGATGTTCTCGCTCGTGACCATGGATGAAGTGCCGTCACCAAGGAATGCGATCTGCTTGAACGCTTCGATGTTGTACTGGTTCACATTCATGTTCTTGGTGTCAACATCCATCAGCTTGGTATAGTCGATAATTCCCACACCGTTCGAGACGGTATCCTCGTTATAGGTCGAGATATACCACCTGCCCGCGTTAAGCGGGGGTACTGAGGCGAGTGCCTGATCCGAGGTCAGCTCGATATCGACGTCGGTCCTCGAGATCATCGAACCCTGGACCTGTGCAACGGTTGCCGTGCCAATGCCTTTCGTCTCAGGCGTCTGGTTGATTCCGCTGTCTGCCATGGCGAACCCGGTCATACCGACCAGCATTGCCAGGACAACAACCATAATTCCAAATTTCTTCATAATATTCCTCCTACATTTCATGCTGATACTCTCAGCATCAACTCAAATCTTTGAATTGGGACTATAAGAATTTTTCTCACCAGTGCGGTATCGTTCGGGTTATCCTCTCCACCCGGCCCGGTCCTGAAGAACAGAGAGATCTTCCAATCCTGGTGGGAACGAGCTTCCCTGGCAAACATGCCGGGGTCTTATTTTGGGAACAACCACACCACCGGTTTCCGGGATGCCGGAAGAATCCTAATGAAAAATTCACCCGGTGAAAAAGGGTCGCCCCTCTGTGAAAAATGTATGCAGGATTTCCCTCTTGCATGCTCGTGAACGAGTGTTCGTGTAAAGGGTGCTCTCGGGACAAGGAAGTTCGCCAGCTCTCTTTTCGACCCCTTCTTCGGTGATTCTTTCCGCACTTCTCCAATATTCCGGTTTGCTACCCGGTCAGAGAAGGGGGATATCATCGGTGAGTAGTGCGAAGTTCGGAATGTGAGGGCTTCCCTGCCAGAATCCCCCTGGCATCCGGACTCGCGGGTCAGGACCAGGTGTGGGCGGGCATGCCAGCACGGGGAGTTCCAGTGGGGTACAGAGAGAAGCGGTGAACCAGTACCTTTGGGAAGCTGATTATTCCGAAAAAAGAAAATCTCCGGGGATGATACCCCGGGATTGTTTGGAGCGGGATAAGGAGGGATTATCTCCTCAACGCGCTCTCGTAGTGCATCTGCTTGTCGAAGAGGTCGATGAGTCCGCTGACGGTCGTGGTCTCACTGAACTCGATCGTCTGGAATGCTGTTGGGGTAGCATTGCTGTAGCTGCGGCCCTCAATGCCCAGGACATTCATGTAGGCAGTTGCCGTACCGATCGTCTCGATCACACGGACATTGTGGTTGAGCACGACCATCGGGTCACCGGTCTTCATGATGAACCGGTCGTTGGTGGTGGTCGTAACGCCGCCGACAAGCATGTCAACCGAGCTGCCAGCTTCTGCCGAGTTGCAGAACGGCGGCCAGCCACCCTCTGCTACACCGGGTGCGAATACGCACATTGACCAGTTCCTGGCATTTTCAGTGCCCCATCCAGAACCCTCAACGAAGATGTTCTCGTTCGTGACCATGGATGAAGTGCCGTCACCAAGGAATGCGATCTGCTTGAACGCTTCGATGTTGTACTGGTTCACACCCATGTTCTTGGTGTCGACATCCATCAGCTTGGTATAGTCGATAATTCCCACACCGTTCGAGACGGTATCCTCGTTATAGGTCGAGACATACCACCTGCCCGCGTTAAGCGGGGGTGCTGTGGCGAGTGCCTGATCCGAGGTCAGCTCGATATCGACATCGGTCCTCGAGATCATCGAACCCTGGACCTGTGCAACGGTTGTCGTGCCAATGCCTTTCGTCTCAGGCGTCTGGTTGATTCCGGGGTCTGCCATGGCGAACCCGGTCATACCGACCAGCATTGCCAGGACAACAACCATAATTCCGAACTTCTTCATAAAATTCCTCCTACATTTCATGCTGATACTCTCAGCATCAACTCAAATCTTGGAATTAGGACTATATGAATATTCCTTAATCGGCTGGTTCAATCATTCAATACAAGAGTTCAATCCCTGGAATCCCGGCAGCGGAGCGGAGTTTCAATCCGGTCTGGTGCTACCTGGGGGCTCTCCCCAAATCCGGCTTGAATATCGAATTTTGCGCCATACAGAACCGGATATACTGAATTACGAATAATTTTTTCGTCTTATGCTGTACAAACCACTCCCCGTGCACGCCCGCACAGATCTCTGCCCCGAGCTGGTGCACTCTGGAAATCCTCCCTGCTCTTCTCATACGCCGTTAAATCTCCCGGATGGAATGGGTTCACCTGATACAATCCGTATGGTATTCTCGTACCCTGTCAACCTGCCGAGGCCACAGGGATCCAACCCGCTGGCTGAAGGGGATACTCCCCCTTCCTGATTGAGAATCCCTGATGCAGTTTTCTTCTCTTGCGTGGGTGAGAATCCCACTTCAAGCAAATGTCGGCTTCTGCCCCCATGCCCCCAACAGGATGAATGCAGCCGGCCCCGAAAATACCACGAGGGCTCTGCCCCTCGACCCCGGGGAGACCAACCGTTCGCCACATATCCGGTGTTCAATGTAAAAGTGGGCGCCCCGGCGGCGGATCAGTGACCATGTCTGGATACCTCTGAAGAACCGGTTATTTCATTCCGCCCCCATGAAATAGCGGGGAGGCTAAATAAGAGGATTGAAGTGGAGTCTTTGCTATTAAAGGCTCATATACTGTCGCTGATGAAAGAGTGTCCTGACCTATCCCCTGGAAAGGGCAGATATCGTGATGCAACAATTTTAAACAAGAGAGCGACGTGTGATTCAAATGAGCAGATTATTGCGCCCGGGAACTCTGTAATGTCGGGAGGCGCCAGAGCCTTCACTCCAGAAATTACGCTATTAAAAAATCCCCTGCTGGATGGAAAGGTATTCATCTACCCTAATACCTGAAAAAAGAAGAAACCTGTTCTAAAAGGTGTCCCCGGTCAGAGCGGATTCATATCGAAGGGACTTATCAAAGAGACTTATCAGTCCCTGAACGGTTGTGGACTCCCTGAAGCTAACCGTCTCATAGGCCTGACCGTCAGTTCCCCGCCCTTCCATGGAGAGGATATTCATATATACCGTTACCTTGCCGACGGTATCTGTCACCCGGATATTGTGGTTCAGCTCGACACCCGGATTATCAGATGATGTGATGAACCGGTCGCTGGTCGAGCTTGAAACGCTGCCTGAGCTCATGATGACGGAATGTCCCGCCTCTGCCCTGAAGTGGTATGCCGGTATTACTATCAGCGAAGCCCAGAGCATGGCAAGAATAAAAACCGGAGCAATGCTGTTTGTCAATTTCATAGGTATCAGTCCTCTGCTGTATGTATGTGCTGCTCAGGTATCCCTATGGTCATATATATATTTATAGGATGGGTGGGGTGGGACCAGCCGATCAGCCCGCTGTGGTGTTTCCCGCTTGCCAGGTGAGGTTGGGCATCACGTCAGCGGTTCAGTGAAGGGTAATAAAATATGCTCCTCCATGGAAGGGCTGACCCGTTAGCAGAAGTGTTTGTTCACCTGAGGATCCGGGTTTGTCAGCGGAATCTCTGTTCAGGAGGAGAAAAAGCCGTCACTTCCGTGCAATCGTCAGGTACCCGGAATGACCAACCCGGGTCGAAGGCCGGGTCCCCCGCTTTGAACGGGTCATCTCGCGCTCGATGCATTCCACCGCTTTCACCTCGGAAAAGAGCCGTTCCGCTTCGTCCATCACCCCGAAGAGATACTCGAGGAACGGGGTGTAACAGGCCAGGTAACCCCCCGGCACGAGGAGCGAATGGGCATGGCGGACATGCTCGGGCCCAATCAGCATGTCGAGGTGGACGATATCGTAGGTCCCCTGCACATCCAGCAGGTCCGCTGCACGCACCTCCACGTTGGGAAGACCCGCGTCCCGGACGTTTTCCTCCGCTAGCCGGGCAAAATCAGGCCGGATCTCGCAGGTCGTCACATGGTCTGCGATACCGCCGAAGTAGATCGCAGCGATCCCCGACCCTGTCCCGGCATCAAGCACCCGATCGTTCCGGTTCATGCCGGTCAGCGCTATGACGAATCCAATATCCCGCGGCAGCATCGGGGCACCGCTCCGTTTTGCGTACTCGAAAAAATCGGGGGCTTTCGGAATGATGAGGGTAAATTCGCAACCTGTATGGGACCGCAGGGTGTCGCCGGGTGTCGCTCCGACAGCCTCATCGAGGTTGATCTTCCCCCGGTCGGTTGAGAACGTGCCGGCACCGGCTTTCAGGAAGTACTTTCTCCCTTCCCCGACGAGGAGGATCCGTTGCCCGGCACCGATCATTTCGAGACCTTCAGGATCGCCTCGGCAATATCGCCCCTGCATACAATGAGGGCTTCCCGTGCAGCTTCAGGGGAGACCCCTGCCTGCTCTGCGACCAGCTGCACATCGTCATCAGGGATCTCGGGAGCAGCAGCCTCGAACCGTGCCTCCCCGGCGACCTGGTAGGTCGTGACCCCCTGCATCGTCATAGCAGTCACGTCCGCGGTATCAAAGATATAGTTGCCCTTCGGCGTATAGATCACGATACGCTGGACATCCTCGATCTGCTCCATCTGCATCCCGAGCTGCTTCATCATCTGCTTCATCTTCTTGGGATTGATATTTCCGGGCATCATGCTCTGTCACCTTCCCTGCCGTACTTTTACCGCTACACCGTAATTAAAGATCAACATCTCCCCGCCAGACAGGACCGCAGAACCCGTGGCAAGGAGGTCATCTGCTCCGGTCACGACCAGTACCTCATCCCCGGCCCTGATTGCAGGGTCTGCTGCGATGACATGCTTTGCAAACGTATTCTTCCCCTCCCGGATGAATGCTGCAACCTCATCGGTCACCACGACGCGGTATGCCGGTGCCGGCAGGGCATGCATCAGCCGGAGCGCCCCGGCAATCCCGAGCGTGAACCGCCCGTCCTGTGCCCGGATCGTGGCAAGCCGCTCCTTTCCGAGCGCGATCTGCCGGATCCTGCCGGTCCGTGAGAGGACGACCTCGCAGCCCTCCGGGAAGAGCGCCTCCCCGGCACCCCTCCCGAACTGGAAGTCAG
>LNQE01001131.1_pt1 | contig 14924 bp, 12 predicted proteins | sample 603111 | NCBI WGS metagenome assembly LNQE01 (sample SAMN04260313, study PRJNA301899) | hydrocarbon metagenome | isolation source: hydrocarbon-contaminated ditch | place: Germany: Bremen | collected 1998
AGCATGAGCATGGACGGGGATGCTCACCGCCCGTGTTCATATAAACCGTTAATGAAGGCGTTTTACGGCCACAGGCGCAACGGATGAAAATCCTTGAGTTTTCTGGAGTATCATGGATCCAGTATCTCACGAGTCTCCCGGTATAGTGGGCCGAGAGAGGTATCCCAACAGGGGGTGGGGACCGGGGAGACCCCCTCCCCGTCCGCCCCTCCCCACAGATGAAGTGCCGATGGGAAGCCGTGCACGGGGACACAAAGGATCAAGCGGCGAGAGCCTTCCGTGTTATAATCGGTTCGCATGTTCATGTGAACAGGAAATTAAGAAATTGTCCCGGGTTTGGGAAACCTCTCCCCGATGCACCGATGGATATCGGTTGCGCCTGCAGCCCAAAGGGCTTCATCTACGTTCGGGGGATGGTCTTGATGCCGGACCGGTGCAGGACCATTTCTGGATATGATACATTTGAGGCGGCAGCCAGGTTATCCTGCCGTTATTCTGCCTTCAGCATCTCGTCGATTGCACGGGCGGTCCTTTTTGCCGAACCCATCGCCCATATCACGGTTGCCGCGCCGGTGGCGATATCTCCGCCGGCAAAGACGTGCCGGATCGATGTCCGCCCGTCCTCGTCGGTGATGATGTTCCCGCGCCGTCCCAGCTTCAGACCCGGGATCAGGGAGACGAGCAGCGGATTTGGAGATGTCCCGATCGCCGAAACGATCAGATCGACGTCGAGGACGAACTGGCTTCCCTCGATAGGTTCCGGGCGTGCCCGTCCGCTCTCGTCCGGCTCGCAGAGCGCCATCCGTATGCACTCGATGCCGGTAACGCACTGCTCCCCGAGGATACGCACCGGCGCCGCACAGGTGACGAACTCGATCCCCTCTTCGCGTGCATGGATCACCTCCGCCCTTCTCGCCGGCATCTCATCCTCTCCTCGCCGATAGATGAGATAGACCTTCGCGCCCAGACGGCGCGCCACACGGGCTGCATCCATCGCCACGTTGCCGCCGCCCACGACCGCGACCCTGCTCACCCGCATGACCGGCGTATCGAACTCCGGAAACCGATCGGCGCGCATCAGGTTGACGCGGGTTAAGAACTCGTTTGCCGAGTAGACGCCGGGCAGGTTCTCCCCGGGCACCTTCAGGAACAGCGGGAGGCCTGCTCCGGTTGCAAGGAAGACCGCATCAAACCCGAGCAGCTCGTCGACGCTGACGCTCCTGCCGGCGAGGTGGTTCCTCTTCAGTTCCACACCGAGAGCGAGGACCGAATCGATCTCTGCCCTGACAACCTCTTTCGGCAGCCGAAACGAGGGAATCCCGTACGTCAGCACCCCGCCCGCCTCATGCAGGGACTCAAAGATCGTGACCGCATGGCCGGCACGCGCAAGATCGGCTGCCGCAGTGATCCCGGCAGGGCCGGACCCGACGATAGCCACGCGCTTGCCCGTGGGCGGCGCAACCGACGGTGCGGTGCTGCCGTTCTTCCGCTCCCAGTCCGCAACGAACCGTTCGAGCGCCCCGATCCTGACAGGCGTCTCCTTCTTGCCGAGTATGCAGACCCCCTCACACTGCGTCTCCTGCGGACAGACACGGCCGCAGATGGCGGGAAGCATATTCTGCTCCTTGATCAGCCTCGCCGCCTCGCCGAAGTTGCCGAGAGCGATCTCCCTGATAAATCCGGGAACATCGATGCAGACGGGGCAATTCTCAACGCAGAACGGCTTTTTGCACTGAAGACAGCGTTCAGCCTCCGCTATTGCCTCTTCTGCCGTCAGACCGAGATCCACTTCAAGAAAATCGCGGATCCGGATCTCAGCCGCCCTCTCACTCATGCTCTCCCTCCGCTTCACGGCACCTGCAGGTCATTGCGGCGTATCGCTCCAGCGCCACCCTCTCCTGGTTCAGATATATCCGCAGGCGCTGCATCAGCTCGTTGAAATCGACCTGGTGGGCATCGAACTCCGGGCCGTCCACGCAGGCGAACTTCGTCTCGCCGCCGACGGTCACCCTGCAGGATCCGCACATGCCGGTCCCGTCGACCATGATCGGGTTCAAGCTCACAAATGTCTTTGTGCCATAGGGTTTCGTGACATCCGAAGTGACCTTCATCATGATGGCGGGCCCGACGATCCATGCACAGTCGATCCTGCGGCGTTCGAGCTCCTGTTTGAGAACGTCGCTTACAAATCCGTGCACCCCCCGGCTGCCGTCGTCGGTGGCGACGAAGAGTTCGTCGCAGGCCTCCCGCATCTCGTCTTCGAGAATGAGCAGATCCGCGTTCCGTGCACCGATAATGCCGATGACATAGTTGCCCGCCTCTTTCGCCTTCCGTGCAATGATCGGCAGGCAGGCGATGCCCACTCCTCCGCCGACCACGGCACAGGTGCCGTACTTCCTGATATCGCTCGGCCTTCCAAGCGGCCCTGCGACATCCTGGATCGTGTCTCCTTCGCCAAGCGCCGCAAGCTGCTGCGTCGTCTTGCCGACGCTCATGAAGATCACACGTACAGTATCGCCTCTTACAGCGGAAATGGTGAGAGGAATCCGTTCGCCCTGTCCATCCAGGCGGATTATCAGAAATTGCCCTGCCTGCGCGTTTTGCGCCACATGCGGCGCATTAATCCAGCATTCATATACCCGATCAGCCAGTTGTATTGCTTTTTCCACCCTGTACAATGGGGGTCACTCCTTTCGCGCCTCAAACAGCGTACCTACATGTCTGCTTAAAGCTTCTTTACTTTGCGTACCCGGATAGCAATGCCCCGCCGGGAACGCAGCATCTCGTCCGCACCCATCGCCGCGCGGCCGGTCGCCAGAGCATGGCTGCCCTGCACGAGCACCTCGTCGCCCTTGCGGATCTCTTTGTCAGCTGCAAGAACGCCAGGGGCGAGAACATCGCCCTGCAGGACGAAGTCATCGATGGCGACGCGGTAGATCCCGGGAAGCAGTTCCCACCCGTCAAAGGTCGGCCGCAACAGGCCGGTTCCCGGATCGATGCTGAAGAGCTGCGTCTTCCCCCGGACAACAGCGAGCTGCGCCCCCCGGCCGCGCACCGACATCCCCGTCGTATCGATCCCGATGCCAAACTGCCATGAGACAGCTCCCTCCACCATCCTCCTGGGCCTGCGCCGTTCTCCGTCGAGCGCCGCGGAGAGCTCCCGCAGCGATTCTTCGCCGGTCGGGCGGCCTCTGCAGGTGCGTTCGAGTTCGATTTCGGCCTCCTCTGCGGCCGACTCCGCAACGGCGAGCGCCCCGCCTTCGAGATGGGCGATCACCCGCCTGTAGCGGTGCTTCATCAGGTACCGCGCGAGGATATCGGCGATGAGCGCCGACTCCTCCCGATCCCAGTAACCGGTTACCGGGACATCATAATGCCCTGCCGGGTAGATACGCTCCAGTTCACGCGGCACAACCCCGAGCGGCGATGTGACGATCAGTTCGTGCGCTCGGTCCGCTATCGCTGCTGCAAATCTCCTGTGGCTCTGCGAGAGGGAGTACGGTTTTCTGGCAGAACAGGGGAGCAGGACTGCGACGTCGGTGCGGGGCGGAACGAAGCGCGCGACGACGCGCTCGGCAAACCTCCTGACCTCCGCCCGGTTCTGCGACTCTGCAGAGTTCGCCCGCATGGGAACGCTCCGTGCCACCGGGAGCGCAGGTTCGAGAAAAGCGTACTCCCGGTCGAGAAGCCGAACGATCGCCACCTGGTTCGCGTCCGCCCTGCAGCGCGCCTCCATCAGTTCCCGGATCTGGGATTGCTGGATGAATCGCCTGATAAGCGCGATCTCTCCGATCAGGGCGCGGCGGTTGTGCGCCCGGAGATCGCCCGCCGTACAGCCCTCGCACCCGCAGACGCCTGAATCCATGGTCTCCGCAGGAAACTCGCCCTCCGGCATGCAGAAGACGCCCTGTGCGGTCTTCAGATCCACTCCCCGGAAATCGAAGAGATCGAATCCTGAATAGACGAGCAGGCAGGCGGTTGACGGCAGTGCCGCCGCAGGGGCATACCAGGCGGTGTCGGGAGGGACGCGCCGCTTCAGCGCAATCAGCCAGGCCACGTAGTTTCGCGGGTTTGCAAGCGCCGTATGCCAGTTTGCGACCATCACACAGTCGCCTGAGGCCGCTTCGCCGGCAGCGGCAGGGTGAACCGATACTGGCTGATCGCTCCCCGCCCGGTGATACCGGCGCACGAACCCGGGATCTGCGGCGAGCGGGACGTTGGTCTGCTCGCGATGGGCGAGGGAGGGGAAGAGCCGATCGGCATCCACCGCCGAAGGCAGCAGCATGCTCCGGTCCCCGTGCTCGAAGAGCGAGATGCGGGCGAGGCCGTCTCTCGCCCTCGCCTCAAACCTGCTCATGGTGCACCTCTGCCAGCGGTACTTCCCTGCTGACAAGATCCGCCCATGCCTCACCGCACCTGACGGCGAACCGGGTATCGGGGTGGGCGTTGATCAGCTCGCGTATGCCGGCGCATCCGCACCGGACCATATCGATGTCCCAGTCCGGGATCTCGCTCTGGCCGATGGGGAACGTCTCGGCAAGCTCGGGGGGATACGGGCCGAACGGGGGCTTGAAGTGGAGGATATCGTCAAAGCCGGGTTCTCCCTTCCCGTCAAACGAGATCAGCACCCGCTTCCCGAGCGCTATCCGCGGGATCGTCTGCTGGAAACGGATCACCTCGGTCCGGAGGCAGCTCTCCGATCCGCGATAGAAGAACCGTCGTTTGGACACCCGGTCCTGCAGTTCCAGGTCCTGTGCATGGAGCAGGAGTTCCCGGTATCCGGCGAGAAGCCGGGGATGGCTTCTGCATCGCTCATCAACGAGCTCCCAGAGGGTGCCGTCGACGATTGCCTGGCGTATCCGGGCGATCTCTGCGAGGGTGACGTGGAGGTTGTGGAGCGCGAGCAGCCGCTCCCGGTCTTTTGAGGACCGCAGTTCGTCTGCCGTGTTGCTGCGGCAGACCGCACAGGGGCAGGGGAGCTCGGCAAGTTCGTCCAGTTTGAAGCTCCCGTGCGGCATGAGGTAGCGCCCCTCGCGTGCGAAGAGGGCATACGCTGCCGAATCAAAGACATCACAGCCCATGGCCACGGCCAGCGCAAACATGGACGGGTGGCCGGCACCGAAGAGGTGGACGCAGGTTGCCGGTGAGAGGCCGCTTTTCGCGGCACGGACGACCTGCACCAGGTCACGGTAGCGGTAGCTCTCCATGAGGGGCACGACGGCGCCGATCGGGCAGAAGCCGAATCCGAGCTCCTGCACGGCAGCGGCAGCCTCTCTGCGGAGATCGGTGTGGATGCCTCCCTGCACCGGGGCTGCGATACCGGCGTCGGGGAAGAGCCTCTGCGCCTCTCTGATCCGCTCCAGCGTGATCCCGAGATCCCGCCGTGCCGCCGTGAGATCCGCTGCCGGGGGCGTCGGTATATCAAGCGGGACGATGATATCGCTCCCGATGGCGCGCTGAAACGAGAGGGTCTCCCTGTTGCCGACCTCGACCTCCCCGTAGACAGAGAGCTGAAACGAGCCCGAATCGGTCATGATGACGCCGTCGAAGTCGAGAACTGTATGAAGGCCTTCTGCAAGGGCGCGCTCGCGGAAATCACTGCTTCTGCTGAAGATATACGCGTTTGTGATCAGCGCTTCAACGCCCATGCCCCTCATCTCCTTCGGCGTGACGAGCGGAAGATGGGGATTGACGACCGGGAAGAGCGCCGGCGTTCGGACGGTCTTTCCTCCCGCTTTCAGTCTGCCGATGCGGCCTGCAATATCCCTGGAAACGACCTCGAAACTGATTGTCATTCAGATCTCTTGCTCTCCAAATATCTGGCCTTCAAAGGTGAGTACGGTGATGTCGCTCTTCTTCCAGCATCCGGTCGGAAGCCCGGCCTTCATGCAGGTATGGTCAAGGAATTCCCTGCTGTCCCAGCGCCATTCAAGAGGGACCTGAGGCAGCAGCAGGCCGCTCGTCCCCCTCCCGCTCACGATCAGCCCGTGCGTTCCCACCTTCACCTTCTCATGCCGGGACTCGGGCGGCCCTTCGAGCGGTGCCGGCAGGGTGAGGACCGTCACCTCAAGGATGATATTGCCGAGTTCCCGGGCGGATACGGGAGGAAAACGCGGATCTTCGGTGGCTGCCGATATGGCAGCCTCGACAACGGCCTCAGCAAGAGGCTTAACCGGGTATGGCAGCCCGATGCATCCGCGGAGCATCCCGTGCTGTTTGATGGTCACGAAGACACCCCGCTTCTGCGCAAACGCGGGCGGCATCTCCGGCAACGAGAAACGCTCACCGCTCACCGCATGTTCGATTGCGCGGCGTGCGATCTGCACGGCGATTGCGCCTTCTTCAGGAGTCAGCATACCCGTGAGTGTGGGTTGTACCATCTGAATACCTTTATTCTTTTTCTGTTGTGCTGGTGAAGACCCGCGCTTCCGTCAGGAGGGGATAGGGATTGTCTGCCGGATAGTGAGCGGATCGGCATCTACCGGCCGGATCTTCAATGTGCACTCACTGCCCGGATGGAGGGTGCAGGGCAGGGCCAGATGAATATCGCATACCTCGCCGTCCGCAAGGATGCTGTCTTTGCCGCTGTTTCCCCGGGCCGCAATCGCCCACTCGCCCGGACGCGGTATTGGTGTCTGCGATCGATCGAGGATCTCCAGACTATCTGCCGTCATCAGCGTGACGATCACCCTATCCATATCAATGGGAGCGCTTCCGCTGCCGGGGGCGACGGAAAAGCGGAGGCCGCATGCGGCATGCGGATCCTCATCGCTCATGACGCCTGCAACCTCCCCGACGAGGATCAGGCCTGCGGACTGCTTGACGGCTATGGGATAGGCCGGCGCCGGCTCTGCGGACAGGGGCTGCACACCGATCCAAAGCGAGAGAATCGAGAAGAGCGATGCAACGGCAATGAACGCCCCGAGTGCAAGGCCAACCTTTAAGCAGGTGCATGCATCGGGATCGCATCCGGCAATCATGGTGGACGTATGTCCGTCACGTTCGAGGAGGTATATAATCCTTTCCCCGGAGGCTCTGCTGTGCACCGGCCGGCAGCAGACCTAAATATATTCCCGACAAATATATATAGGAGCGGGAGAGTGCGGCTGACGGTGGCCCTCCAGTGGCCGCTGAGGAAAGTCCTCCCACCGACCAGGTACGCAGCCGTACGCAAGTGCGGGTGGCGAGAGTCACGGCAATGACACAGAAACGGCACGGCCCGCCGTCAGTTATGAAACGAGGCAAAATCGTTGAACGTAGCGGCGGGATACGTTGAAACGGTGAATCCCTGCGGGTGCAAGCCAGAACAGGGCGCATGGGCTGCCTGGAGCCCGCCCGGGTATGGCGCTCAGCTGAATGCCGCAACGAACAGAAGGAGGCTTACTCCTCCCACTCCGGTCACTTTTTCCGTGCAGACTCACCTCTGCTGCTGGATGATCTCATCATAGGTCACGATGTTGTGGCTGATGACGGTATGCTCCTCATTGAACCGCAATTGAATGAAGAGCTCGGCGTCTGCATGCTCCATGGAGACGACTCCTCCATGTTCGCCTTTGACGATGAACCCGAGAGATCCGAGGGCTTCCCGCACCCGGTCAAGCTCCCGGGTGGATGACAGGATATCCTGCACCCGTTCAATAAATGCCTGCTGTTTCTCTGTACGTACGTCCATGCCCTCCGATGGTGCCGGATCCAGATATATATATATGCCCGTGCCGCTTTGAGAATTCCTTTTGCAGGATGATTGAGGAGTTTTGGTGACTTCCCCCTCTTTTCCAGTGTGACGCACGCAGGCATCCTGCGAACCGGAGCGGCAGACACCGCCCATCGCATCCTGTGGAGACTCTCTCTCCGCTGCCCGGTCATGAATATGTTCCCGCCGCATGTGAGGCGAAGATCGCGTTGATGAGATACAGGACGAGATATCGATGCCGGCATAAAGGGTTTCACGTGAAAATGCGAACCGTTTGAGAAATGGAAGGTTCTCACCGCTCAGATCAATTCGCTCCCGTACACGGCTTCCCATCGGCTAGCCTCACAGGGGGATACCACCTCCCCGGTTCTAACAGTCCACTACACCGGGACGGTCAGAGAAAACCGGACCCTGGGTATCGATATCTGCTCATGAATATTCATCCGGTGCGCCTGTGGCCGTAAAACAGCTTCATACGCGGTTTTAGAGAGCCGTATGCGCGGTCTCTCCCGCACACGATCAGCCCGCACTGCATATGAGAGACCCGTAATCATAACCAATGAATATAATTATAAGATAACATTACCAGAGGTAATAGCATGAATATTCCGACACCGGCAGAGCTCAGAGCGAAGCGATCGCTCCTCGGGCTGAAACAGTCAGATGTCGCAGAGCGAGCCGGTATCAGTCAGTCCATGGTCGCCCGCATTGAGGCAGGGAGCGTGGATCCCCGGGTCAGTACGCTTGCAAAGATCGTGGATGTCTTAAAGGAGGCAGAGCACTCGATCGTCACCGCCGAACACGTTATGCACGCGCCCGTCATGAGCGTATCCCCCACAGACCCGATCAGCATGGCGGTTGATATCATGGGAAGAAACGGTATCTCGCAGCTTCCGGTGGTCGAGAACGGAGTTCCTGTCGGCTGTATATCGGAGTCTGCAATCATCAACGCCATTGAGCAGGGCAGACTCCAGAAGACGCACCAGCACTCCGTCGGAGACTACATGGAGCCTGGCTTTCCCACCGTTCCGCCAACGATGCCGATCGATACCGTCGTGCACATCCTGCAGCATAACCATGCGGTGCTTGTTCTCGATAAGGGGAGGGTGCAGGGCGTAATCACCAAGCACGACCTGATCTCGCTGATCGTCTGATATCAGAGAAGCGAGACCAGATCGCGGAGGACCGCGGCGGGATCTTCTGCCTTTACCACGCTTGAGGCAAGCAGCACTCCCTCTGTTCCGAGATCGACAGCGATCTTCACGCACTCGCCCGACTGAATGCCCGCACCCGTCAGGACGCGCACATCAGGGTTCACCTGCCGCACCGCGTTGACCGACCGCTCGATGATCCCGGGATCCGCACGGGAGACCGAAACCCCGCTCCCGATCAGTTCCGGAGGCTCTATTGCAACGTAATCGGGAGAGAGAGCCGCAGCAGCCGCACTGGTGGCAACGTTGTTCGTGCAGAGGACGGACTCGAGATGGGTGCGCCGGGCCGCCTGAACGCTCGCATCGATATCGGCAAGCGTCAGCCTGCGCTCCGAGTGGTTGATGAGCGTCCCGCGTGCTCCTGCAAGCTGTACCGACTCGGGCAGTATGAACCCGGTGTGGGCGCCGGGAGAGATCCCGTCAATATGCTGTGCGTAGACCGGGATCTCGTAGTGGTGGCTCATGGGATGCAGCTCCATGAACGATGGGGCGATACCGATGACTGCCCCGCTCTCCCGGCCCACCGTCTCTGCCGCAGCGGCAATCCGGTGAGCGCTGCTGCCGATCCCTTCCTTATAGGTCTTTAAGTTGACGAGAATGAATGGTGAAAGCATTACGATCACTTCTGACTGATGATAGGGTACATGCCTAATAAACCATAGCGTTCTGAACGCCGCTTACCCGTCCTTCAGCCCCCGCACAAAATATCCCGCCGTGATGCCGCCCTGCGATCGCCGCCTCACCTCCTCCTTCAGGCGGACAAGTTCCCTGCTTCTGCGGTTGCTGCCTGCCGCGGCGCAGGCGACGGCCTCTCTGTAGAGTTCGCTCATCTCACGGGCATACCGGGCCGTCCTGCCCCGTGCATCGATGGCGAGCGATTCAAGGCCGATAGCAAGGAGTGTGGGCATATGGTCGATGAGGCAGGTCTCGACCGCATTGAAGATATGCGTCCGGCGATCCCCATCGAGCCAGAGAGGGAAGATACGCCGTCTCCGGTCTATCAGCCCCCAGAACGCCCCTTCCGGATCCGCATCGAAGGCGCTCCTCCACCCCTCCCCCGCACCGCAGGGCAGGCAGTCTTCGGTGACCGCCACCTCAAGGTTGCCCTGTACGATCGCCTCAAGCAGCAACGCGCCATTCCAGCGGTTCGCACGGGAGGCGAGTGCTGCAAGATCGCCTGCAGGGAGTTCCGGCGAGAGCGTGATCCGTCGAAACGGCGGTGAAAGCCGCCGGAGCGCCGCGTGGTTCCAGACGTTCAGCCCGGCGGCGCCGGAGAGGTGCATCCGGGGCTCTGCCCGCAGCACGGCGGCTGCGGCCCCCGGGCTGCTGACCATCACCTCCCGGACGCCTGCATCGAATGCCCGGCCGAGGAGAGGCAAAACCGCATCCAGGAAGCGGCGGCGGGTGATAGCCGGCCATTTCCAGACGAGCCGGGACTCTGCCCCGACGCATATCGACACCGCTTCGGAGAGGAGTGCGGGAAGGTCGCCGGCCGGTATGCCCTGCCCGTCGTCGACGGTCCTGATCCGGGGCTCATAACAGATGAACCGCGCAGCCCCGGCGGCCGCACCGCGCACGCCGTCCAGCGAACTGACATAGACGGAGATGTCGGGCAGGCCGGCTTTTCTCCTGCCGGTTCCGGATGGAGGGACCAAATCCGAAGCGATCACCTCATACCGTTTCTGCGCTCCGGCGAGCGCTTCCGGAACGGGTCGGGACGCCGCCTGCATCGCATCCGTGACCCGGGCGAGAAACTCACGGCGGATCCGGTTCAGCTCCCCGGCAGGGGCGAACAGCCCGCCGGGATAGTCGAGCCAAAGCGATCGGATCACGAAGGGGGTGCCGCCGGTCCTGCCGAGGTGATCGGCGATCTGCTCTGGCGTGAGCGGGCGGGTTCTGGCCTGATCCATACTGATATCAGCCCGCATGGTGACGCAAAGAGGCCTTTTCCCCGGCCCGGAGAGGTGCCCCTCCAGCACGGGAGTGCCGCCGTCCCAGGTGACGGTGAGATCTATTGCCACCGGCGATTGGATCTCGCTCGCAATCCCCCGTGCCCGCTCTTCGAGGGAGGCTCTGTGGGTCAGAACGACCTGGCTGCCCTGCCGGACCGGGCCGGGCACAGCGATCCTGCAGAGGCCCCCTCTGATACCGGGAGCGCGGCGGACAACCACTCCCATCCCGTCATTCGATCGGCCGGGCGTACGGATCAGGAGGCCGTCTCCGGGCATCGGTGCGATCCGCCCGGACAGGCGGATGGCCGCCTCGCCTCTCTGGGGATCGTATTCTTCCACCATTCCGATAGACAATCCCCGATTTCCCGGCATATCTCGGCCCATGACATCATCGGCCGAGAGGAGGTACCCCTCCGTAAAACCCCGGTTGAAGGCCAGCGTGAGATCCAGCAGATCCTCTTTTGACGGAGACCAGCAGCCTCTGCCGATGGCATCCAGCGCCCTGCGGTAGATGCTCACCACGATGGCGACGTATGCCGGTGAGCGCATCCTCCCCTCGATCTTGAGGGCTTCGATCGGGGCGCTGACGATCCTTTCGAGAGAGGTATAGACGGCGAGGTCACGGGTGGAGAGGGAATAGTCTCCGGCGAGCGGCACAGGAATGAGATCGCGGGCCCTGCCGTACTCGTCCTTTCCCCCGGTCAGGAGATTGTAGGGCTTCCGGCAGGGCTGGGCGCAGGCGCCCCGGTTGCCGCTCCGCCCGCCGATAGCAGAGGAGAGGAGGCACTGCCCGGAGTAGCTGTAGCAGAGGGCTCCGTGGACAAATACTTCAAGCCCGACGCCACGCGCAGCAGCGTGCCGGGCAATGAGGGGGATCTCCGTGAGCGGGACCTCGCGGGCCAGTACCACTCGCGAAAAACCGAGATCTGCTGCCCGATCCACCCCCTCGCAGGCATGGATCGTCATCTGCGTGGATGCGTGGATCCGGAGATCGGGTACCATCTCCCGTCCAATGGCTGCAACGCCGATATCCTGCAGGAGGACCGCATCCACACCCATCTCATAGAGCCCAAGGAGGTACCGGGCCACGTCGGGCAGCTCGGCATCCCTGATTAAGGTGTTGACGGTAACATAGACCGAGACGCCGTGCGCATGGGCGTAATTCACCGCGTCTTCGAGCTCGCTTGCACCAAAGTTCACCGCATACCGCCGTGCGCCGAACCTGCTGCCGCCGAGATAGACCGCATCCGCTCCGGCGGCGACGGCAGCCTTCAGGGCATCGGGCGAGCCCGCGGGAGCGAGCAGTTCGGGCAGCGGCATTCAGGACATCCCGGCTGCTTCAGCAGTATGCATGTATGTGCCTCTGTACATATTCCTGCAGAACTGATATGGTTGTAACCCCGGGGCCATTCCAAAACCTGATATTCATACCCGATATGTTGTTCATCGGCAGATCCTGGCAGACACATGGCCGGTTTTCTGAATGTTTCGGGATGGCCTCCGCACCCGCCAGGATCTAGGGGCCGGGAGACGCATGACTCCATGAAGGCGGCCTCCGTTATGGAGCGGAGGCACTGCGGGGCAGGGGGCAGTTTTTTATGCAATACTGCAGTACTTCTCCACATTCCATGAGGATCGTCGTCTCAGTGCAGCATCCTGACGCAGTTGAGCTTGCGATTGCATCCGGTGCCGATATCATCGAACTCAGGCTCGACCTGATGAAGGGGGATCTGCCCGATATCGTCGAGCGGATACGGGCGAATACGGACGTTCCGCTGCTTGCGACGCTGCGGAGCAGAAATGAGGGCGGCAGGTTCGAAGGTGATGTCGATGCATGGCTCGAGGCCATCAGGCCGCTTGTGCGGTTCGTCGATATGGTGGATGTAGAGACGGGCTTTCGCCTTCACGTCCCCTCCTTCAGGGACCGCGGCGTGCAGATCGTCGCCTCGCTCCATACGACCGGCATGCCGACCCGAGAGGAACTGGAGGGGATCGATCAGACCCTGCGCGGATTCGGCGATATCCCGAAGATCGTCGTCCAGCCCCGCACGCACGAGGATGTAATCGAGCTCCTCTCGTTCACGTACAGTGCCAGAAAGCCCATCTGTACAAGCATCATGGGGGAGGGGTTCCGGTTTGCCCGGGCGCTCTTCCCCCTTTTCGGATCCGAACTCGCCTTCTGCCACGCCGGGACGCCTACCGCAAAGGGGCAGTATCATGTGGAGGAGTTCAAGCTGCTGATGCGAATGCTGCAGTGAGCGCCCCTCCTCCCTTGAAGATTGATTGATTCTCTTCTATAACGATCATGAAACCCTGGGGGCGCAGGCTCGACTGACGAACATCAGTGAGTTCTGTGCCGATACTTCGGATCCGGTCTCCTCCGGTTCTCCCGTTCCAGTGGACGGGGAGAGCATCCCATTGGGGGGGGTGAGGGCTTGAGGGGGCCTCCCATCCCTCCCCGTCGTGTCGATGCGTCCGATCCGGGATGATCACAGCGTCCATTTAACCTGCGGATAGAAGAGGCGCGCTGCCGTGCTCCCACCGGGGAAAAGAGACGGAGATTGCGATCCTGCCGCTGCTGCAGCCTTACCGGACAAAACTCCGGTACTTCTCCTGCTCGAGCAGGCTGTCCAGGATGACGAGCGCCAGCATGCATTCCGCCACCGGGACGATGCGCGGTGCGATACAGGGGTCGTGCCGCCCCTGGATCACGATCTCCTGCTCCCTGCCGGCGGTATCGACGGTCCGCTGCGGCTTTCCGATCGAGGGGGTGGGCTTGACCGCGATCCTGACGACGATCTCCGCTCCCGTGCTGATACCGCCCAGGATCCCGCCGGCATGGTTGCTGGCAAACCCCTCTCGACTTATGGCGTCGTTGTTCTCGCTCCCGAACAGCCGGGCGGCGCGGAAGCCCTCACCGATCTCCACACCCTTCACCGCACCGATGCCCATCATCGCGGCGGCGATCGCAGCATCGAGCTTTCCAAAGACCGGATCTCCAAGCCCCGGCGGGCATCCTTCCGCCACGACCTCCACGATCCCCCCCACCGAATCTCCCGCCTTCTGTGCGGCGCGGATCTCCCGCTCCATCTCTTCCGGTGCGCTCCTGCCGTGAATCTCCAGTATTCTTCCCCGGATCCCGATCCCGAACCGCCGGAGGCAGAGCATCGCCACCGCACCGGCGGCAACGCGGGAGAGCGTCTCGCGGCCCGAACTCCGTCCGCCGCCGCGGTGATCCCGGACCCCGTACTTCGCGAGATAGGTATAGTCCGCATGTCCGGGACGAAAGACGTCCTGCAGTGCATCGTAGTCGGCGGAGCGGACGTCCCGGTTGCAGACCAGCAGGGCTATCGGAGCGCCCGTCGTCTTCCCGAGGAAGACGCCAGAGAGGATCTCCACCCGGTCCGCCTCGTTGCGCGGCGATTCCAGCGGACTCTTGCCGGGCCTTCTCCGATCGAGGTACGCCTGAATATCCGTTTCTTCCAGTTCTATGCCGGGGGGGCATCCATCGACGACCACACCAAGCGCCGTTCCATGGCTCTCCCCGAATGTGGTGCACCTGAAGTTTCTCCCAAATGTATTCACGTAATCACTTCCCGGATAAGAGCGGGCGGAACCGAGATCCCGGTGAAGAGCCGGAACTGCTCGCATCCCTGGTGTACAAACATCTCGGTGCCCGGAATGGTCTCGCATCCGGCACTCCGTGCGAGGCGGAGCAGGGGCGTCTCCGGAGGGGTATAGACGAGATCAAAGACCGTCATCCCTGCCCGGAGCTGATCGGCAGAAAGCGGGCTTCCGGGGTCGGGCTCCATTCCTATCGGTGTTGCATTGACGACCACGTCGAAATCGTCCTTATCAAATGCGCTGATCGGTCCCCAGCCGCACCCTGCACGTTCGGCAAGCGCCCGGGCCTTCTCGGGCGTCCGGTTCAGTATCATCACGTCCATCTCAAGAGAGCGCAGCGCGTACACCGCCGCCGCCGCAGCCCCGCCCGCACCGAAGAGCGCTGCCCGCCCGCCCTGCCGGTGCTCAAGCGGCCTTCGAACGCCTATCCAGTCGGTATTATAG
>LNQE01000024.1_pt1 | contig 14910 bp, 18 predicted proteins | sample 603111 | NCBI WGS metagenome assembly LNQE01 (sample SAMN04260313, study PRJNA301899) | hydrocarbon metagenome | isolation source: hydrocarbon-contaminated ditch | place: Germany: Bremen | collected 1998
GGTGACGGTTTCCGTCTCCGGCCGCAAGGCTACTGCCCCCCGCCGAGGAGGCTCGAGCCCGGCCTGGGGTCGAAGGGGGCGGGCGAAAGGGGGATCTCGGCGAAGATTTTTTTCTCATCCGCGGTGAGCGGGCGGGTCACGGCGGGCTTTTTGGGGGCCAGGGACGCGGCGGCGTCCTCCTTTTTCAGGCTGACGGGCTTGTTTAAGTGGGTGACCACCACCTCGGTCTTGGCCTTGGACTGCCGCAGGGCGTGCAGTTCGGTTTCCACGATGCGCTCGGGTTTGCCGTCCGTGATCTCTTCCCGGACCTGGATCAGGTGGTCGGTGGTGGTGCCGCGAATGCCGATGCTGGCCAGGGGGGACTCCATATGCAGACGCGCCGGGTCATGGGCCACGATTTTTCCCGTGGCGTAACGGAAAAGCCCCTTGGCCATGCGGATGCCCTGCCGGAAATTGTCGCGATCCGTGGTGTCGTAGGCAAACTCCGCAATGTGGACCTCGCTGTCCGGGCCGATTTCCAGGACCGAATCGTCGGCGAAGACCACCTTGCCCTTGTCCGCCGGGCCGGTGGCCAGGATGTCGGACACGAACACCGGGGCGTCCTTGCAAAGGCTGCGCGGTTCGCCGCCGTCCTGCCTGGCGGTGACCATGCCGCGCAGGTCCTCCAGGACGCCCGCCTGGGGCAGGGGGGCGGATGCGGATTCGGGCCCGGCCTGGTCCGGAGTGCGCCCGTCGCCGCCGTCCCGGCCGGCGGGGACGTCCGTCCGGACTGCGGCCTCGCCTGCGGGCTCGCCTGTGGCCAGGGCGCACGGGGCCGCAAGAAGCAGCAGGCCGATCGTTGCCGTCAGGAAGAGATATCGATGCATGGCCGGTGTCCTTATTCCGCCTCAGGGATGGTCGCTGGTGGTGTCGCCTCTGGCCACAAGCCGGCGGATGTCGGCCAGCTCCGCATGGATGGCGCGCAGCAGGCCGGCGGCGTCGTTTTTCTCGTCAAGCCGCTTGCGGGCGCCCTCGATGGTCAGCCCCTCCTCGTGGAGCAGGGCCTTGATGCGGGTGATGAGCCGGACATGCTCGTCGGTGTAGAGCCGCTGTCCTTTCGGGGTGCGGATGGGGGCGAGGCCGGGGAACTCGCTTTCCCAAAAGCGCAGGACAAAGGGCTTGACGCCGCACAGCCGGGCCGCTTCGCCGATTTTGTAGGTTTTCGGCTCCATGACCCGAATGATGTGCGCCAGAAAGCGCCCGCCGGTCAACCCCCATCCCTCATGCCGGGGGATACGGCGGGCGCGTGGTTGCGGCGGACGCGGCCCGGATCAGGCGAAACGGACGGGCAGGACCGAGGTGAGGTGCCGGGTCAGGGCCTCACGCTCCTTGTCCACGTCCTTGTCCTTGAGGGTGCGCTCGTCGTGGCGGTAGGTCAGGCGGAAGGTCAGGTTGCGCTCGGCCCCGCCCTCGGGCACGAACAGGTCGGCCAGGAACACGTCGCGCAGAAGCGGCGTTTTTTTTGCGGCAATGGCCGCAAGGACGGCACCGGCGGACAGGGAGGCCGGAGCGATGACCGTGATGTCGCGGCGCACGGGCGGATAGACGGGCAGGGGCGTGAAGGTGATTGTTGCGGCGGCGGACAGCTCGGCCAGAAGGTCCAGGGAGACCTCGGCCAGCCACAGTTCGCGCCGGGCGTGGAAGGCGTCGGCCACCTCGGGCGTCACCCGGCCGATGTAGCCGAAGTCGCGTCCGGCCAGGGTCAGTTCCACGCGCGGGGACAGCCAGGGGCTTTCCCCGGCGGCCAGGGCATAATCGGCCCCGGGCAGTTGGAAGGCGGCCAGGAGATTTTCCACCAGCCCCTTGATGTCTTCGTATCCGGACGATTCGACCGGGAAGGGCCAGCCCTCGGGGTGGCGGCTGCCGTGCAGGGCCAGTCCCAGGCGGCCATGTTCGACGCAGCCGGTTTCAGAGGCCGCGGCGGCGTGGAAGACCTTGGCCACCTCGAAAAGCCGCAGGTCGGCGTTGCCCCGGGCGATGTTGACGCGCACGCTCTGCAAAAGCCCAGGCGCAAGCTCGGGGCGCATGACGTTTTGGTCCTCGGACAGGGGGTTGGCCACGGACACCCGGCAGGCCGTGTCCAGGCACAGCTGGTCCAGGTCGGCATGGCCCACGAAGCTGTAGTTGACGGCCTCGTTGAGCCCCGCGCCCACACCCCAGGCCCGCACCCGGTTCCAAAAGGAGTGGGCCGACTCGGCCGCCGTGGCCGTGTCCAGGCTTTGGGCGATGGCGGGCAGGGCCGGGGCGATGCGGTCCATGCCGTAGACGCGGCCCACCTCTTCGATGAGATCCACCTCGCGTTCCAGGTCCAGGCGGTGGGACGGCGGCCGCACCTCCAGGCCGTCGCCTGTGGCCGTGCCGAGGATGCAGCCCAGGGCGGCCAGGGTGTCGCGGCAGAAGGCGTCGGTCAGGGGCACGCCCAGGAGCTTTTCGGCCCGGGCCTTGCGGAAGGTCAGGCGGGGGGCGGCAAAGGGCCTGGGTTCGGCCAGGGCCGTGCCCGCCAGCACCTGTCCCCCGGCGGTCTGCTGGATGAGCGACACGGCCCGGTCCAGGGCGTAGGCCGAGCCCACCTGGTCCACGCCGCGCTCGAAGCGGTAGGAGGCTTCGCTAGGGATGCCCAGGCGGCGCGCGGTCTTGCGGATGGTGGCCGGGTCGAACACGGCGCACTCCAAAAAGACCTCGGTGCTTTTCGCGGTCATCTCGGAGTTCTCGCCTCCCATGACCCCGGCCAGCCCCACGGGCTTTTCAGCGTCCCAGATGAGCAGGTCGCGGGAGGTGAGGGTGCGTTTCTGGCCGTCCAGGGTGGTGAAGGCCATGCCGTCCCCGGCCGGGGCCACGCGGATGACGTTTCCGGCCAGGATGTCCCGGTCGAAGGCGTGCATGGGTTGGCCCAGCTCGAAGAGCACGTAGTTGGTCACGTCCACCACGTTGCTGATGGGCCGCTGGCCCACGGCCAGAAGCCGGTACCGCAGCCAGTCCGGGCTTTTGCCCACCGTGAGATTTTTGATGCGCCTGCCCCGGTAGACCGGGCACAGGGCCGGGTCGACGATCTCGATGCGCACCTCCCGGGCCGTGTCTTCGGCTGCGGGCGCGGTCTCGGTGAAGGAAACGGCGGGCAGGGTCAGGGGCAGCCCGAAGGCCATGGCCGTCTCCCGAGCCAGTCCCAGGACGCTTAAGCAGTCGGCCCGGTTGGGGGTGATGGACACGTCGAGGACGCAGGTGTCCAGGCCCAGGGCCTGGGTCAGGGAGGTGCCCGGGGCGGGGTCGCCGGACAGGACCATGATGCCGGAGCTTTCCTCGGAAAGGCCCAGTTCGGATTCGGAACAGATCATGCCGTGGGAGGCCTGGCCGCGAATCTTGCTTTTTTTGATCTCCAGGCCGCTTGGCAGCACCGCGCCCACGGTGGCCACGGGTACGCACTGTCCGGCGGCCACGTTGGGCGCGCCGCAGACGATGGCCAGAGGTTCGGGGCCGCCCACGTCCACGCTGCAAAGCGACAGCTTGTCCGCGTCGGGATGGGGGGCCCGGGTCAGCACCTTGCCCGCCACCACGCCCGAGAGCCCGGCAAAGGGATTATGGATGTCCTCGACCTCGAGGCCGAGCATGGTCAGGCGGTCGGCCAGGGCCTGGGGGGTGCCGTCGTAGGGGGTGAACTCGCGCAGCCAGGCAAGACTCAAAAGCATGTCGTTTCTCCACCAAGGGTCGAAGGATGCCGCAGGGACCGGACGCAGACGCATCCGGCGGCCAAAGGGCATCCCCTCCAGGCACTCCGTGCGTTGAACGTCCCGCCCGGCCCGCTCTTACGCGAACTGGCGCAAAAATCGGATGTCGTTTTCAAAAAACATGCGCAGGTCGCCGATGCCGTACTTGAGCATGGCCACCCGCTCCACACCCATGCCGAAGGCGAAGCCGGTATAGACCTCGGGATCGTAGCCCACGCTTTGGAACACGTTGGGATCGACCATGCCGCAGCCCAGGATCTCCACCCAGCCCGTGCCCTTGCACACCCGGCAGGCGCCCTCTCCGGCCGCGCCCGTGCCGCCGCACAGGACGCAGGAGATGTCCACCTCGGCGCTGGGCTCGGTGAAGGGGAAGAAGCTGGGGCGGAAACGCACCTTGGTGTCCGGGCCGAAGACGGCGCGTACGAAATGGGTCAGGGTGCCGCGCAGGTCGGCCATGGACACGTCATGGTCCACGTACAGCCCCTCGATCTGGTGGAACATGGGGGTGTGCGTGAGATCCGAATCCCGGCGGTAGACCTTGCCCGGGGCTACCACGGCCACGGGGGGCTTGCGTGACAGCATGGTGCGCACCTGAAGCGGCGAGGTGTGGGTGCGCAGGACGATGGAGTCGGAGATGTACAGGGTGTCCTGCATGTCCCGGGCGGGGTGCTCCGGGGGCATGTTCAGGGCTTCGAAGTTGTAATAGTCGGTCTCGATCTCGGGACCGGACACGATGTCGTAGCCCAGCCGCTCGAAGACCCGGCAGATGTCGGCGGTGACCAGATTCACGGGATGGCGGCTCCCGGCGAAGGGCGTCCGGCCGGGCAGGGTGGGGTCGAAGGACGCCAGCCTGGCCGCGTTCTCGGCCCGGGACAGCTCGGCCAGACGCGCCTCGTAACGCTCGGTGAGCGTCTGCTTGGCGCGGTTGGCGGCCTGTCCGGCCTCGCGGCGCTCGTCTGCGGACAACGCCGGCAAAAGGGCCATGGCCTGGGCCAGACGCCCCTTGCGGCCGAGATAGGCCACCCGGGCGTCTTCCAGGGCCTCGAACGTTGAAGCCTGGCCGAGGAGCGACAGGCACTCCCCGGCCAGGCTTTCCAGTTCGGAAAGAAGGGTCGGCGCGGACACGCCTAGACCGCCTGGGCTTTGGCCAGCTCCACGAGTTTGCCGAAGCTGTCCTTCTCGCGCACGGCCAGATCGGCCAGAACCTTGCGGTCCAGTTCCACCCCGGCCAGGGCCAGCCCGCGCATGAACACGCTGTAGGACATGCCGTGTTCCCGGGCGGCGGCGTTGATGCGCATGATCCACAGCTTGCGGAACTCGCGCTTTTTGGTCTTGCGGTCGCGGTAGGCGTAGGCCAGGGAGCGTTCGACGGTTTCCCGTGCGGTTTCGTACAGCTTGCTGCGGGCGCCAACGTATCCCTTGGCCAACTTCAAATATTTCTTGTGCCGCTTGTGGGCGGCCTGGCCTCTTTTCACTCTCATGACGGCATCTCCTTGGGACGGACGGCTAGGCGGCCATCCGTGATGGTGTCGAAGCGCGGGGCACCCGTCCGAATCCGGACGGCAAACGCGCTTCCTTTGGGTGGCGAGGGTCTTTGGGGGAGTGCCCGGGACCGCTCGATGGGCTTGTCACTCCGGCGCTCCGGCCGGCATCTTCCAACATGTTGCAACGGCCCGGCGGCCTGTTGCAACAGCCCGGCCGCCGCGCGTACGCATCGGCAACGCCAGGGCCGCGCCGCCCGCGCCAGGGTGCACGGGGCGCGGGACGCGGCCCTAGGCGTAGGGCAGAAGCTTCTTGACGGCCTTGACGTTGGCCGCATCGACCAGGGTTCCCTGGCCCAGGCGGCGGGTGCGCTTGGCGCTTTTCTTGGTCAGAATGTGACGCAGGTTCTGACGGCGCCGCTTGAACTTGCCGCTTCCGGTCACGCTGAAGCGCTTGGCGGCGCTGCGGTTGGTCTTCATCTTGGGCATATGCGGACTCCTTTATGGATTCCCGGGGCGCAAAGGCCCTCGGGGGATCACTTCTTGGGTTGCGGGGCCAGAAGCATGGTCATGGTCCGTCCCTCGGACTTGGGCTCCTGCTCCGTCTTGGCCAGTTCGCCCAGATCGACCACGATCCGGTTCAAAATGGTCAGTCCCCGGTCCTTGTGCACGATCTCGCGGCCCCGGAAAAACACGGTGACCTTGCAGCGGTCCCCGGCATCGAGAAAACGCCGGATATGCTTGAGCTTGGTCTGATAATCGTGCTCGTCGGTCTTCGGGCGGACCTTGATCTCCTTGAGCTGGATGACGGTCTGTTTCTTCCGGGCTTCCTGCTGCTTTTTTTGCTGCTGATACTTGAATTTCCCGAAATCCATAATGCGGCAGACCGGAGGTTCGGCGCCGGGCGCGACCTCGACCAGATCAAGCCCCTTTTCCTGGGCGATGCGAAGGGCCTCGGAAGTGGGAATGATGCCCAATTGTTGACCGTCATCCGCTATGACCCGCACTTCGCGGGCGCGGATCCTATGGTTGCACCGGGGTTCACTGGGAGCAGAATTTATAGCTCATACCTCCACGCTTAAACGGTTCCTGGCAGTCGGCCAGAATCAAAAGAACCACCTCGTCGAGTGGTTTGAGCCCCAGGTTCTCCCCGGAGCGCAGCCGGACGTTGACTCCGCCGAGTTCCTTTTCCTTGTCCCCGATCACCAGCATGTAGGGAATCTTTTCCATCTGGGCCTCGCGCACCTTGAAGCCCAGCTTTTCGTTGCGATCATCCAGCTCCGCCCGGATTCCGGCCTCGCGCAGCCGGTCCATGACCTGGCGCGCGAACTCGTCCTGGGCCTCGGTGACCGTCAGCACCCGGGCCTGCACCGGCGTCAGCCACGTGGGCAACGCCCCGGCCGTATGCTCGATCAGGACGCCCAAAAACCGCTCCACCGCGCCCAGGATCACGCGATGCAGCATCACCGGCCGCTTCCGGGTTCCATCCGAGTCCGTGTAAACCAGATCGAAGCGCTCGGGCAAGGTGAAATCGCACTGGATGGTGGCGCACTGCCACCGGCGCTCTAAGGCATCCTTGAGCTTGATGTCAATCTTCGGGCCGTAAAAGGCCCCGTCGCCGGCGTTGATCTCGTACGGCAGGCCCAGGGCGTCCAGGGCCTCGGTCAGGGCCGTGGTGGCCCGGTCCCAGTCCTCGTCGCTGCCGATGGATTTTTCCGGCCGGGTGGACAACTCCACCTCGAAATCGAATCCGAACAGGCCCACCACGTCCTGCACGAAGCGCACGACGCCGGTGATCTCCTCCAAAAGCTGGTCCGGACGGCACAGGATGTGGGCGTCGTCCTGGGTGAACTGGCGCACCCGCAAAAGCCCGTGCAGCACGCCCGACTTCTCGTGGCGGTGCACCACCCCCAGCTCGAAATAGCGCAGGGGCAGGTCGCGGTAGCTGCGGATGCGCGACTTGTAGATGAGCATGTGGGCCAGGCAGTTCATGGGTTTGACCCCATAGACCTGCTCGTCGATGGCCGTGAAATACATGTTCTCGCGGTAGTTGTCGTAGTGCCCGGAACGCTCCCACAGTTCGCGCTTCAAAATCTGCGGGCCGCGCACGATGTGGTAGCCGCGCCGCAGGTGCTCCTTGCGCTCGAAATCCTCCAGGATGGTGCGGATCAGCTCGCCCTTGGGATGCCAGATGGCCATGCCCGGCCCGGCCTCGTCGGAGAAGCTGAACAGATCGAGCTGGGTGCCGATGCGCCGGTGGTCGCGCTTCTTGGCCTCCTCCAGATGATGGAGGTAGGTCTTCAGATCCTTTTCCGAGGCGAACGCCGTGCCGTAGATGCGCTGCAGCATGGGCCGCTTTTCGTCGCCGCGCCAGTAGGCCCCGGCCACGGACAAAAGCTTGAAGGCCTTGAGGTGCCCAGAGGACGGAATGTGCGGGCCGCGGCACAGGTCGGTGAAGGCGCCGTTGCTATATAAGGATACCGTGTCGCCCTTGGCGATCTCGTCGAGAATCTCGACCTTGTAGTCCTCGCCGGAGTCCGAAAAAAACGTCCGGGCCTCGTCGCGGGGCAGCTCGCGGCGCATAAACGGCATGTCTGCGGCCACGGCGCGGCGCATCTCGGCCTCGATGGCGTCGAGGTCTTCGGGGGTGAACGGGCGCTCGAAGGCGAAATCGTAATAGAAGCCGTTTTCGATGGCCGGGCCGATGGTGACCTTGACCGAGGGGAAGAGCTTTTTGACGGCCTCGGCCATGATGTGGGCGGCGGAGTGGCGGATGACCTCCAGGCCCTCGGGGGCGTCGGCGGCGATGGGCTCAAGCTCGCGACAGTCGGCCGGCACGGGGGTGGTCAGGTCGATGAGGGCTTGGCCGCACCGGCACAGGAGGGTGTTCTTGACGCGCTTGCCGGAAAGGGCCTTGGCCAAGATCTGGCCGCAGGATTCGCCCTGTGCGGCTTCCACTGTTTTGTCCTCGACACGGACCTGCACGGCGCCATCTCCCCAGGGCGGTAGGTACCCGCCCGCGCGTCGTTTCGACGCTTCAATACGAAGAAGGGGAGGCCAGGGCCTCCCCGGGATTACATGGTAGGACCGAGGAGATTTGAACTCCTGACTTCTTGCGTGTCAAGCAAGCGCTCTCCCCCTGAGCTACGGTCCTAAGCCAAACGGAAGGGGTTTCTTGCCCCAAACCAGTAGGGAAGTCAAGATTGGCCGGGGGGAAAGAGGAAATTTTTTCTGTTGGCGCGTGTTGGCGAAGTTGGCGGAAGTTCAAAATGTGAAATTGAAGGAGAAAAATGAAACTGCAATTATTCTGAATATTTGAATGTAAATATATGAAATAATTAGGCTTATTTTAATCAAGGGGAGAGCAACGAAAAACCAGGTGGTTTGAGAATGAGGGATGAAGCAAACTGAAAGCGCAGGATGCTGCATTAAATAATAATAAAAGAAACTTGCAAAAAAGTGTAAGAGATTATACGAAAAATCGAATAGTAAATCTTGCGATTAAATACAGAATAAAAAACTCTGCAACAACCAACACTTTTCGGAAATGATAAATCCTGGCGAATAAAAGCGGTGAAATATCTTCAGGAAAAAATGAGTCGTTATTTTTAGAAATATAAACATCTATCGCAAAACATAAAATCAGAGAAACTATCCATGAAACTATGAAAAACCCAAAAAGAATAAATAACAAAAAAATCAATGAAAATATATTGATATCGTTTTGTTTGAAGAATAAGATAGAAAGAAAAAACCATTGAAGCATGGCCCATTTTACGTAGTATTCCCTTGTGGAAGTAGGCATAGCCCCTCCAGTAAAAGGATTATTGAATGATCATAAATGTGTAACCATATTGCGGTAAGCTATTTAAATAACCAAGCGATTGGCTGCAAAGCAGATTCTAAAAAGTAATGAAAAAAGTTGTACATTTTGTCTGTATTAAATGCTTTATTATCACTTTCAGTCTGCTTTCCTGTGCTACGTTTGCAGTGTAAGCATTGTGGTGAGATTAAATAGTAAGACATTGAGGATGGTTTTGTGTTTAACTTAAGGTATGATATTTCTCCGCAATTACCGCAAGTAAATTTGCGAAAACCAAGATAACTGTAGAATATTTCTTTAACAAATACAGTGTCTTTGTATATATTGACGTCATATTTGTGGCATGTCTCAGTCATTGCAAGTTGGGTAACCATAAATAAAAGTACTTCATCCCAAGAATGCTCTTCTATTTTAAACGGGATGTTAAAAGTAAACCTGGAAAAATAACGGAAAGATTCGATGCGTTCAATATATAGTGTTATTACTTCGTGTATTAACTTGTCTTTGTCAAAAGTGTCTAATATATTATCAAGTTTGTACTGTCTCAGTAAAGTATTTAAGTCGTCTATAAATAGACGCGTAGTTTTTATGGTTATCCGGTGAATAAAAATATTCTTTAAATAGTTTTTCATGAGTCTGCTCAGGAAGAGATGAGCGATGAAATTTAAATATCTACTTTGTTGTGTATTGTCACAAAAGAATTGATATGGTTAAAATAACGTATTCAATTTAAGTCCGCCTCCACGTTGGAGGTAAACCTTCTCCAACACAATCTTCCCAGCTTCAGGGGCCGAAAACCGAAACTCGTCGCCTTCCTCGAAGCCGTCATTTTTCAGCAGGGTTGCCCCCAGGCGCAGACCAGCTTTTTGATCTTCGGGGAACCGCTCACGGCCCGACCTTCCATGCCCTCGATCTTGTAAAACTTCTCGTCCAGCATCATCAACCGAGACAGATAGGATTTCACCATTGGTTTCTTGACCCCGAAGGCATCCATGATTTGCTGGGCGGATGTCCCTTCGGCTTGGCCGACGGCCGACGATATTTCGGATTCTATGGGGCAAGTCCTCCCTGGTCAATATCGCCAGCACGAATCCGTCGTTTCTTTTTGGATTCCGGTCTGCGCACCAGGCGCAGCCCATCTTTGCAACCGCCGAACCCATGTTCACGCCCGCCATCCATCCACGCGATCCTGGAAACTTGACTCCGCATCATAAAATGATATCATAAAAACATGAACAGTCGGCTTCGCAGGACTCTTGAAGCCATCCTCGCCAAGCCCGAACGGGGCGACATCGCATGGTCCGCCGTCGAGGCGCTTTTACTAGCGCTTGGCTGCCGAAAACTTGAAGGCGACGAGTCGCGCGTCCGTTTCGTCTCGGCGGGCGGGGCCATCCTGCGCATTCACCGGCCGCACCCCAGGCCGGTTCTCGACAAAGGCGCCGCCAAGTCCGTGCGCCGATTCCTCAGCGAAATGGAGATCGAACAATGAACGCGTTTCAGTACAAAGGCTATCTTGGGACGTTTGAATTCGAGTCTGGCGATGACGCCTTTCATGGGGAGATTTCCGGAATCCGCGACGTGATTCACTTTACCGGACGATCCGTTGACGAGTTGCGCCAGGCCTTTCATGAAGCGGTGGACGATTATCTGGCCACCTGCGCGGAGATCGGCAAGGCCCCCGAGAAACCCTATTCCGGCCGTTTCATGGTCCGGGTTTCCCCTGAAATTCACCGCTTGACGGAATCCGCCGCCAAGGTGACGGGAAAAAGCCTGAACGCCTTTGCCGCCGATGCCCTGGAACGGGCCGCAAAGGAGGCGATCCACACCTGACATGGCACATGCGCGCCAGTCGTCACGGCGATTCTCGAAAGCGTCATGCCTCTGCGCCGCGGCCGGAGGCACCATACCGCCCAGGCAACGGGATCGGGCCGCAGCAAGGCGCAATTCGCCTGGATCATGACTCCCGCACGAATCTTTGCTTTCCCGCAGGCCTGCGGTATGCACGGGCATCCCAGCCCACACGCCCCCCCATGACCCGTCACCACCTGGAGACGCCCCCATGTCCGCCAAAACGCTCCTTCTCCCCCTCGCGCTCGGCCTCGTCCTGGCGGCGGCCACCGTCTGCCCGGCGGCGGACGGCCTGACCCTTGCCGATGCCTGGACGGTCATCAAGGACAAGCGTTTCGTGGACCTGACCCACGCCTTTGCCCCGGGAATACCGCACTGGAAAGGGTTTCCCGACGAGCGCCGCGAGACGGTCTATGGCTATGCCCCCGGGGAGGGCACCATGGGCAGCGGGTTTTTTGCGCAGACCTTCACGCATGTCGGGCAATGGGGCACCCATGTCGATCCCCCGGCGCATTTCGTGAAAGGGCTGCGCACCGTGGATGAGATCGACGTCAAGGAGATGCTCCTGCCGCTGGTGATCATCGACGTGCATGGGGCCGTGGCCGAAAATCCCGATTACACCGTGACCATGGACGACGTCCGGGCCTGGGAGGCGCGGCACGGGCCGGTCCCCGAGGGCGCGTTCGTGGCCCTGCGCACGGACTGGTCCGCACGCTGGCCGGACATGGCCGCCATGCACAACAGGGACGCCGCCGGCACGTCCCACACCCCCGGCTGGAGCCTGGAGGTGCTCAGGTATCTCTATGAGGAGCGCGGCATTACGGCGTCGGGCCACGAGACCACGGACGCGGACCCGGGCGTCGCCACATCCCGGGACGACTATTCCCTGGAGGCCTACATCCTGGGCCGCAATCGTTACCAGATCGAACTTCTGGCGCACCTGGACGAGGTGCCCGAGGCCGGGGCGCTGGTCGTGGCGGCCTTCCCCAAGCCGCAGGGCGGCTCCGGCTTCCCGGCCCGGGTGTTCGCCATCCTGCCCTGACGGCCAGCGTCACAGGGAAACGGCCATGCCCTGAATGCTTCGCCCCGGTCTGGGCGCGGCGGGTGCGGGCCAGCGTGGCGACGGTTTCCCGTGGAGCGCGCAGGGGTCATTTTTCGTCGGAGGGAGCGTTGCCTTGCTTCCAGAACCGCGTGAAAAGCCAAAAGCGGCGGAAAAAGCCCTTTCGCGAAATCTGCAGGGCGTCTTTTGACGTGACGAATTTCAATGGATCGTCAGGTTTGAAGAATTTCATTTTCATCTGATACAAAGCGAAAAGTATTCCCGAAGAGATGTTGTTGTTCGGGATGACGAATGTGTCGCATTTGTATTTGTCGTTCGTATACTTGTGTTTGTAGCCAAACGATTTTGGAAAGAAGTTGAGCCTGCGTACCAAAGAATCCGATTCGATGAAATATTTGATGGACTCGATCAACAAAAGAACGGATGGCGAATAGTGTGCGTGGGAATGCAAATAGGCGGTTTTTTCCAGGTAGTAGGTTTTGTCATGAATGTAGCCGCAGTGACCGGCGATGGGAACGTCGTCGATATACATCAGGGCCATGAAAAGGGACTTGCTGTCGCTGGCCTTTTTGGAGAGCAGGGAGAGGAAGGCGAGATGCGGGGGGGACTTTAGGGTGGCAACTCCCATCTCCGCCTTCCATCCGGAATTCTCGATTTCAAAAAAGACATGCAGCTTGTCCAGGGCCGCTTCATCGCACAGAAATTCATAGCGGTGACTGGATGCCCGCTTCAGCCGGTTCAGTTTTCGTTGGTAATCCCTCCTGGAACCGCTGGCGATATATGTATGGAAATAGTCATCAAAGGACGTGTCGAAATCAACGCAATATGTTGGTTCCGAATAGGTATAGTGCTTCCTGCCGTTTTGTAAATAATCCAAAATCGCCTAATGATAGGGGTCGTAGGAGTATACTTGGCTAAATTTGATGACATTCCACTTGAAATTCGGTTGTCCAAGGAGGGAGAACAAAAGAGAGATGCAGTTTTCTCTGTAGTCGTCAAGAAGTACAGGGTGGTATAATGAAATGCCATCCTCGTACAGGCTGTTGATGACAAATGCACCGTACTTCCGCTGCAGCATCATGGGGAATATGCCAAGACACTGGTCGTCTTTCCATATTGTTAACAGTAAAGCCTTTCTGGATTTCAAAAATGATGTATACCATGAGGCGATTACGTCATAATCGCAGAGGTAACTTGTGGTTCTGTTAGAGTTAAGGATTTTTGTCCAGACATCCTTGACATCTTCCATGGTGTCATGATGCTTGATAGTATAATCTTGCATTATTGGTTGGGTTGTTTGTGGAGTTAAAGAATAGAAAAATCATGTTTTTGAAAAACAGGAATGAGCAAATATAACTTTAAGTGTTAAGCATAAAGTGGCCTATTCTTTGTTGCCGTTTCATTCATCGGCCACTATGATAGATTCATGGCCTGTTGGTTTGAGACATGAACCGTGGTTGCGTTCTTGCTCTCCAGAAATTCATGGGTCGAGAAGCACGCATCGTCAATACAAAGGCACAGGTTCCCTGCAAGAGACAACGGCAAGACATCCGGCGTAACCATGAGGTAGCCCCGTTCCAGGAGGATCTGCCGACGAAGCGCTTCGCGGTGAAGCGGAAGGCGGCGGGCTCACACGTTGAGGCCATTGAAATGTACGCGAAACACGTCTGGTTGTGCAAGAGATTTGCACAAGGAGGCGGTGCCAAGACGGGGCGTGGTTCTCGGCGGATTCTCCAAGTACGATGAATCACACCAAAAGCACGTGAAGCTCGGTATGCGAAGACGTTGCGCAGCAGGCCCGCCATACACGCTCGGCCCGGACCCCGGCGTCGCAGGTTCCGGGCCGGGCGGCATCCCGCCGCCTTCCCCGCCCCGGCCGTTGATCCAGCAGGGCGGAGGCTTCGGCCTGGGACGGACTAGATTTTTTCCAGCACGATCTTCCCGGCCTCCATGCACGAGACCCGAAACTCGTCGCCTTCGCTGAATCCGTAATTTTTGAGCAGGGTCGCGCCCAGGTGCAGCCCGGTCTTCTTGAACGTCGGCGAGCCGCTCACGGCCCGGCCTTCCATGCCGTCGATCTTGTAGAATTTCTCGTCCAGCTGGATCAGCCGCGCCAGATAGCTCTTCAGCATGGGCTTTTTGACGCCGAAGGCATCCATGATCTGCTGGGCGGATTTTCCGTCGGCGATGAGGGCGCGAAGCTTCACGGCGTCGAATTTCGATTCGCGGGGCATGGGGCACTCCTTGTGTTTCGGGTAAAAACGTTCGAAAAAAGAGATGAAGGAAGAACAATGTCGTGAATGTGATCAAAATGAAGTATCATGTGTGTTTCGGCATGGCAATAAATGATGATTCCTTCAAAAAAGGATGGAAACCGAAGAAATTGTAAATGATGTGCGTTTTTTGTGATACCAATAACCGCCGGAAAGATCATTCCGGATGCGCCGATTGCGCTGTATGCCCCGTATACGCCGTATACGCCGGTCGTGTGGATCGCGCGGTTTTTCGGCCGGAATACCGGCCCGGCTTTCGCCACGGCCCGGATTGGCGTACAGGGGAAATGAAAAACGCCCGTTTCGCGCGCCGTGCCCAGGGGGCCGGGCCTGCGCAGGGCGGCAATCCGGCCGGCATCCCAGGGAGGATGGCATATGGGTGGAACGCTTGCGGAGCGGTTGCGCCGGTTTCGCGTGACAGGGGACAAGGCCGAGGCCGTCGTGGCCGACATCACCCGGGGCTCCACCCCCGGGGCCGGGTTCTACGCCCTGATCGCCACGGCGGCGCTGATTGCCAGCCTGGGCCTGGTGGCCAACAGCCCGGCGGTGATCATCGGGGCCATGCTGGTCTCGCCGCTCATGTCGCCCATTTTCGGCATCGCCCTGGGCATGATCCGGGGGGATGCCGGGCTTTTGGGCAAATCCATCCGGGCCGAGGGCTCGG
>LNQE01000852.1_pt1 | contig 14766 bp, 13 predicted proteins | sample 603111 | NCBI WGS metagenome assembly LNQE01 (sample SAMN04260313, study PRJNA301899) | hydrocarbon metagenome | isolation source: hydrocarbon-contaminated ditch | place: Germany: Bremen | collected 1998
ACGCTTTGGGTCTCGCTTATTTTATGGCTCGTAAAGCATGGAACATGCCCACATCCAGTGGCTTAAAGAACTTTAAAGAACGGGCAATAGACGCTTTTGCCGGTGTTGGATTTCAGCTGGGCTGCAGCGCCTATTTCGAACTTTATAAAGAGCTTGCCTGTTCAACCAAATGGATGATGGGAACATTCGAAAGATTATATAAATCGGAAAAAAATCCAGAGATAAAAAAACTTTTTCACAAACACATAAATGCTTTTATGTAAATATTGTTATTCTCTACCAGGCTGCGTTACCAACAAAGTTAGTCAAAGACAGGAGGCGCATCTTGCAATAGTTAACAAATAATACCTCTTCTAAATCAAAGATGATATCGATACGGCTAGGCGGAGGCCCGGCATGCGCCGGATAAACTCTGAGGCTTATTGTACATACGTTGAGGAAGCCGACAATCCCGATGTGTCGGGACCAACAAAGATAGCACTTTGATTCAGAAGCGGTGTGATTATTTAGCTTGCATTCGCAACGCCCCATCCAATCTGATACAGCAACCATTTAGCATCTTATTTTCGATAATATGCAGGACCAAACTGGCATACTCATTCGGGTTGCCCAGTCTTCTTGGGAAAGGAACTGTTTTTGCTAAATCTTCCTTAACTGCCGGGGGCAAACCAGCCATCATCGGCGTATCAAAAAGTCCGGGGGCAATGGTTACCACTCTTATTCCATAATCAGCACATTCGCGGGCAACAGGCAGCGTCATTCCCACCACACCGGATTTAGAAGCACTGTAGGCCACTTGCCCAATCTGTCCGTCAAACGCGGCAACTGACGCCGTATTAATTATTACACCCTTTTCACCTTCTTCTCCGGGCGTGTTATTCATCATCTGTTCGACCGCCAGCCTGACAACATTGAGCGTTCCCACAAGATTAATCTGCATAACCTTATTGAACGATTCCAGCGGCAATGGGCCTTTTCTGCCGATGAGTTTCCCTGGATTAGCAACTCCCGCGCAGTTAATTACCACGTTTATTTTTTTGAAAGTATCAATAGCTTTTTGCACGGCCTGCCGAACATCTGCTTCACTGGTTATATCTGTTTTTGCAAATATCGCGCTCGCCCCTATAGTTGCCGCCAGTTTTTCTCCTTTATCCTCATCAACATCAATTATAACTACTTTGGCTCCTTCTTTGAACAACGCCAGAACACTGGCTTCTCCCAAGCCCGAAGCACCGCCGGTAACCAACGCCACAACATCCTTATGATTCATATTACCTCCTTAGTATTATCAAAGTATATTCGTACCAACTTTTGATAAACTGTTCAAAACAGCGATTCCTATGATAATTTTACATTATTTTAAATTAAATTTGAGGGTATCCATACCACAAGAAAACTACACCAACAAGAGATAATGTCCTGATTCCGTCATATAAAATTGATCGCGGACTGTTGGTAAATTTATAAATGTTAATTAAGATTTTTCTCTGTGTATCACACAATATATAAAGCGGAACACTACAGCAATGAAAAAACAAGGATAATTTACGGCATATTACTCTTACGCTTATGTTTCCATGAAATGTAATCCGACAGCTTCTGAATGGCCTCTTTAGGTGTATTAACGAACTCCACACCAGCGTCATAACATTCATCTTCAAATATTATTTTGATCCATTTAACTTTGCCCATAGCGCTTATCATATGCTGAAAATTTTTTAACTTGAATTCTATTTTCAACAGCGTATCAATGGGCAGAAAAATATTGGATTGAATTTTAGCACCGGAAGCAGAAACATCTTTACAAATATTATAGACAACTTTTCCTTTTGAACAATTTCTCCCCCCGGCAGCAATAGTTATGGTAATTTCGCTTTCCTCTTTAAGTCGTCTTTCCCTTCTCTTGTCGTCCATGACGATTTATTCCTTTTAAAATAAATCGTGACTCGTTTTCCTACGTCGTTTCGCTAAAAGCATAAGCGACAAAACGGCCATCATGACTCAGGCTGATATCAATGTCTGTCTTCACGCCGTCAATGTATGCTCGTGGCGGCTGAAGCTCGCCGTTTTCTTTTATCCTTTTGATTTTTATTTGATGAATATCCGGTAAAAAATGTTTAGCTAAACTCTGTGCAAGGCAAAGACGTGAAAAAAGTGATGGACTATTTTCTTTCTCGGGCAAAACTTCAACTCCGGAAATTATTTTATTCATTTCCGCTGCTTTATCAACGCCTACGCAATGAATGTAGTCGTAATTGGAGAAAAGACGGATGAAAATTCCGCCTTTCCCCGCAATTACAACTTCCCCCTCTGAACATTCCAGCCGACACCGATTAAAACTGACCTGCCATCTTCTAGGAAGGAAAGCAGTGTCAGGAAAAGTCTTTTTTATTACTTTATATGCGGTTTCCTTGCACGCCCAGAATGACCAGAGCGTTTCATCGGAACGTTCCGCGTTTTTAACAATTTCTATTTCAGCATCTGTGAGGATTTTTTTTAGAAAGCGCGAATCCCTGCTTTTCCAAATGTTCGCCGGTTCCCTCAAATCCACCACATCGTTCCCGACGCAGGGCAAAATAATTTTCCTCCATTTGCGCAAGTCTTTCTATTATCTGCCTGGAATATTCCCTTTGTGCACGCAGCTCACTTCCTTCGGTACGTTTTGGCGTGAAAACTTCCACCTGTACTGAAAATTTTTCACCCCAGGCGGGAATGGCACTGTACTTATCCTGTTTGTCTCCCCGTAAATACATGCACATTATCTTGCAGTTTTCCGCGTTCTTAATAAAACGTCCTACACCGTAGGAAAAACCTTCTTTATCCACCTGTCCGGTGCGGGAACGCCTGCCTTCCGGGAAAATCATGATGGTCCCGCCATTGTGCAGAAGATATATACATTTTTCCATAGATTCTTTCATCTTCTCGCGGGAGCCGCCACGGTTGATGGGAATACACTTGGACAGATAACACAATACTGTCAGAAAAATATTGTCTTTATAGTTGTTTCTTTCCGGCAGATTCCATGGCACTTTTTTATAATTGATTATATGCTGGCCTAAGCTGAAAATAGCGTAGCTTAAAATAAAAGAATCAATCATCGTTAAATGATTGGAGCAGATAATCCAACCCCCTTTGTGCCTCGCAAATTCAGTGGCACACCGGCGGCGGATTTCTTTCAAATCCCTAACCCGGTAAAAGAAAATTCGGGAGACAAAAAAATATAAAGGCGCGACAACTAATGCTGTAATTCGTCCTATAGAATTTTGCAGATTCAGAAATATTTTGGATTTTCTATCCATTATTTTTATCCAAGCTTTTGTTTGATAACTTTTACAGCATCACCAATTGTTCTAATTACATCAGCTTCCTCATCATCAATGCTGATACCATAAACATCTTCACACCTGATGATTACATCAACCAAACGAGCCGAATTTACTTTTAAATCATTTAAAATGTGTGTCTCCATCGTGGCCGTAGCCAATACATCCTGATTCTTGGCATAGTCTTTTAAAATGTTAACCATTTCTTCAAATATTTTCTTTTCATCCATAAAAAACTCTCCTCATAATATATTAATTTTCGTCCCACTTTTTAAAAATAATGCAGCTATTGACATCGCCAAAACCAAAACCTGCTTTAGCGATAATTTTCATTTCAGGAAATTCCAGACATTTTTGCGGAATTTTCGGCGCGAATTCTTCGATATCGGGGTGTGCGTCTTCGCTGTTGATTGACGGATGCAAAAAACCTTTGTATAGCTGTAAAATAACCGCCACACATTCTATGGCACCGGCAGCCCCCAAACAATGGCCAATCAGCGATTTTGTGGATTGAATATAGGGGAAATTTTTCGGATTTCTCTCCAACGCCTCCGCCCAGTTTTTCACTTCATAAGGATCGGCATATGTTGCCGTTAAATGTCCGTTAATGGCATCCACTGCTGCGGGATCAATACCTGCGTCGGCTACCGCTCCGCGTATGCATCGCTTTACTCCTTCGGGATTGGGAGCTGTCATGGAACCTCCCATTCTCTGCCCTCCGCAGTTGACATAACCACCGATTATTTCCGCATATATTCTGGCGCCTCTGGACACGGCTGTTTCCAAGTCTTCCAGAATAAGCATAGCGGCTCCGGAACCGGGCACAAAACCGCCTGCTGTAGCGCTCAACGGGCGCGAACCCGCCGTTGGATTATCGTTAAATTTGCGGCAAAGTACGCGCATGGCGTCAAAACCGCCCCAGATGTAAGGCGTAGCGCCTTCGGAACCTCCAGCCACCATGCGTTTGGCCAAACCCATTCTAATTCTCCAGACAGCGTCAATAATTGCTTCGTTGCCTGTAGAGCAAGCCGCGGAATTCGAGGTCACCTGATTGCCTAACCCCAACAAACCGGAAATGCGCGCGCTGGTTCCGCTGCTCATAACCTGTTCGACAACACGACTGCCTAAACGCCTTACCCGTCCTTCATTAATCGTGGGAACTATAGTATGGGCTATCGTGTCCATACCGCCTATTCCGGAACCGGCAATGACGCCCGTATCCCAATCCACAGTATTATCGTCGTCGCTATTGACATTAAGTCCGGCGTCTTTCCAGGCATCCACCGCAGAAACTGATGCGTATCCGATATTATCGTTTATAGACATAAGCTTTTCACGATCAAAATAACGTTTACGTATCTCATCGAAATTTTCCGGGATACCGGCAATCTGACAACCGAAATTCAATTCCTGTAATTTAGGAACAAAACGAATACCCGAAACGCCTCCTCTGAGTGCCTTTTCATAATCATCCAGACCGTGCGCATTGGGTGCCGCCACCCCCATGCCCGTGACAACAATTCTCTTCTTCATTTATCCACTCCTACGCCTGATAATTCTCCGAAGCAAATTATTTCACCATTTTCCTTTTCCATGGAAACACTTGCTCTGATAATATTCCGACGAAAATAAATTTTTTTACCTTTAATAATGACTCTCTCACCAGGTAACACAACTTCTTTAAATTCCACGCCGTCAGCCAGAGAAAATAAACTCATTGGCAGTTTCATCTGAGCAGGTCGTATATTCTCCCGGCGGGACAAAAGATATATGCCGAACGCAACGACGCCGGTTTGGGCCATCGCTTCAATAAGAATCACACCCGGTGTAATGGGATTACCGGGGAAATGTCCGCGATAAAAATATTCATTTTCGCGAAAACGATAAGCCCCGACTATCTTTTCATCATCAAGGCTGATTATTTCGTCAATAAAACGGAAAGGCTCTTTTTGAGGAACAAGCTCAAGAACCTCCTGCTTCAGACTGTCATCAGCCTCCATAAAGTCCTCCGTTGACATGAATTACCGAACCCGTAATGTAATTTCCTCTCGTGGCCAGAAAAGAGACAACTTCCGCGACTTCTTCAGGCTTCCCGATACGTCCCAGAATAATTTCATCCATGATTTTATTTTTAACTTCCTGGGGCAGTTCTTTGGTCATCTCCGTGTCAATGAAACCGGGAGCGACGGAATTAACCAGAATATTTCTTCCCTTGAGTTCCCGCGCCAGAGATTTGGTAAAGGCATCGAGCGCCGCTTTTTCCATCGTGTAGGGAATCTGGCCGGCGTTTCCTGTATGGCCGACAACACTGGAAATGTTGATTATGCGTCCGGCTGAATTTCGAATCATAAATTGGCGTAAAATTCTTTTTGTTAAATACCAGACACCTCTGGTAAGCACACGCTGCGCATCAAATTGTTCCACTTTCATGGAAATTATATCGGCATTGATCGATTGTCCCGCGTTGTTGACCAGCACATCAACACGCCCTACAGAATCCTTCAGCTTACCTATCAGCGCATCCACTTGTTGAATATCGGACAGATCGGCCTGAATTAAAAATCCGTCTTTTACTTCTTCGAGAAGTTTTTGAGCTCTTTCGGCACTTTTATTGTAATGTATGCCTACATGAAAACCTTCCGCCGCCAGAGCGCGGCAGCACGCGGCTCCTATTCCCGTTGCACCACCAGTAACCAAAACAACCGGTTTTTCAATCATCATTCCCTTTTCACCCTTAATCTTTTACCCTTAATCTTTTACCATTCACAATTCACTTTTCACTTTTCACTTTTCACTTTTTTGATTAAACAATTTCCCGTCCAATAATCATATTCTGCACTTCGCGGACACCTTCATAAATGTCAATAATATGAGCGTCACGCGTAAGTTTGGAAATCTCATAATCGGCAGTAAAACCATAACCGCCGTGCAGATGAAGACCTTCAGTAGAGCAGAAGATGGCAGCTTCTGCCGCCGTGTTTTTTGCCAGAGAAGCGTAAATACCTGCATCACTTGCTTTTTCCTGAATTTTGCAAATCGCTTTAAAAAGAGCCAGCTCAGCCAGTTCCACTTTTTTCCACATAGTCGTCAGCATTTCTCTGGCCACGGGAAGATCACATAATCTGTGACCAAATTGTTTTCGCTCTCTTGTATATTCCAACGTAACAGTCAGTGCCCTTCTGGCTAAACCCAATCCAATTGCCGCAACCATCGGTCGGGCATAATCCAGAACATCAATGACATATTTAAAACCAAGCCGCCTGTCTCCGATAATTTGATTCGGTCGGATAATAACATCTTCAAAAGTTACATTAGCAGTGTTGGAAAGTCTCTGTCCCAGTTTATCTTCCGGCTTGCCGATTATTATCTTCCCGCCTGCCGGCACGTTGATTTCTCTGGTGGCATTTCCGATATCGGGAATATCTTTTGACGTAACGTGTTCTACCGGGACAATAACACAGGCTATAAAATTACCTGTCGGCTTCCCCACTTTACAAAGAACAGTAAATTGTGAAGCATAAGAAGCATTAGTAATAAAACATTTGGAACCGTTTAAAACATAATTACCGTCTTCCTTCTTACTGATGAAACTGGTCATCATCGAATTATCGGAACCGGCGTTAGGTTCCGTGAGACAAAAAGAAGCCAAAATAGGTTTTTTGACAAAAGGTTTGAGAAACAATTCTTTTTGTTCGTCGGTTCCATGCAGACTGATTACAACATTGGCTAAATCGTTGCACATCGCCGAAGTGGATATGCCCGTATCGCCATAGGAGATTTCCTTAATAATCAAGGCTGATGTAATTGCATCAATTTCATAACCCTGGACAGATTCCGGAATACTCAAATTGAGAAGGCCAGTTTCCCAGGCTTTGTTAATTATGTCCCAGGGGAAAATATGACTTTTTTCCAGTTCCAAAATATGCGGCGTTATTTCATTTTTTACAAACTTCCGCACAGTATCCAGGTACGTTAATTGACTTTCACTAAGACCCAAATCCATAAATAAACCCCTTCTCTTAATTTTTATAGATGAGCTTATAAAACAACTCCTTTAATGAAAATATTTATTCAAAAAAGGAGTTTAATTTTATTACTGCCGCATTATGCGGCTACTTTTTTTTTAGGAATATTTTCTACTCCCGAACTTTTTGACGAATCGATTCCATATTTCGATCGTAAAAATTTTTCCATAGTCGAGGGATATAGAATATATGCCAGCACATCTTCATCGTTGCGGGCAAGATCACCAATCTTTTTTTTCGCCGCTTCAATTTCCGGCTCCAGATAATCAGCCGGCCTTCCGGATACCGGTTCTTGTCCGCGTTTGTAGTTTTTCAATATTTTTTTGGTTAATTCCACGTTAATCGGCATCGGCGTTTTACCGTACAAGCCAAGAACCAAATCCTTGAGCTGATTGGAAACCCGCACATAGCGTCCGAAAAGGACATTCAGCACAGCCTGTGCTCCGATAATCTGCGATACCGGAGTAACCAGAGGAGGAGAACCCATGTCTTTGCGAGTTTCCGCCACTTCCCTGTAAATTTCTCCCAGCTTGTCGAGCGCGTTCATTTCTTTGAGCTGGCCGGTCAGATTGGAAATCATGCCGCCGGGAACCTGATGAGCCAAAACTCCGTTATCAATGATTGATAGTTTATGAGTCGCTAAATGGCTGCTGTATTTCGGAGCAATACTTTCCAAATGCTCGCCCAGCTCCAGCAATTTGTGTAAATCAATTCCTGTCTCACGGGCTGTTCCCCGAAGGGCCGCAACAATCGGTTCAATGGCCGGCATCGAAGTTCTCAGCGCGAATGGCGCGAGGCATGTGTCCACAACATCAATTCCGGCTTCTATTGCCTTTAAGTAAGTCATCGAAGCCATTCCACTGGTGTAATGTGAATGCAGATGCAAGGGAACTTTTATTTCTTTTTTAACGGCGGAAACCAGATCATAAGCATCAAAAGGAGAAAGAATACCGCTCATGTCCTTAATACAAATTGCATCAGACCCCATCTGCTCCAGTTCTTTAGCTTTCTTCACAAAATATTCCAGGTTATAAACTTCCCCACCCATAGAAACATCAGTCAATGAATAACAAAAGGCCCCCTGAAACTGCTTGCCGTTGGCCTTGATTCTTTCCGCGCAGGATTCCATATTGCGGAAATCGTTTAAAGCATCAAAACAACGGAAAATATCAATGCCGATTTCGCAGGCATTATCCACAAAAGCACGTACAACATCGTCGGCATAATGACGATAACCGACAAGATTTTGCCCGCGTATGAGCATGGCAAAGGGAGTTTTTGTGATATATTTTTTCAAAATTTTCGGACGCATCCAGGGATCTTCACCCAAAAACCTGTGCATAGTATCAAAAGTCGCGCCACCCCACACTTCCATAGCGTGAAAGCCGCAGCTATCCATCTCCTCAGCGATAGGAATCATATCCTCCGTCCGCATCCGTGTCGCGTAAATCGACTGATGCCCGTCGCGGAAAGTATTATCCTGAATTTTCAGAGGATTCATTTTATTTCCTGCTTTGTCCAAAGTGTTTCCTCCTTCACGAAATTAAATCGCCTCGGTTTAGTTTAAACAACTAATTCACGCCTTTTAAAATTTTTTCTGCCGTGCTGAGCGTGGTTATCGATTGACATGTCACACCAATCGTTTTGAAAAAATCTCGCAGGGGTCTTCCCGGTCCGATTTCATAAATTTGGCCGGCTTTTTCCGCCAGCGTCTGCATATTTTTCCGCCAGTTCACTGTATTGCTGAGTTGATTAACAAGATTCTTTTTTACTTCGGCGCTGCTGTCTGTATGAAAACCTCCCATAAAGTTCGAGGTTACTTTTGAGGCATTCTGAGCGTTCAGGCTGCTGCCGAATTTTTCCAGGGTATCAGCAAAGTTATTTTCTATTGATTTCATCAAATAACTATGAAACGGAGCACTTACATTCAGACGAATAAACCGGAATGATTTCCCTGCGGGGAAATTTTCTGTCAGTCTTTTTTCCGCTTCATCAATCGCGGTGATTTCTCCGCTGATAACCACCTGATTGGTGGAATTAATATTGGCAACACCGGCATTTAGTCCATCCATCAGCTTCTTCAACATATCAACGTCTATATTTTCGGAAATAACTGCCGCCATCCCTCCAACACCAACAGGCACAGCCTCCTGCATTAACCGGCCACGCATCTGAACTATTTTTAAAGTATCAGCCAGAGGTATAACTCCTGCAGCAACAAGTGCTGTAAATTCTCCTAAAGAATGACCGCCAAAATAATCAGCAGCAAATTCATGATTTTTAGAAAGCCCCCTCAACATGGCTATTTCCGTCGTCACAATACATGGCTGTGTATACTCGGTAAGATTCAGTCTTTCATCATCGCCAAAACACATAGAAGAAACATCCCAGCCCAGAGCATCGGCAGCTTCTTCATATGTTTGACGGCATACAGAAATCTGCTCACAAAAATCCTTCCCCATGCCGGGTTTTTGCGAACCCTGTCCGGGAAAAGCAACAGCTATATTTTTATTATCACTCATCAAAAAAACTTCCCTGATTATAAGTTTTGTGAATCTACCCTAAAATAAATATAATAACAATGATAAATTGTTCGAATTTAAAGCAAAATATATACCGTTAATCAGAAATTTTTTATGACATTAAACTGATTTGTATTTATTATAATTTCTTAACATCCTCCGGAAAATAATGCTGAAAGAATACTGCCAACATGTGTAAAATACTTCGCACTGTGAATATCATTTTACCCAATTATTAGATACCTGATTTCCGTTGTTACTAACGCCAGGGATAAAACAATTATCCCCCATAAAATTTTACAAACGTACTTATATTTAACGGTACAGCAACAATTGTTTTTCTGCTAACAAAACCGCTAATGGCATTTGAAAACTATCAAAACTTTGATTTGCCTTTATGTATTTAAAAACAATAGGCTTTTTGTTTTTCAGGAAGCAACGCGAAGGGAAAAGGCCTTTAAACAATCTTTTCCCTTTATAAAAAAGTTTAAACTAAATGCAATATTAATCCTTTTTCTCTTGACAGTTAAGCATTCAATTACCTATACTCCGCGGACGAGAAAAAGAATTAATATCTATAATTCTTATCAAATAAAAAAACAACTTAGGAAGGAGAATCACGATGAAATTGGATGATATTAAGAAAGTTGCGGTAATCGGTTCAGGAGCCATGGGAAACGGCATCGCCCAGATATGTGCTGCGGCCGGCCTGAAGGCTGTCATGGTTGATATTAAGCAGGAGTTCGTTGACAAAGGCATGGCCACCGTCAACAAGAGCCTGGATACAATGGTCAGCAAAGGCAAACTCACTGCCGAAAAAAAGGTCGAGATACTTGGTAACCTGTCCACATCTTTAAGCAACGCCGAAGCAGTCAAAGACGTTCAGGTAGTTATTGAGGCAGTACCGGAAGTTATGGATCTGAAGAAAAAGGTGTTTGCCGAAATATCGGCTGCGGCTCCGGCTGACGCACTGCTCGCATCCAACACCTCTACAATGAGCATTTCCGAAATCGGCACAGTCGTGAAGAACCCAGAGCGGATTCTCGGCATGCATTTCTTTAACCCCGCACCCGTCATGAAAGGTGTGGAAGTAATTTACGCCAAGCACACCACAGACGCCAACGTTGACCTGCTCTGTGAAATGACCAAGAAGATCGGCAAAGTTCCCGTCAAAGTACTCAAGGATGCCCCCGGCTTTATCGTCAACCGCATCGGCGCACCCAATCAGGCCCTGATCAGCGCCGTTCTGGATGAAGGCAAAAGCAAAGTGGACAGCATTGACACCCTCATGAAAGTAGCCGCCGGTATGCCCATGGGCCCCTTTGAACTCGCAGATTTCGTCGGTATTGACGTTTTCTATCATACCCTTAAATATTATGCGGAGACACTTTCTCCGGAATACAAGCCCGGCAAAGTCCTGCAGAACCTGCTGGACAGCAAGAAACTCGGCATGAAAACCGGCCAGGGCATTTACACCTGGGAAGGCGGCAAGGCCAAGATCGACGCTTCCGAGCAGTCTAAGGATTTCGGCCCCATGGATTTTCTGGCCGTTCAGATCAATGAAGCCGTGCGTGTTTTGAAAGACAAGATCGCGGCTTCCGCAGCGGATATCGATCTTGGCATGGTTCACTGCATGAGAGCATTTGCCGGTCCGTTCGCTCTGGGCGCTGGCATGGATCATACTCAGTTGGCAGATATACTGAATAAGTTGCACACACGTTACGGGCTTAAGATTTTCAAACCCGAGCCTGAAATCGTGGACGGTTCCTTCAAGCAGATGAAATAGTTTTTCCTGTTTTTCTCTGATTAAGAATACGAAGTAAAAAAAACAGCCCTGAGTCAGGGCTGTTTTTTTTAATGAAACTCTTTGATAGTGAGACTCGACGACGATAGGAGTCGATAGTGGAAATCCGACGTTTTCGGGACGTAACGGAGCGGAATACACCTTAATCAAACACCATTCGAAATTATTCCGTCAAAAGCTGTGTAATATCAGTTATTATTTTACCTTTGACAAATACAATTTTAATCTGCTATGCCCATCATACAAAATTAAACTAGAAAGGGAATGAATATGGCCGATCAATTAAAATACAAAGAAATCTTTTCTCAATCCATCAATGAACCCGACGTTTTTTGGGGTAAAGCAGCGGAGAGTGTTGTCTGGAACAAAAAATGGGACAAAGTTCTCGACGACAGTAAAAAACCTTTTTACCGCTGGTTTGCAGGTGGGCAATTAAATACCTGCTACAACGCTCTCGATTATCAGGTGGAATCAGGACGGGGAGAACAAACGGCAATTATTTATGACAGCCCCGTGACAAGTACCGTTCAAAAAATTACCTATAAGGAATTGCTGGACATGGTATCAAAATTCGCCGGTGCCCTCAGTTCATTGGGCGTGAAGAAAGGCGATACAGTTATTATCTACATGCCTATGGTGCCTCAAGCACTGGTTGCGATGCTTTCGTGCGCCCGCATCGGTGCGGTTCATTCCGTTGTTTTCGGCGGATTCGCACCTAATGAACTGGCCATACGTATTGACGACGCCAAACCTAAAGTTATTATTTCTGCCTCCTGCGGCATCGAAGGGAAAAAGACCCTTCCTTACAAACCACTTTTAGACGAAGCAATTAAAATAGCTTCACATAAACCGGAGAAATGCGTCATTTATCAGCGCCCGCAGGTTAACGCAGATATGATAGCATCACGAGATCTGGATTGGAACGATCTGATGAAAGACGCTAAAGCTGTTCCCTGCGTAACCGTTGCTGCTACCGATCCTCTTTATATCCTTTACACTTCGGGAACAACCGGCAAACCCAAGGGTGTAATGAGAGATAACGGTGGCCATGCTGTCGCCCTGAAATGGTCGATGAAATACATTTATGACATGAAACCGGGTGAAGTTTACTGGGCGGCATCAGATGTCGGCTGGGTTGTCGGTCATTCCTATATTGTCTATGCTCCGCTGCTTTACGGCTGCACCACTATCGTTTACGAAGGAAAACCGGTAGGCACACCCGATCCGGGAGCTTTCTGGCGCGTTATTTCCCAGCACGATGTCTCCGTTTTATTCACCGCGCCCACAGCTTTCCGCGCCATCAAGAAAGAAGACCCCAAAGGCGATTATCTGAAAAAATATGATATCAAATGCCTCCGATATCTGTTCCTCGCGGGCGAGCGGCTCGATCCCGACACATATCACTGGGCAAGCGATATGCTGAAGATTCCCGTAGTGGATCACTGGTGGCAAACGGAAACCGGCTGGCCCATTGCTGCCAACTGCATGGGCACAGAGAAATTCCCCATCAAAGCGGGTTCACCGACAAAACCGGTTCCCGGGTATAATGTGCAAATACTCGATGCCGACGGTAATCAACTTCCCAACGGTGAAGAAGGTTCTGTGGTCATAAAACTTCCCATGCCTCCGGGATGCCTGCCCACACTGTGGGAGGATGACAAACGATATCTGGAATATGTAACGGAAAGACCGGGCTATTATGTAACCGGTGACGGCGGACGCTTTGATGAAGACGGCTATATATATATCATGGGACGCATTGACGATGTCATCAATGTTGCCGGACATCGTTTGTCCACCGGCTCTATGGAAGAAATTGTTTCCAAGCATAAAGATGTGGCGGAATGCGCTGTCTTTGGCGCTGAAGACCAGTTAAAGGGTCAGGTTCCCGTGGGATTCGTAGTGTTGAAGGCCGGTGTGGACCGCAATCCGGACGACATAATAAAAGAACTTGTCCAGATGGTCCGCAATGATCTCGGAGCGCTGGCCTGCTTCAAGGAAGCCGCTGTGGTCAAGGCTCTGCCGAAAACACGATCAGGGAAAACCCTTCGCAGCACCATGAGAAAAATAGTTGACGGTAAAGATTACGTCGTGCCTTCCACAATTGATGATCCTTCAACCTTAGATATTATCGCTGAAGCAGCCAAAACCATCGGCTACGGTAAAAAATAATTTTTCTAAGTTTATGATTGCGCGTCCTGTAACTCAGGACGCGCATTTTTTACCTCTTTTTATCTGCTACACAAGTTCCTAAACATTACTTTCTGCAAGTGTTAATTAAAATAACATTACTTTTATAGTAGATTTCAAATGCAGATTGTAATAAAATTAATCAATCAATTTTAACAGGGTAATGTTTTAATCATCTTTTAATTTTTGAGAGGAAAGATTAACGTGACCGGAATTTTGAATAGTTTCAAAAGGTTTTTCAAACGTCGACAGTTTCAGCGATATTATGTCAAAGATGGTACATTAGTCGTCATATCACCTGACAATGCCAAAAATCTGGAACAAAAAGTTGAACTCATAGACATAAGCCGTGGGGGCATGGCCTTCATTTACAAGGGATCCCCGTCTGACATTGCGGCATCAGGTCTACTAAAACTGCTGACAAAGGATCAACCATACAGCAAAGAGGGTATTCCATTTGGTACTGTTTGCGACATTCCAATTTCCGGGAAAATACAAAAACAAGAACAATTCCGGCGACGAAGCGTGAAATTCAAGTGGTTGGGATTCTATGACGAGTTTGCTCTGACGTACTTTATCGATGAAGTAAAAATTTGTGAAAAATAAATCATTATGAAAGTTGCATTCATATCGTAATTTATACTATCAATATTTTTCAAGTTTGTTTCTTTGCAGGTGAAGTTTAAAGTTCTTAAGTGTTGAGTGCCAAGACATCGTAGACACTTTTTAGTGCCAGGACATCGTGGACACTCAAAGTTAATTAACGTAATTTGTATTTAATTTCCTCGACCTGAACTTTATCCAGGAAGAGTTTAAGTTTTTGCTCTTTGACATTAATCGTAGCTATTACGTATTCATATTGTAGTTCCGGCGGTACGGGAAAACTCTCACCGAAAACATTT
>LNQE01001744.1_pt1 | contig 14752 bp, 5 predicted proteins | sample 603111 | NCBI WGS metagenome assembly LNQE01 (sample SAMN04260313, study PRJNA301899) | hydrocarbon metagenome | isolation source: hydrocarbon-contaminated ditch | place: Germany: Bremen | collected 1998
GACCCGATACTTGCGACCATCCTCGACGGGGCGCTGACCGTGTTCCAGGTCGAGCCGTTCCCGGGCTACACGAACCGGCCGACCGACCCCGATGGGGACGGCCTCTACGAGGACATCAACGGGAACGGGGTGCTCGACTTCGATGACGTGGTCGCCTTCTACCAGAACATGGCGTGGGTGGAAGGGAACGCGTTCGTCGGGATCGAGCCCTACGACTTCAACGGGAACGGGCGGATCGATTACGATGACATCGTTGTGCTCTACTACGAGATCCTGGAGGGGTGAAGTTCCCCCCTCCTCTCCATCCTCCCACCTCCTTCCTGCCCCGGGATGCGGGCATAGCCGCCGGGCGGTATATTCCCCCCCCTGGATACGGATAAAACCGGCACTTCTCCTAGAATACGTCTATTATGACGTTATTTTATGAAATAGAAGAATAATCATTGTTTTTTTGCGGGACCTCTACAGAAGCCTTCCAGCAGCCGATCCGGGCAGGGATCGATGGATACACCCCTCCTGTTCACAACCCCGTACAGAACGCTGATAAAAAGCAATTATTTCAAAGGATATTTCCGATTATTTTTTGATAATGCGTAAATATAGCAATATTTTCCGTAGGCGTGTACATCATTTCCTATGGAACCCGCTCTCGGGGATGGATTGCAGGAAAACGGAGCCCGTATCGAGGTTATTTTCACCCTTCATTGATACCGATACCGATCGATCCCCCCGTTTTGCGGATTGGGAGAACCTCCCTGGTAGTGATGATTCAAATCACCTGGAGAGCAGGATCGGTTCAATAAGTTAACTAAATTAAATGAACATTCACGGAAAAAATAGATAGTATAATAAAATCTATCGAACATTACCTGATAATCAACATTTTCTGACGAAAGAGTGTGTACGGTATGAACCAGAACCGCAGGATAACCCTAATCCTTGCCCTCCTCCTGGCAGGGCTCGTGCTGGTCTCCGCTGCAACGGCAGCGACCACGCAGGTTGAGATCAGGAAGTATGCGAACGATAACACGACCATCCTCAACCAGACGACGGTCAACTACACCTGGATGATGAACAACCTCCCGGTGCTGGGTGACGGGACGACCCACTACTACCACCAGGGTCCGGTCTTTGTGGACGATCCCAACCCGGAGACGCAGGCTGCGCTCAGGTGGAACCCTGAAGAAGATACCAATGTCCTCGAGAAGGACATGGGAGCTGTCAAGGGGACTAACTTAAAAGATCTCTGCGACCTCGTAGGCGGGATGTCTCCCGGGGAGGAAGTTAAAATGATAGCATCTGACGGCTGGCCAAAGTTCTTTGCTTACAAGAACGTGTATGAGTATTCCAGCCGTGAGGGGCCGATTGGTATCTGCTGGTATAAGAATGGCCAGTATCCCGACACAGGGTACAGTGAAGGGATGCGGATGGTCTGGTTTGCCGATGATTCCGTCAATACCCTGGGTCCCGGTGGAACAGGTCTCCATGTTTTCGGGAACTGGGACTGGCACGAGGCAGCCGATGAGCAGTACTGGTACTACTACGTGCAGGGGGGCCAGAATTACCCGACAACCACCGGGCTATCCGGACAGTACATCAACCGTATCTACATCTACAGCAACGAAGAGCCGCCAGTTGCTCCGGTAGCTGATTTTTCCGCTGATGTGACCACCGGCGCGGCACCACTCACGGTGACCTTCACAGACCAGTCGACCAACACACCAACCTCCTGGGCCTGGGACTTCGACAACGACGGAATAGTGGACAGCACCCTCCAGAACCCGAGCCACACTTACAACACGCCCGGTACGTATACCGTAAACCTTACAGTGACCAATGCAGGCGGCAGTGATAGCGAGGTGAAGACGGATTACATTACGGTGACCGAAACTCCCCTGCTCGATCTTATCTTCGAGGATACAGTAACCCTCGCAGACGGTACCTTCACCTGGACCGATGACGGGGGGGTCGGTCACGTAGTAAGCACCCTCACCCCGCACGGGGCGCTCGAGGCTGCCTTCCTCGCCGATGGCTTCACGTACGGCGGGAGCTGGCATGATACCAGGAACACTGCGCTCATCAACTGGATCGATACAGGAGCAGTGAATTACTCCTATGATGGGTCAGTCTCGCCGAAACTGACCTGGAACTACCAGAAGAACGGGATCTTCCAGAACTACTTCTCAACCACCACCGGGGTGAGCAATAATGTGGTAGTCGACGGGGACTTCCTCGAGTTCTATTTCGGGCCCGACCAGCAGACCACTGATAATGCCACCGCCGTCCTCAGGATCACGGTTGAAGTCGAGGGAACTCCGGTTCCCCCAACAGCAGCATTCACGGCTGATGTGACCACCGGCCCGGCCCCACTCACGGTCCAGTTCACGGACCAGTCCTCAGGGAATCCCACATCATGGACCTGGGACTTCGAATGCGACGGGACCGTTGATTCCACCCTGCAGAATCCGAGCCATACCTACCCGGCACCGGGTACGTATACGGTCTGCCTTACCGTGACGAGCGGGGATGGTTCCGACGATGAGGTGAAGGTCGGGTACATCACCGTCACCGATGCCCCGCCGGCATCAGAGTTCCTCACCGGCTGGTCGTACCGGAAGCTGATCACCATCGGCGGATCACCTGACGGGGATCTCACCGATTACCAGGTGCGGTTCGTAGTCCACCGGACAGCAGGGACCGATGCAGGGGAGAACGTGTATCTCGGAACCAAGACCAATGCTGACTACTCCGACCTTCGGTTCACTACCACGGGTAATGTCCTGCTCCCCTACTGGATCGAGTCGTCGGATACCGGTTCGGCTGTTGTCTGGGTGAAGGTTCCCTCTATTCCCATGACCGGCGCTGAGATGTACCTCTATTACGGCAACACTGAAGCGACTGGCGTCAGCGACGGGGATGCGACATTCCTGTTCTTCGACGATTTCACCGGGTCTGCAGGGGCTCCGGATAGTACAAAGTGGGACGTGGTCAAGCGCGGGAGTTCATCTGCTGTAGCTGCACGTACCGGGACGGGTGAATTGCATCTTGCCGGTCTTGCAAATAGCGTCTCATCGGCTAATGTAATCTCAAAAATCCCGTTCACCAGGGGTGTTTCTATCGAATACCTGAATAAAATCGATAACGCAAATTACGCCTTATCCGGGTTCGGTTCCGGGACCACCCAAGATGAAACCGGGGGAAGCACGAACTGGCACCTCACCAGTCTTCCGAATGGTTACGGGACTGCATCGGTAGCTACAAGCGATAGAATTTACGAGTATCCCCCCGGTGCTGCACGGATACAACACGCAACAGCATCGGGTGGATCCCTCTATACGGCATTAAATACGTTTTACCGCCATACTATCCGGTGGGACTCGTCGAACAATATAAAATCGTTCCGTGACGGCACAGAAGTTCTTTCGGCTACGGATAGCACGTATGCCACAGGCAATAAATATATCCACTTCTCACAGGGGGAATATTCAGATGGTCGGGGTGGCAACCGGTATATAGACTGGGTATTCGTTCGTAAATATACCATTACCCCGCCAGCAATTTCAGCATGGGGAGCCGAGGAGGGAGGCGCGGTGCCACCCAATGCAGCGTTTACTGCCGATCCCCTCACTGGCCCTGCACCGCTGACCGTCCAGTTCACGGACCAGTCTTCGGGGACTCCACCGCTCACCTACGCGTGGGACTTCACGAATGACGGGACCGTCGACTCCACCGCACAGAACCCCTCCCATACCTATTCTACACCCGGCACCTACACGGTCAGGCTGAACGTGACGGACGCGGAAGGTTCCGATGAAGAGGTGAAGGCCGGGTACATCACCGTCACCGGTACCCCACCCCCTGCCATCCCCGAGCTCTTCAACGGGACCGTAAACCTGACGCCCGGGGCGAGCTTCACCAAGGTTGCGTACAACTCCGGGACGAGCTATACCATCAACTGGACGACGCCTCTCGGGGCGCTCCAGGCAACCGGCCTGATCTATAATGTCACCGACAAGCGGTGGTCCTACGACCAGGTGCTCCTGCTCGATGACGTGGAAGAGTTCATCCGGAACACACCCGGAAACTGGTTTGCCTATGTGAACGACGTGTACAAGGATGGGTATGGGAACCATGCCAACGGGCTGAACGTCATTGAACTCGCTGATGGCGACCGGGTCGACTTCTACTATGCTGCAGGGGTCGTGGACAAGAACAACCTCACCGAGACCCTCTCCAAGGCTACCGCGGCGGTGAAGACCATCGCGGATCTCTCCGGTTCTCCCCCGCCCGGCGGGGACTGGACCCTCGCCCTCTCGGGTGCACGTGACCAGACCGTGACAAAGACCTACTTTGAACAGGGACTCGCCTGCCCATCGTCAGGTCACCAGGTAAGCTGGACTGACACTGACGGGAACGAATGGAGTGGCATCCCTCTCTGGGTTCTTGTTGCCATGATAGACGATAACCCGGACACAGGGCCCGACCACTACAATTTCAACGACGCGCTCGCTGCCGAGGGCTACTCGGTCAAGGTGACCGCGGGAGACGGGTACTCCATCAACTTCGCGAGTGCCGATATCGCGAGGAACAACGGTTACATCGTGGCGAACACCCTGAACGGTGATCCGCTGCCTGAGCTCAAGCCGAACAGCACCAAGTTGTGCTTCCCGCTCCAGATGATCGGCCCGGAGGTCTCCTCGGGTCAGCTGGCCGGGAACATCGCCTCGATCGAACTGGTCGGACTGCCCGAGCCGCCGGCAGGCTGGACACTCCGGATGGAGGGTGACGTGGTGGATGTCATATCCCAGCAGTATTTCGAGGATGCCCTCGCATGCATCCACGAAACCACATGGACTGACGGCAGCGGGAACGAATGGAGCGGGGTCCCCCTCTGGATTCTCGCGGGGGCGGTGGACGACATCGAGTCATCGAGCCACTGGACCTTCAATGACACCCGTGCTGCCACTGGCTACACCATCCGCGTGATCGCCGGGGACGGGTACAACCGGACCTTTGCGAGCGCTGATGTTGCCCGGAGCGACAACTACCTTGTGGCAAACAAACTGAACGGATCGCCGCTCAGCGACTCTAATGCCCCGCTCCGGCTCGTTGGTGCCAACGTCACAGGCGGGAACCGCGTCGGGAACATTGAGACCATCAGGCTTGAAGGACTGCCCGGCTACCCGGCAGGAGCCTGGAGCCTCGAGTTGGTCGGCGCGATCAGCGACACGATCCCACAGCCCGAGTTCGAGGACTGGGCTGCCTGCCATCCGGCGACATATACTGACGGGACCGGGAATGTCTACGAGGGAATCCCCCTCTGGCGGCTCATGGGATGGGTGGATGACCGGGTACCCCACGGTCCAAACGGGTTCAACAACGCCCTTGCCCAGGCCGGGTACACGGTGATCGTGACGGCAGGTGACGGGTACAGCAAGGAACTCACGAGTCAGCAGATCGGGACCAACAGCAGCTTCATCGTTGCGAATACGATGAACGGTTCGCCACTCGACGGGTCCAAGGCCCCGCTCCAGCTGGTCGGCTCCGGCCTCCCGTCCGGGAGCTACAGCGTCGGGAACATCGCCCGGATCGAGCTGACTGATTTCCAGGAGCCGACAGAAATTCCCACGATCACCATCATCAAGTATGCCGCTGACGGAACCACGATCATCAACCAGACCACGGTCGACCATGTCTGGATGGAAGCGAACCTCCCGGTCATCGGTGACGGGGTGACCGTCTACAAGTACCAGGGGGTCACCTTTGACCCGGCCGACCTCTGGGACCCCACCGAGACCAAGGGTATGACGCCCCCCAAGATCGCAAATGCCATCAAGGGCACCCGCGTCAGCGACCTCTGTAACCTCGTGGGCGGGATGGCACCGGGAACCGAGGTCACCTTCGTTGCAACGGATGGATTTACAACCACCCTCCCCTACGATGCAATCTATCCCGATCCACACGTGTATTCGCAGCTCGGTGACACGGTCATCGCATGGTATGCTGACGGGAACTACGTCCCACAGTACGGTGACGGTCCCCGGCTCTTCTTTACACCTGAAGACACGGTAGCCGGGCAGTGGAACATGAACCAGGCGCTGCCCGAGCAGTACTGGCACTACTACTACGATAGTGGAAGTGCTACCAATTACCCGTCTGTTGCCGGTCTCTCGGCAAAATACGTCTCCACCATCAGGATTTATTCTGCACCACTCGGCGACTGGGTCCTTGCCCTTGACGGCAGGGACATCGGCGGGCTGTACCAGGACATCTCCCGGAGCTACTTTGAGTCGGCACTCACCTGCCAGTTCGGTGCAGAACATCAGGCAGAGTACACTGACAGTTCCGGGCGGACCTGGTCAGGGATGCCGCTCTGGTTCCTCGCCGGGTTCGTGGACGATGACGACCTCCACTCAAACGATGCCTTCAACGAGACCCTGGCAGCTGCCGGATATGACATCATCGTGACCGCGAGCGACGGGTTCAGCAGGACGATCCCAAGCGAGCTGATCATCAGGAACAACAACTACATCGTTGCCAATGCCCTCAACGGGACCAGGTTTGCCGAGGACGACGGGAACTGGCCTCTCCGACTCGTCGGCCAGAACGTGACGGGGGGCCTGTCCATCAGGGAGCTAGCATCAATCGACCTCGTGCCGCGGGAAGTCAGCGGTGACCCTGAGCTCAGGATTGTTCCCCTGCAGGCAAACCTGACCGTTGGTGCTACCGGAACGTACCAGGTCATGCTCACATCGGTGCCGGAAGGTCTTGCGGGATTCAACCTGAGTGTCATCCTGGCTGAACCCACGGTTGGCGAGATCGTCTCGATGGAACTGCCCGGATGGGCGACTCTGAACCGGTCATCGCCACTGCCTGCGGATACCGTCTGGATAGAAGCGGTCGATCTCGGAAAGAGCGTGCAGGCCGGTGCAACAAACGTCCTCCTCTGCGAGGTGACCGTGCGGGGAGATCAGCCGGGCATCTCCGCTATCCAGGTGCAACCCATCCAGATCGATGCTGACGGAGGAGGTATCATCGCACCCGACCCCGTAGCGGCAGTCATCGCTGTCTATCTCCCGGTGAGCGCAGACTTCGAGGCCAATATCACTTCCGGCAATCCACCCCTGACCGTGGCGTTCACGGACCTCTCCACCGGCAGCCCGCTTCCATCTTCATGGAGCTGGAACTTCGGTGAAGGACAGGGCGGCTCAACCAGCCAGAACCCCACCCACACCTACGCCACATGGGGCACCTATACCGTCGCCCTGACGGTGACCAACCCCTACTCTGCTGATACGGAGACAAAGACGACCTACATAACGGTCATGACCTACGTTGAGCCATTCCCGGGATATACAAATCCGCCCACCGATCCGGATGGCGACGGGCTCTTCGAGGACATCAACGGAAATGGGGGTCTGGACTTTGACGACGTTGTAGCCTTCTACCAGAACATGGCATGGGTGGCTGGGAACACCGCTGTCGGGATAGATCCGTATGACTTCAACGGGAATGGCAGGATCGACTATGATGACGTCGTCCTCCTCTACTACGAGGTCCTGGCGGGATGAGATCCCCACCGAACCCCTTCCTTCCATCCCCTATCTTTTCGGGATTGTGATCACCAATGACCCCTAAAACACTCATCGCTGCCATCGCAGTCATATTCCTCGCACTCAGTGCACTTGCTTCAGCTGAGACCATCCAGGCAAACCCGGCCGAGCTGACCCTTACCGCCGGTGGAACCGCGGAGGTATCCTACGTCCTCGATTCTGCTCCATCCGGTATAGCCGGCTACATGATGGTCCTTGAACTCACCAACCCGGGAGTTGCCGATATAACAGCAGTCCAGTTCCCGTCCTGGGGAAGTCTGAACAATGTGACAACCCTTCCCGCCGACACGGTCCAGCTGAGTGCGGTCGACCTCGAACTGATCGTCGGACCCGGGGCTACGCAGGTCCCCCTGGCATCCATCACCATCCGCGGGCAGAACACCGGAGTAACCGAGGTCCGGATAACCAGCATCCAGCTGACGGCTGACGGGGGAGAAAACATCCAGCCATCCCTCCCCAGTCTCCGGGTGACAACGGTCGGCTCGTCAACAGGGACCGGTGGGAGTGGAGGTGGAGGTGGATCAGTATCAACAAGCACCACCCAACAAACATCCCAGGTAACGAGGACGGTTACTACCGTTACAACCGCTCCTGTTGCGGTATCGACCACTGCGGCCGCAGCAGGAACATCGGCCACTCCCAACGCCCTGACCATGGCACCCGATACACCGGCAACTACCGCATCCTCATCCAGCGTCCCCGAGAGCGACGGTGGATCCCTGCTCTTCACGGTCGCGATCATCGGGATCATCGTCCTGGTCATCCTGATAGCTGCGGCTGTCATTGCGCTGCGACGGGAAGAGAGGATGCCCTAGTGAGAGATTCATCACCCAGGGGTTTGTAACGGTATGATTGATCACGATGGAATCGTTCCGGCAAGGTCCCGACAGGGAGAGCGGTATCGCATAAGTCTCCTTGGGATAAACATACCACATGACCGGGAGCGGCACTACGCCCTCCCGATATGCATCCTTATCCTGATCCTTACCTTCCCGCTCATTGTCCCCGCAGCAGCCGAATTACCAGGAGCCGATTTCACCGCAGACCCGTCATCCGGACCGGTCCCGCTGTTTGTTCAGTTCACCGATACGTCGACCGGAATGCCCACCACGTGGCTCTGGGACTTCGGGGATGGAACGATTGCCACCGGGCAGCATCCCATCCATACCTTTACGTCACCGGGGACGTACACGGTGAACCTCACGGCAACCAATCCCAATGGCAATGATACGGTCGTGAAACCAGCATTCATCATCGCACAGGAAAGCGGCCCGCACCTGGTGTGGGGACCGTACCTCACGCTGACCTCGGCAACCGGCACCACCGTCAACGTGAAGACCGACATCCCTTCCCTGGTGACCGTGGCCTATGCAACCGATACACACTACCAGGAATACGGCGATTATGACATGATTGCCACGGATGGAATTACTGCCGCGTTCCACCGCGTTGCTCTCACCGGCCTCGAACCCGGCACCCTCTACCACTACCGCATCGTCCTGGACGGGGCGCTATCGGATCCGTTCCACTTCCGCACCTTCCCGGAGAGCGGCCCGTTCACGTTCGTGGTCTACAGCGACACCCAGGACCAGCTCCCCACTTTCAGCCAGCTCGAGCGGCACAAGCTCGTTGCAGGCCGGATTGCCGAAGAAGAGGATCTCCTCTTTGTCATACACTGCGGTGATCTTGTCAACAATGCGGCAAACCTCTCTGACTGGGACCGCTACTTTGCCGCGGGTGCCCCGATGATGGCGAACACCACGGTGTACCCGGCGCTGGGAAACCATGAGGCGAACCATACCAATTACTACGAGATCTACGGAGTCCCGCAGTGGTACTCGTTTGACTGCGCCAGGGCACATTTCAGCATCCTCGATACCAACAGCGGGGCCTGGGACCGGATGCCCGAGCAGAGCGCCTGGCTGGCAGACGACCTTGCCGGTGCCTCCGGGTCGCTGTGGAGGTTTGTCGCGTTCCACCACCCGCCCTACAGCTCGGAGCGGAACCACTTCGGGGGGTGGGAGAACGTCAGGACGGAGTGGGAAGACGAGTTCATGAGCTACGGGGTTGATGCCGTCTTCTCCGGCCATGTCCATGCCTACGAACGGTTCCTTGCCAATGGTATACACTATCTCGTGGTGGCGACCGGTGGAGGCCCGTCGTACAACCTCGAGAGTCCTCGGGCTCCCTTCAGCATGAACAGTCTCGAATATGCCCTTGCCTATGCGAAGGTGACCCTTGATCCCGCCTGGGGGATTGCGACCATCGAGATCATACGGGTCGCTGATATCTCCAGTGATCTCCGTGAAGTGACAACGGTGTACCCTGCCGGAACGATCTTCGAGACGGTGACGCTCGGTACTCCCAATGTGCCGGTTTCCGAATTCACAGCCAATACCACTGCCGGTCCGGCACCCCTCACCGTCCAGTTCACCGATCTCTCAACAGGCTACCGTATTACCGGCCGGACCTGGGACTTGGATGGTGACGGCATGATCGATTCTCTTGAACAGGACCCGGTGCATACGTATACTGCCGTAGGAACGTATACGGTGAACCTCACTGTCACGAATACAGCGGGGAGCAGCACAGAAGAGAAGATCGCCTACATCACCGTCACCGAACCTGCTGAGACCGTCCTTTCGCTCGCCCCTGCTGCCTCATGGGTATCGGCCGGCGATATAACGATGACCCGGGTTCTCATCGGTCCGCTCCCCAGAGGCCTTGCCGGGTATAACCTCACCCTGGAACTCTCCAATCCATCTGTTGCCGGTATCACCGGCATCACCCTCCCCGGCTGGGCGGTGCTGAACAGCACCAGTGCCCTTCCTGCCGGCCAGCTGGTCTTTGGTGCCGTCGACCTGGGACGGCAGGTCCAGCCGGGTGCAGATGAGACGCTCCTGGCCGAAGTACATCTTCGGGGTGAGACCGTGGGGAGTACAGACCTCCTCCTGCACGTCGCTGCGATGGATGCGGACGGGGGAGACCCGGTTATTCCTACCGTCCTCGCCGGGACTGTGACCGTGTACCGGATCGATCCGTTCCCGGGCTCCACGAACCGGCCAACCGACCCCGATGGCGACGGCCTCTATGAGGACATCAATGGGAACGGCGAGCTCGACTTTGACGACGTGGTCGCATTCTACCAGAACATGGCATGGGTGGCTGGTAACACCGCTGTCGGAATTGATCCGTACGATTTCAATGGGAACGGCAGGATCGACTATGACGATGTCGTGGTGCTCTACTACCGTATCCTGGGAGGCTGAGTCACGGTGATCTCTTCCATCAGGTTCATACCTCGCCGCAGGCACGCATGATACCCCACCACCGGGCGATCAGGGCCATGCTGGTCCTCCTCGCCATTGCCGTCCTCCTCGCCGTACCGGTAACAGCCGCCACGACCGAGCTCCGCATCGTCAGGTACGCTGCGGACGGGTTCACTATCCTGAACGAGACACGGATGAGCTACCAGGGGCTGGAGGGAAACCTCCCGGTCCAGGGTGACGGGACGACCCACTACTACCACCAGGGACCGATCTTCGTGGACGACCCCGACCCTGAGCGTGAGCAGGAACTCCGCTGGAACCCTGAAGAGGACACGAACATCCGCGAAAAAGACATGGGTGCCGTGAAGGGGACCGACCTCCGGGACATCTGTGAACTGGTCGGAGGGATGGCTGATGATGGCGACTACGTGGTCGTCAAAGCCCAGGACGGGTTCACGAAGCGGTTCGCGTACGAGAACGTGTACTACCCGCAGCCCCGGCAGGGCAGGATCGTGGTGTGCTGGTACAACGGGGGCTACGAGAGCGGGGGGCCGGCACCCGGCTATGTCCCTGGGTGGTCAGAGGGGATGCGCCTCGTCTTCTTCGCCGACACCTCCACGAACCCGTGGGGCCTGCACGTATTCGGGAATGCGGATGCCCGGGAGTGCCTGCCTGAGGACGACTGGCACTACTACTGGCAGGGAACGGAGAAGTACCCAACGACAACCGGCTTCACTGTACAGCGCGTCTCGGAGATACTCATCTATACCCAGGAGGAGCCCTCCGGGAGCATCAAAGTGACATCGACCCCTGCCGGAGCATCGGTGCTGCTCGATGGAGCGCCGACCGGCCTCACCACCCCCTGCACCCTCACCGGGGTTGAGCAGGGTGGCTACTCGGTCCTCGTCCTCCTTGAAGGGTACGAGGAGCCGTACGAACAGACGGTGTACGTAACGGTCAACAAAGAGGCCCCGGTCCACTTCAACCTCCTGCCGGCTCTCCCGGGCGGGGACAGCACGCAGTCCGGGTCATCATCCGATGATCCCGCAGCGGTCCCGGGATCGGGAAGCGGAGAGTGGGACGAACTGGAGCTGTACACGGGAGGATCCCTCGCCGGTACAGCGGTCCTTGTCCCAGGCAGTGCGGACCCAGGCCAGCTCACCAGCGGCGATGAATCCAAGGTTGTATTTCCGGGTCTCCCGTCATCCGATCATCCCTTCTCACTCTCCCGTCTCTACGTGTATTCATCGGATGAACAGCAAGCAGGAACAACGGGTTCCGGAGAGACGCTCTTCACGGTGACCGTAGCGGGGATCACGGTAGCGGAAGATGCACAGTACTCGTACGAGCATGAAAAGACCGGACGTACCACCACCCGGTGCTACAACCTGACCGGGACCACGCTCCCGGCAGGGGACCTGACGGTCATGGTCCGGTTGGACGGCCCGCGGGGCACCCGTGCTGCGCTCGATGGTGCCGCGCTCCTCCTCCTCTCCGAGGACACCGGGGGGATCTCACACCAGAGCTGGGTCGCCGAAGGGAGTGCGTACGTGAACACGAGCGCTCTCCCGGAGGGATACAGTCCGGATATCCCTGTCACCAGCATGGTATTCGCGGCTCCTCCGGGCCAGGGGTTCCCTGAAGGGATATCCCTGCAGGTCATCGCAACGACGGATACCCCACCGGACCGCACCCCCCTGGTCACCCGGATCAATCATCGCGATGTCGTACCCCTGGAATCAGGAGATCATGGTCCTCTCCGGATACTCAGTTACGACCTCGCAGGGGGCCAGCAGACGGGCTCTCCCATCGTGACACTCTTCCTCAACCATGACGGGATGCCTGAAGGGTCAGTTGCCATCCGGGGCATCATCTATACCGCGATGCTCCACCAGGGAGAGCCGCCACCCCGGGACCTGCAGTCCTATGATGCCTGCTCCCTGTTCCCGGACTGGTGCAGCGAATCGCAGGATCAGGAGAACCCCAGCCTCCAGGAAGTGGACAGCCAGGGGACGGATTCTCCGAGCGAACAGGATGTCACAGCCAGAGAGCCCCCTGAAGACAGGAACGGATTCCTCTCTGCCATCGGAAAGGGCGTGGATGAGATCATACTCTTCCTCTTTCGCGTGGCATTCCTGGTAACCGGAGAATCAAATTTACCGCATGGCGACAGCCCTGTTCCGTTCCCTGCGGGAGATGAGGGGATCCTGCCCGTGGAGGAGAGGAGTGGCCCGGCTTCGTATGATCTCACGATCCTTTCCTCACCGGAAGGAGCGGGCATTGGCCTGAACGGAAGAGAGACGCCCGCCACAACCCCCTGCCTCGTGAGAGGTCTTCCCGGGGGAGAGTACGTCATCCAGCTTTCGAAACCAGGATTTCTCCCGAACCAGACGTCCCTGCTCTTCCAAAGCGATCAACAGCTGGAGGTGGTCCTGGTGCAGGAGGACAACACGGACGACATACCAGGAACGGCCGGGATCGATGACGGTTCCGGAGCTTCCCTGAACCTCGGGGGGGTGTACATCACGATGTATCCATCGGATGGAGATCTCTATCTTGATGGGAAGCGGCTGCAGTCTTCGGCGCCGGTGCTCGTGTATGGGATACGACAGGGGCCGCACCAGGTCCGGGTATCGCGTACCGGGACCGGGAGTTATGCACTCCCGGAGATTACCCGGATGGTCTGGGTCTATCCCGGGACCCTCACCCCGGTTTTCATCGATCGGCACCAGGATACCCTGGAACACACCATTGCCCTCTCGTCAGCCGATTACGAGGGGAGTACCTTCTCAGTCAACGGGATGTTCCCCGCCATGACCCTTCCTGCCAGGTTGTCTGTCACGGGTTTCGATCCTTTCGTAACGGTCAGCCACGGGGATGCTTTCCTGAGCTTTCCCATCCCCCCGCGCGAGCGGAGTCTTGGGGCATGCGTCCTCGACCCGGCAAACCGGCAACTCCAGTCCCTCAAAGTGGAGAGTACCCCGGAAGGTGCGTCGATCTTCATCGACGGGTTCCCCACCGGGATGGAAACCCCCTGCCTCATCCCCAATATCTCGGACGGTCACCACAGGGTTGTCATTGCAAAGCCAGGGCATCTCCCGGTGGAACAGGAGATATTCATTCCGATTGGAGAGGGAGCACAGGCCCCCTTCATCGTGCGTGCCCGGCTTGAGAACTACGGGCACGGATCACTCCTCGTGGAGAGCGATCCTCCCGGTTCCCGGATCACCTTAAATGGCCTCGCCACCGGGGAGCGGACCCCCTGCCTCATCCCCTACCTCCCCATCGGGATCTTCGAGGTGACCTGCACCGGGTCCGGCAGCTCACGCACCGGGGACGTGCAGATCCTCCCCTTCCGGACACAGACGTACCGTGTCATCCTGGCGCGATGAGGAGGACAGATGCCTACACCAGGTGAGGGAAACCAAATCGGAACAGGACAAGATCAGATGCGAGAAAAAATCTGCTACCAGCCGATAGGGATCATCCACACCCCTTTTGCGGACCCGGCAGGGATGCCAATCCAGCCGGCCGGTGGGGAATCAATCACCGGAACCGTGGAAGTCTATCCCGATTATGCTGCGGGACTCAAAGATATCGAAGGGTTCTCGCGTATCATCCTGGTATACCATTTCCATCGCTCGACCGCCTCCCGGCTGGAACCCACATCTCCACCAAATTAGGCAGCCAAAACGCGAATTGTGCTATACGGTTTTAAAATTCGAAATGGAGGACAGAAAGATCTATATACTTGGCAGCCTAATTATATTGTTATATGAAAACGGTCATCAGGACCAAGAAGATCAATGGAATTGACTATCTCTACGAGATTACCTACTACTACGACAAAGAATCTAAGCGCACCCGGCA